>Ga0233425_10002462_pt1 | contig 36373 bp, 26 predicted proteins | sample Watercolumn_Towu_2_FD_181712 | JGI IMG/M metagenome (GOLD analysis project Ga0233425, IMG submission 181712) | Freshwater microbial communities from Lake Towuti, South Sulawesi, Indonesia - Watercolumn_Towuti2014_140_MG | ecosystem: Environmental > Aquatic > Freshwater > Lake | place... | reverse complement strand
TCCATGCTATCGCTCACGCTCACGCTCACGCTCACGCTCACGCTCACGCTCACGAGGTATGCTTGGCATTAGATCCCTCTCAAAAGAGCGCGCTGGGTGAAGGCCGACTCGGGCACGCCGATGTTGGCCCGCCACTCGTCGTAGTTGACCGTGAGGTCCGCGTCGTGGTCGCGGCTCACGAACCGGATGACGCTCGCGCGCTCGATGCCGTTCATGGACCTGAACTGCTCGCGGAACTGGCTCTTGATGTGCCGCGTCTCCTCGAAATATTCGATCTGCACGATCTCCTCGCGCCGCCGGTCCACGGAGACCGTCACCTTGGTGTAGGCCGACTTGGCCCCGGGATTGGGACGCAGGTCCATGACGTAGGCGTCGCTGGTGTTCTTGGCCGGGGTGCAGCCCCACCGTTCGGAGTAACGGCGCTCGGTGATGTCTTCGTAGTACAGGTTCGTCCCCATGAACGACTGCCGCCTCGAGTGGCCCGCCACGCGCCGGACGCGGCCGAAATCCGGCATGTACGTGTACATCGTCTCGGCGTCGACGATGAGCACACGGGTGTCGCGCATGTCGCCCGGGGCGAGGAAGCTGACGAGCGCCTTGTGCATGCCCTTGGTGACCACCCTGAGCTTGAACGTCTTCACGAGCTTCGAGCTCTCGCGGTACTGGATCGTCGTCAGGTACTCCTGGTCGTCGTAGTCCAGCGCGCGCTGGTCGATCTTGGCCATGAGCGAGCAGACGTCGGCGACCTCGGCCGACGCGAGCCTCGGCGCCAGCGCCAGCACACCCAGGACGACTCCGAGCCACCACCGCATCTCGACCTCCTCTCGTGCAGCGTCGCCGCGCGGGCGCCTCACACCCCGCGGCGCGCGACCTCCGAGAGCTTTTGACGTCACCCGTCTCTTCCGTCTTCACTGCCGACGATATCCGGCCCGCTCGCGGCGTTCAAGCGCGTGAGCGCGGGCAGGATCGTGAAGGTGGCGATCGTGGCGATCAGCATGGCCGCCATGACGAGCAGCCCGAACCGCGAGAGCGGGACCGTGTCGGCCGCGATCATCACGGCGAACCCGCTGGCGACCTCGACGGCGTTGAACACGATCGACGGGCCGACGTTCCGGCACGTCTGCTCCAGCGAGAGCCCGCGCCACCGCCGCCGCCAGAGGAAGTGGACCGCGTAATCGATGCCGATGCCCATCGAGAGCGAGGCCACCATGCACGTGCCCGGGTCGAGCGGCGTGCTCATCCAGCCCATGATCCCGAACACCAACAACAGGGTCAGGGCCGAGGGCAGCACCGCGACCACGCCGGTCTTCACGCTGGCGAACATGACCACGCCCAGCACGAGGAGCGCCGCCAGCGTCGCGAAGAGGCTGCGGAACACGTTCCGGTACGTCGATGCCCGGAACGCGCGGTTGATGACGGCCGTGCCGGTGACGCCCGTCTCGATGGCGATGGCCTCCGGGCCGTCGCCGGGCACGCCGACGCGCGGGTCGTCGAGCTCCTCGAGCGCGCCGCGCACGCGCTCGCGCAGCGCGCCGTCCGCTCCCGCGGCGCCGGCCGCGGCCAGCACGTCTCGCAGGCAACGCTCGGCCACGACCCGGGCCCGCGCCTCCGAGATGCGCGCCGCGAGCACCGGGACCGCCATCCTCATCCCCTCGTCGTCGGCTGCGACCTCGGCGGGGACGAGCGGCGGCAGGGCCGCGGCCAGGCGCTCCGGCGGCACGGGCGTCCGTGCGAGCGCCGCGAGCCGGGCGCCGGCCGATGTGGCGTCGAACGGCTCGAACGGGCTGTCGTCGGAGTCGAAGAACCCGCTCACGGCCGCGACCACCGCGCGATCGAGGTCCGCGCCGGGCGCGAGGGCCCACGATCCGAACCTGCGCCGCAGCACGGCCTCGATCCGCTGCGCCGCATCGTCGCGCGGGGGCCGATCGCCGGTGCGGAGCAGCCGGTCGACGCGCGCCGCCACGAGCCGGAGCCGTCGCGCGCGCGCCTCGTCCACCCGCGGGCCGTCGCCGTGGACATCGACGACGATCAGGCTCGACGGCACGTGCTCCGCGAGGAACCGCTCGAGCCGGCCGACCACGTGGTCCACGACGCGGGTGTCGCGCGTGCCGATCGTGACCTGGACCAGGGCGCGCGTCAGCCCGTCGTCCACGAGCTGACGGAGGGCGGGGTTGCCCGACATGAAGTTCTGGAGCCCGCCGACCTGCCCCGGCGTCCGCGGGAGGCGGGGGAGCCCGCCGAGGCCCGCGGCCAGCCGCTCGAGCGTGTCGAGGTGGGTCGTGACGCGCGTGACGCCCTCTATCGTGGCCGCTTCCTCGGCGACGGCGCGCAACGCGTCGAGGACCACGGGGTCGCGCATGTCGGCCCGCATGGAGACCTGGACGAACATCGAGCCGCCGAAGTTGTCGCGGAGGAACCGGTCGGCGAGCGCCGGCTCGCTCCCGGAGCGGAAGAAGTGGCGGATCTCCGTGTTGGGTGTCACGCCCCGCGCGAGGAACGTCGCGACGGCCGCGATCGCCCCGACTCCGACGAGTGCCGCGACCCGGTGACGGTTCATCGCCCGGCACATGCGCCAGATGGGGTCGGCGAGCCGCTCGGCCGGCGCGCGCCCGGGGCCGCCTCGGTCGAACGAGAGGACCGCGGGGACCACCACGAGGGCGACGAGCGCGCAGGCCGCGACGCCGATCGACGCGATGATCCCGAACGTCCGCATGGGCACCACGTCCATGACCAGGAACGACGCGAAGCCCACGATCGTGGTGAGCACCGAGCCGATGACCGGAGGGCCGACCTCGCAGAGCGCGGACCGCACCCGCTCCGGCGCCGTCGCGCCGGGCGCGACGTAGAACCCGGCGAGCACGTGCGCGCCGTACGCGCCGCCGATCGCCACGAGGACCATTGGGAGCGACGTGCTGATGACGGTCATTGGCACGTCGAGCGCGCCCATGCCGCCCATGGTCCACACGGCGCCGAGGGCCACGGCCGACATGACGAGCAACGCGCCGAGCGGGCGCCTGAAGAACACGAAGGTCGCCAGCACGGCCAGGAGCAGGACATACGGCGTCAGGCGCACGAGGTCGCGCCGCGTGCCGCCGCCGACGTGGTCCTGGATGAACGGGAGACCGCCGAAGTAGAGCCGCATGCGGCCAGCGTGGCGCCGCGCGGTCTCGCGCAGCCCGCTTGCCACGTCCGCCATGGACGCGTCGGGCCGCAGGAAGGACAGGACCAGCGCCGACCGTCCGTCGCGCGACACGAACCGCCCTGCGACCATATCGTCCGCGAGCAGGAATCGCCGGATCTCGGCGATGCGCTCCGGATCGTCAGGCACCTCGTCCGGAACGAACGGCTCGATGGTGAACTCCTCTTCCGAGGAGGCGAGGCGGGTCATCTCGGTGAACGAGAGCGTGTGGTAGACGCCCGCGACGTCCAGCGCGCCGCGGGTGATCGCGCGGACCCTGGCGATCCCGTCGGTCGTGAGCAGGCGCGGCGATTCCACCCCGACGATGGCCACGTCGAGCCCGCCGAACTGCTCGCTCACTCGGTGGAAGAGCACGATGTCCGGGTCGTCGGCCGGAAGGAACGCGAGCACGTCGTAGTCCTGCCGGAGGGACGTCAGGAACGAGCCCAGGACCACGCTGATCACCACCGTGGCGACCAGGATGGGGACGCGGAGCCGGATCACGAGCCGTGCGAACAGGTCCATCATGAGCACACTCCGGTCGAGCCACGGACGCAGTGGACGCAGTGGACGCAGTGGACGGACAGTCCACTCGGTCCACTCGGTCCACCCTGTCCACCCGTCCCAGAGTACCGCACCCCCGAGCCCCTGAACCAGCTTGACTTGGCCTCGGGAGGAGTCTAGGTTCCCCCACTGCCGCCGGAGGCTGCGGTGGGTCGATTCGTCATCAACGTCCGGGAGATCGAGGAAGGCGTATCGGTCCACCAGTTCGACGTCCCCGTCGAGTGGCTCGCGGGAGAGGTCGAGGGGTGTGACGGGCTCGCGGCGGGACGGGACCCCGGGGCGGTCGAGCTGGTCGCGACGCGTCAGGGACGGGAAGTGCTCCTCAAGGGCCGCGCGTCGGCCACGTTCACCGTGACGTGCGTGCGGTGCCTCGAGGATTACCAGCACCCCGTGTCCTGCGGGATCGAGGTGCTCATGCTCCCGGGGCCCGAGGCGGCGCCGGTGGAATCGGAAGATGAGGAGTCCGACGCGGGCGTCGAGCGGTACGAGGGAGACCAGATCGTGCTCGACGGGATCATCCGGGACTCGCTGATCCTGGAGATCCCCATGAACCCAAACTGCGGCGACCGGTGCCCCGGGTGGGATCACCTGTCGAATTCATAGGAGAGTGACGATGGCAGTCCCGAAGAAGAAGAAGTCGCGGATGCGGCGGAACCGACGACGAGCTCAGAACGATAAAATCACGCTGCGCGCACAGGCGGTCTGCCCGACCTGCGGAGCCCCCATGATCCCGCACCGCGTCTGCCCGAGCTGCGGCAAGTACAAGGACCGCGAGATCATCAAGATGGAGGCCGAGGAGTAGCCGCACGGACGCCATGGCTCCGGGGAGGCGCATGGGCCTCCGGCGTCCGGTCGCCGGGATCGCGGCCACAGGCTCGTACGTCCCGGGCCGGGTGCTGACCAACCACGACCTCGCTGCCCGGATCGACACCACCGATACCTGGATCGTCGAGCGGACCGGGATCCGCGAGCGCCGTATCGCCGACGAGCACGAGCAGGCGAGCGACATGGCGACCCGCGCGGCCGAGCGCGCGCTCGCCGCCGCGGGGTATTCGCCCAGGGACCTCCGGCTCATCATCGTCGGGACGATCTCGGCCGACCAACGGCTCCCGTCGTGCGCGGTCCACGTCCAGCGCAAGCTCGGGGCCTCGTGCGCCGCGTTCGATGTCGCGGCGGCCTGTGCGGGGTTCCTCTACGGGCTCGACCTCGCGTGCCGCTGGATCGCGACCTCGGAAGGGCCGGTGCTCGTGGTCGGCGTGGAGCTGCTCAGCCGGCTCCTCGACTGGAGCGACCGGGAGACCTGCGTGCTCTTCGGCGACGGGGCCGGCGCGGTCGTCGTGGACCGGAGCCCGGGGGAGGGGCGCGGCGTGCTCGAGACCGTGCTCGGCGCCGACGGCAGCGCCGCCCACCTCCTGCACATCCCGCCCGGCGAGGGCGTGGTCCGGATGCGAGGGCGCGAGGTCTTCCACCGCGCCGTCACCGAGCTGAGCGAGGCGTGCGGGACCGTGCTGGAGAGGGCGGGGCTCGGTCCCGAACAGGTCGACCACGTGGTCATGCACCAGGCCAACCGAAGGATACTCGAGGCCCTGAGCCGCCGCATCGGCGTGCCGTGGGAGCGGTTCCACCTGACCATCGACCGGTGGGGCAACACGTCGAGCGCATCGATCCCGCTCGGTCTCGACGACGCGGTGCGCGCGGGTGTGATCGAGCCGGGGCAGGTGGTGCTGATGGCCGCGCTCGGCGCGGGTGTCGCGTGGGGGGCGTCGGTGCTCCGGTGGTGATCCTTATTCGTCGGCTCCGCCGACAGGCTACGGGCTTCAGACTACAGGCTTCAGTGCAAAAACCTGGCATGACTCAGCCTCTCTCTTATCGCCTCGCGGGTGTACCCCATGACATCACAGAATGATCGCCCCGCCGCAGCCTGCCGGCCCTGGAGCCTGGAGCCTGGAGCCTGGAGCCAACGGTTATGGGTGATCGTTCGCGCTTGAACAGATCCCCAGGGATGGTTATGAACTCGACCACGTTTTCGCCGTGAGGAGGTGAGTGGTGCTGGTGTTGCGCACGGCCAGGGGCGTGGTCGCGGAACGGCGGGGGATCGGGTTGGACCTTGTGCGTCCCGAGACGAGGCTCGACGCCGGGGCCGAGGCGCGCGAGGTGCTCGATGAGCTTCACGAGAAGGTCATCGACCTCATCGCGAGGGAAGAAGCGCTCGATCCGAGGGGCGCCAGGCGCGGGGATCGGACGCCGCCGACACCGGAGCAGCTCGGCCTCTCGATCGAGGACCGCGTGAGCGTGGCGTCGATCGCGGAGCTCGCGACGCGCGCCGCCGTGAGGCTGCTCCTCGCCCACCGGCTCGATGTCCCGGCCGACCAGATGCGTCCGGAGCTGCACTTCACGAACGACCTCGGCGCCGACTCGCTCACCCGGGTCGACCTCGTGCTGCTCCTGGAGGAAGCGCTGGAGGTCTCGGTGCCCGACGACAGCCTGTCCCTCGTGCAGAGCGTCGGGGACGCGGAGCTCTTCGCGGTGCTGTTCGACCGGACACGCGAGGAGATCGTGCTCGCGCTCGGCGAGTCCGCCGAGACGCTCGCCAACGACACGCCGCTCGTGAGCGTCGGCGACCGCGACGGCCAGGCGGCCATCGCCGCCGCGGCCAGAGCCGTGGGCACGGACCTCCCCTCGTGTCGCTGCACCTGCGAGACCCTCAAGGACGCGGTGCGGCTCGCGTACCTCGCGGTCAAGGTCCGCGGCGTCCTCGCCCGGTCCTGCGGGGTGGACCCGGCGACGATCGACGGAGATACCGTCCCGGAGACGGACCTCGGGCTCGATCCCGATCGCACGCGCCAGGTCCTGGCCGACCTCGCGGAGACGCTCGAGATCGACCCGAAGGCCGCGACCCGGAGCCACCGCCTCACCGTCGCCGCGACCGTCCGCGCCTTCGCCGACGCCTCGATCGAGGCGTCGCGGGGATGATGTATCGGGGGAGACCCCTTTCTGGAGAAAGGGGTCTCCCCCGGACCCCCTCCCCGAAAGACTTTCAAGCATTTTTGTTGAGAAGACACAGGGGGAATGTGCAATTCTTTGGAACTCGAGACCTCGGAGATCGGGATGAGCGCCCACGGGGAGAATCGAGACAACTGTGTGAAGTCTTGGGAGGAGGGGGCCCGGGGGGGGAACCCTTCTTCAGAAGGGTTCCCCCCCCGAGAACACACTCGCATGGCGATCACAGGTATCGGGATGGTCACGCCGTGCGGGCTCGGGCGCGAGGCGACGTGGGACGCGCTCGTCGCGGGACGGAGCGGCATCGGGCCGGTGACCCGGTTCGACGCGTCGGCGTATCCGTGCCGTATCGCGGGCGAGGTCCGGGGTTTCGATCCGTCCGCCGTGGTGCCGCGCCGCGACGCCGGCACGCTGGATCTCTTCGAGCTCTACGCGCTCGCGGCGGCGGACGAGGCCGTGAGGCACGCCGGTCTCGACGTCGCCCGTTCGGACCCCGGCCGCGTGGGCGTGGTGTTCGGCGTGGGTCTCGGAGGCATCGCCAGCATGGAGCGGGCACATGAAACGCTGCTCCAGCGCGGGCCGCGGCGCGTCAGTCCGTTCCTGGTGCCCATGATGATCCCGAACATGGCGGCGAGCCACGTCGCGCTCCGGCTCGGCACGCGCGGCCCGTGCGAGGTCGTGGCCACGGCGTGCGCCAGCGGGGCCCACGCCGTGGGCGCGGCGTGCCGCTGGATCCGTCAGGGCGTCGCGGACGTGGTCGTGGCGGGCGGAGCCGAGGCCGCGGTCTCGCCGCTCGCGATGGCCGGCTTCTGCGCCATGCGCGCCCTGTCGACGCGGTTCAACGACGAGCCCGAGCGCGCGAGCCGGCCGTTCGATCGACGGCGCGACGGGTTCGTGCTCGCCGAGGGCGCGGCGGCCCTGGTCGTCGAGTCGCTGGAGTCGGCGCGCAACCGCGGGGCGCCGATCATCGCCGAGGTGATCGGGTTCGCCTCGACCGGCGACGCGTACCACATCACGCAGCCGGACCCGGCAGGGCAGGCGCGGTGCCTCGCGCTGGCGCTCGCCGACGCGGGCGTGGAGCCTGATGACGTTGCGTACATCAACGCGCACGGGACCTCGACCGAGCTGAACGACCGTGCCGAGGCCGCGGCGATCACGGAGGTCCTGGGCTCCGAGCGCGCGAGCCGGGTGATGGTGAGCTCGACCAAGTCCATGACGGGCCACCTGCTCGGCGCGGCCGGGGCGCTCGAGGCGGCGATCTCGGCCCTGGTCGTGGAGCGCGGCGTGGTCCCGCCGACGATCAACCTCGACGACCCCGACCCGGCCTGCGCGCTTGGTCACGTCGCCGGGCGATCGCGCACCGCGACGGTCGACATTGCGGCGTCGAGCTCGTTCGGCTTTGGCGGGACCAACGCGGTCCTCGTCATCTCGAGACCCGCGCGGCGTCCCATCTCGTAGCCGTGGTGGAGCGCGGGCCGGGACAGCGTGAACCGGTCCACGGGGAAGTCCGCGGGGGGCATGATCACACGGAGGTCCACGCCCGGAAGTGGCGAGAGAGCGAGCTCGTGCGATTTCGTCTGAGTTTCGTCGTAGACGGTGAGCGCCTCGAAGATCCGCGGGTACTCGGCGAGGTGGCGCGAGAGCACGGCCCGCGCGATCCGCGACATCGGGCGCGGTCGCCACGATCCGGACCTGGTGAGCACGACGGTGACGTGTGTGGCTCCGAGGGCCACGGCGCGAGCGATCGGGACCGGGTCGGATACGGCGCCGTCGAAGTAGTCCGCGCCGCGGAACGCGATCGGACCACCGCGGTAGAAGTACGGCATGGCCACCGTGGCGTGGAGCGCGTCGATGCAGTCGGGGCCCTTGGTGTCGAGGTACGCGGGCTCGCCGGTGCGGGCGTCCGTCACGACCGACTCGAAGCGGCCGTGCGACCCGCGCATCGCGTCGATATCGAGCGGGTACAGGTCGTAGGTCACGGCGGTCATGAGGTAGCTCATGTCGACCAGGCTCCCGCCCCGGAGCATCCGTGACGGATCGGCGAACGAACGCGTCGTCATGTGCTCGAGGAAGATGACGTAGTTCCGCAGAACCTGGCGGGAGAGGAAGGAGGCGGCGCAACACGCGCCGGCCGACACTCCGACGACCAGGTCGAACGGTGGCTCGCGGCGCTCTGCGAAAGCATCGAGCACGCCTGCGGTGAAGATCCCCCGCATCGCGCCGCCTTCCAGGACGAGGGCACGCATCGGGGGCATGATACGCGTTCCAGCCGGCGCCTGCACCGGATCGTCACGAGAGTTCCGTCGAAACTCAAACGGGGCTCCCTCTTGCGGACACGCGTGCTTCGTACAACAAGGGTGAAGGACAAGGAGGCGCGACATGCATCCAGTGGTACGCATCTTCGGGATCGCGGCGGTCTTCGCCGTCACGAGCATCGCCTGGATGATCTTCGGCGGGGTGATGCGGGTGCGGAGCGGCGATCAGTCGTCCGAGCTCAGGGGTGAGGTTTCGGAGCTCTGGGGCTCGCCGCAGCAGCAGAAGGCGCCGACGTTCACGTTCGTGCGGCAGATCCAGGAGACCCAGGCGACCACGGAGATCGTGGACGGGGCGGTGCGGGAGGTGCGTCGAGAGGTCACGAGGACCGAGGAACGGCCGGTGGCCCCGGCATCGACCGCCATCGAGGCCGGGCTCGAGCTCGACCAGCGGCTCAGGGGGCTGATGTGGTACTCGCTCTACGACGTCGATTTCACCGGGCGCTGGACCTACACCCATGCCGACGAGAACCCCGGGACGCTCCGCATCGGCTTCGAGTTCCCGAGCGCCGACGGGCTGTATGACGGGTTCCGGTTCGTCGTCGACGGCGAGGACCACGCGAGCTCGTTGCGGCCCGAGGCCGGCGCCGTGACCTATGACGTCCCCGTCGAGCCGGGGGAGCAGGTCACGCTGGAGATCGCGTACCGGAGCCGCGGCATGAGCGAGTGGCGGTACACGCCGGCCGTGGGGGTGGCGAACCTCGAGGACTTCTCGCTCACGATGGAGACCGACTTCGCGGACATCGACTTCCCGGTGCGTTCGCTGTCACCGTCGAGCCGGGCCCGCGCGGGCGACGGGTGGCGGCTGAGCTGGACCTTCGAGCGCATCGTGACGGGCCACGATATCGGCATGGTCATGCCCGTGCCCATCCAGCCCGGCGAGCTGGCCGCAGCGCTGTCGTTCTCGGCGCCCGTGTCGCTCCTCTTCTTCTTCCTCATCCTCTTCGTGCTCGGGACGATGCGCGGGATCGACATCCACCCGATCAACTACCTGTTCCTGGGCGGCGCCTTCTTCGCATTCCACCTGCTCTTCGGCTACAGCGTGGACCACGTCAACGTGGTCCTGGCCTTCGTGATCTGCAGCGTGGTGAGCGTGCTGCTCGTCACGACCTATCTGAGGCTGGTCGTCTCGCCGCGCTTCGCGTTCCTCGAAGCGGGCGCGGCGCAGATGGTCTACCTCGTCGGGTTCTCGCTCGCGCACTTCTGGGACGGCTTCACCGGCCTGACGGTGACGGTGCTCTCGGTCTTGACGCTCTTCCTGCTGATGCAGCTCACGGGACGGGTCCGCTGGTCCGAGGCGCTGGCCTCGCGCAAGGCGGCCAACGCCCCCACGCCTCCTCCCGGCCAGCCCGCCGCGTAGCCTGACGCCGTTCTCCCGGCGCTTCCCCGGAGCGCCCCCCTGCCGGACGGCCTGTCGGACGGGGACTCTGTCATCTGACGTCGGGGAGCTCGACCGCGAACCCCGCGCCGATCGCTCACGGATGGGCGACGACGAGGAGCGTCCTCGCGCGCTGGAGCACGCAGCGCATGACCTGCCGGAGGCATTCGGGGTCGAGCGCGGCGAAGCTCTCGTCGAGCATGGTCAGCTCCGCGTTCTGGAGCAGGGCCCGGGCGATGAAGATCCGGTTCCGCTCGCCGTGCGACAGCCGCCACCCGGTCTCGCCCACGATCTGGTTCAGCCCGGCCGGCATTCGCTTGAGCAGGCTCCCGAGCCCGAGGTCGCGACACAGCGCCTCCGCCTCCTCCAGGTCGGCGGCCGTGGGCGGCCAGCGCCGGCCCATGAGCAGGTTGAAGGCCATCGTCCCGCAGAGCACATAGTTCTCGTGGAACTGCGGTGCAGTCGCGACGAGCCTCCGCCACCCATCGTCGCCAAGCGTCTGGAGGTCGAGCCCGCGGAGCAGCACGAGCCCGGACTCGGGTCGGCGGAGGCCCGAGAGCACCGACAGCAGGGTCGACTTGCCGCCGCCCGACCGACCTTCGAGCAGCACGCGGTCGCCCTCGTGTATCCGGACCGAGCACCCCCGCAGCACCGGCTCGCCTCGATCGCGGTGGCGGTACACGACACCGTCGGCCTCGATCACCACTCGGCCGTCGAGGGTCGAGGCATCGCCCGCCTCGTCGCGGGTCCGGCTCGCGATCAGCGCGGGCGATGCCACGGTTGAGCGTTCCGCTGCCGCGTGGAACAGCCGCCTCGCCTGGCGCCAGGCCACGATGGCTCCGGTCAGGCTCGAGATCGAGCCCGAGAGCGTGGTCAGCGCCTGGCCGGCGAGCATGACTCCGCCGAGCCCGATCGCCAGCGGCCCCAGGCTCGCCCCGGCCACGAATGCCGGCGCAAGTCCCGCGAGCCCGACCAGCAGCCAGCCCCGGGACATGACCAGCGTGAGCTGGAGCATCGCGCGGTCGAGTCGCCCCGAGAGGTCCAGGTAGCGTACGAGCGCCTCGTCCTCGCCCCGGTGCCAGGACGCGCGCGACTCCTGCGCCAGCCTCGTCCGGTGCCCTACCATCCGTTCCACGAGGTCGTTCGTCATGGCCAGCCGCCAGTCGGTCCAGGCGCCGAACCTCCGGGAGTAGCGGAGCCCGAGCGCGATCGTCACCGCGGCCCAGGCCGCGAGCAGGAGGACATGGAGACCGCCCCCGGCGCCGTGGGAGAGGACCCAGGCCGCGGCCACGAGCTCGACGAGGCACACCGCGGCCGACAGCGCGGCCGAGAGCGACAGCGACCCCACCGCGCTCGACTCGACCACGCGGCCGAGGAGCTGGCCCGCGCCCTGGTGGCGGATCTCGCTCGGCCGGAGCTGCAACGCACCGGCCAGGAGCCGCATCTTGAGCACGCGGCCGAGCCCGATCGAAAAGACGCCGCGCGACCAGCTCATCGCGAGCGCGAGGGGCACCGAGGTCAGCAACAGCAATGCCCAGGCCGCCAGCCACGCCGGATCGATCCGGCCTCCGAGCGCGCTTCGACCCACCATCGCCCAGGCTCCGATCGTCACGGCGAGGTGGGCGAGGTGCGCCGCGAGGTACGCGGCGAGCCAGCGCGGGAGCCGCTCCTGCCGGAGCTGCGCGACGAAGCTCGCGCCCGGCGGCAGCCGCAGCAGCCAGCACCCGCTCACCCGGCTCGCGCCCAGGAGCTGCCGGAGCAACCGTCGCTCGACCCGGGCCCGGCGCCTGCCCGCGATGCCCGCCCGGTCGAGCACGCCTTCGAGACGCCGCCCGTGAGCTTCGATCGCCGTGCACAAGGCGTGGCGCACCACCTCGACGGGGATGGCATGCCGCACGAGATCGGGTCCGAGCACCTCGATCGCGTCACGGCGCCAGCGGGCCGGGCCGAGCAGGCAGAGGATCCGCGGCCCAAGGTGTTCGGCGCGCACGGTGAGCAGCGCCGGCCCGGCGCCTCGCACCATGGTCCCGGCCTCGGCGTATGTCGTATCGACAGGCTCGGCCTCGAGTCCGAGCCACGCCGCCGTGGCCTCTATCCACCGCGCGAATGCCGCGCCGCTCACGTCGGTCGCCTGTTCGGGCAGCGGGGGTAGCCCGGCGTCGGCGCGACCGCTCGGGAGCCCGGCCTCGCGCGCGAGCGCCGCGAGCGCCTCGGCCGCCGCCGACGCCGGCCACAGGACCCGGTCGAGCTCAGCGCTCATCCGGCACCTCTCGCGTCCGGCCGCGCTCGAGGATGAGGCGCCGCCAGCTCACGCCGGCCCAGGCTCCGGACGTCACCGCAGCCTCGGCGTCGAGCATGGCCCGGTACCGCGATCCGTCTCGTGCCGCCAGCTCGCGCGGGGCACCGTCCTCGACGATGCGTCCGCCCTCGACCACCAGCACCCGGTCGAGGTCGAGCGTGCTCCCGATGTCGTGGCTGACACAGAGCATGGTCGCGCCTTGCCACCAGGCCCTGGCCCGCGCCAGCAGCTCCCGTCGCTGGTCCCGGTCGAGGCCACGGAAGGCCTCGTCGAGGATCACGAGCCGCACGTCGCGCCGGAGCAGGGCCCGCCCGATGCGGAGCCGCTGCCCCTCGCCGCCCGACACCAGGCCGCCTCCCTCGCCGAGCGTGGTCTGCAGCCCCTCGGGCAGCGTCTCGAGGATCGGCTTGAGGTCGGCCTGCGCGATCACCTCGCCGAGGTCGATGTCCTCGCCGTCCGTCGCGCCGTAGCAGAGGTTTTCGAGCGCGGTCCGGTTCCAGAGCTGCACCGCCGGGTCCACCCACGCGGTCTGCGTTCGAAGCGCCTCGATCCGCTCCGCGTCGAGGAGTGCCCCATCGACGAGCGCGTCTCCCTCGCTCGGCCGTGTCCAGCCCAGGAGCAACCCCACGAGGCTGGACTTGCCCGCGCCCGACGGGCCCACCACCCCCACCTGGGCGCCGGCCGGGACCTCGACGCTCACCCTGTCGAGGATCGTGTGGCCGCCGGCCTTGACCGTGACGTCGCGGAGCTCGATCGCGACCCCCCGGCCGTGGATCGCTGGTTGAGCAGCCGGGGGCGCGAGCGATGTGCGGACCCTGGCGTCCACGTCCGCTTCCTCGAGCGCGCCGAGCGGCTCGAGGAGCCGCAGCGCCACGTTCCGCGTCGAGGGGTAGGCGATCGCGACGCTCGCCACGTCGGCGCCGAGCGCGGGGAGCTGGAGGGCCCAGTAGACGAGCAGGAGCACCATGCCAGCCTCGTCGGCGCGGGCGAGGTGTGAGAGCAGGAGCGCGCCTGCCAGGGTCATCCCCAGGAGCGCGAGCACACCTTCGACGACCACTCCGGCGCGGAGCAGGCCGACGCTCGCCCTCGCCCACTCGACGATCAGCCCCTCGTGCTCCCGGCGCAACGAGCGCTGGGCCCCGTGCGCCCGCACCGCCACCAGCCCGAGGAGCGCGTCGAGGTAGAACCGCATCAGGGCCCCGGCGTGGGTCCGCACGCGCAGGTCGCGTTCGGCCAGCACACGCTGGACCCCGAGCGGCACCGCCACCGAGAGCGCCGCCACCAGCGCCGCGAGCGGGGCTCCGGCCGGGTCGAGCCAGGCGATGCCGGCCGTGGTGAAGAGCAGCATGGTCGCGGATCGCAGCAGGCGGGCCCCCAGCTCGGGCACGTGGCGGATCGCGGGCAGGGCGTGGCTCCGCTCGGCCATGTCGGAGGTGAGCCGGCTGTGGAGGTAGCGGTCGCCCAGCCGCGGCAGCTTGGCCTGGAACGCGGCCCGGAGCCGCGTCTCCAGCTTGCGGCCCATGCGGAGCACGTTCGCCTGGATCGGCAGCTCCAGGAGCAGCAGCGCCAGGACGAACGCCAGGATCGCGGCGAAGCCCGCGAGCCGCTGCTCGGGCGGTCCGAGCACGCGTGGCAGCTCGAGCACGCCGCGGAACAGCAGCGCCTGGAACACGACGGCCCCGGCGCTGGCGACGACCGCGAGCGCCGTGGCCGCGGGCGCGGTGGCCCCGTCGGCCCGGAGCATGTCGAGCATCTCGCGGAGCGGGTGCGCCGGCTTCTCCTCGAGCGCGGCGGCGAGCTCCGGCGGCAGAGGCGCTCGCTCCTCGGTGTCGGTCCGGGTCACGTCGTCCCGCAACCCTCGGGCTCGGACCAGGACCGCGCCCGTGAGCACGACCTCCGCCTCGCCGTCGTCGCCGGGCTTCGTGGGGAACGCCGACCAGAACGCGCGCGGCACGACCGGTTCGGCCCCGGGGGTGAACCCGGCGATCGTGTCATCGACGAACGCGTTCAGGACCCCCTCGGCCTCCCGGCCGCGCCGGAGCCCGCCGGCCAGGGCGAGCGACTCCACCATGCGCGTCGCGGCGTCGAGCGCGGCCAGGCCGAGCGGTCCCGGGTCGGCGAGGCTGCGATCGGTGAGATGCGTGACGGCGCCGCGTCCGATCCCGAGCCGCGCGAGCCGGATCGACAGCGGCTCGAGGAACTCCTCCGTCGCTGCGAACGCGCGCCACGCATCGGCCGGTACCGGCATCGAATGGACGTAAAGCTCGTCCAGGAGCTCCCGGCTTCGCGGCCAGCGCCGGCCGGTGCTCGGGTCCATGACCTGCACGAGCCCGCCCCCGTGGCTCCAGGCCACCACGAAGTGGGTGAGCCCCTGGGCGAGCCGTACCACGACGAGGGCCGGGAGCGAGCGGCTGCCGGGGAGGAGCAGGTGATCGACCGGGATCATGACCTGCTCTGCCTCGAGCCCGAGCTGGTTGGCCACCTCCTCGAGCGTGTCGATCGACGTGCCGTCAACGTCGGTCTGACATGCCTCCCTGAGCCGGCCGTAGCTGACGCGGAGGCCGAAGCCGTCGAGCAGGCACTTGAGCGAGGCTGGCCCGCAGTCCATGGCCGAGGTCTGGACGACCTCGGGCACGATCAGCGCGCGGTTGCCTCCGAGCCTCACTCGGACGCTCCGTCTCCCGCGGCGGGTTGTCGCGTCCTGGGCGTCGATGCGACGAGGCGGCCGGCGGCGCGCAGGACGAGCTCGGCGGGCGTGGCCCGCTCCACCTCGACCTCGGCGACGCCGGGGAGGCCGTGCTCGAGCGGGATGCGACCCGTGGGAGAGCCGTCGAGCGAGAGCTCGACGCGCACCTGTCCGCCCTGGGGCTCGCTCGCCACGGACCGGACGCGCGCCCGCAGGCTGCCGTACTGGGTCCAGGGGAATCCGTCGAGGCGGACCCTCGCAGGCTGTCCCGGCCTGAGGCGACCCGCGGCCTCGGCCGGGGTGAAGAAGGCCACGGCGCTCACGCGGCCCTCGGGCACCACGGCGCCGAGCCGGTCGCCGAGCTCGACCACTCCGCCGACCATGAGCGGGGCGACCTCGCCGAGGCGTCCGGCCACCGGTGCGCGGATCATGTGGCGCTCGAGGTCGTGCTCGAGCCGCTCGATCGTGGCTCCGGCGGTGGCGATGTCGGATCGGAGGCCAGCTTCATCGCGCGCGAGCCGGACGAGGAGCGCGGCCTGCGCCTTGATCCTGGCACGCCGCTCCTGCTGGAGCCGCTGGCGGCCGAGGGCCAGGGCCCGCACGTGCTCGGACCGCCCGGTGGACTCGGACTCGGCCGCGAGGCCGTCGACGCCGCTGACGACGCCGTTCTGGGCGAGGGTCTTCCAGCGATTTGCCTTCTCGAGGGCGAACCGCGCCGTGGCCTCCGCCTCGCTCTCCTGCGCCTTGGCCTCGGCGAGCGCGAGCGCGGTCATGCCCTCCTCCTCGCGGAGCACCTGCTCCTCGGCGGCGATCTCCCGGCCGAGCGCCGCGAGCTGGTCACGGAGCCCGGCGAGTCGCGTCCGTTCCTCGCCGAGCTGGAGCTCGAGGCTCCTGGAATCGAGCCAGACGAGCACCTCGCGCGCCTTCACCGCGCGGCCGAGCGAGAGGGCGGTCTTGACCACGCGCCCCTCGGCGAGGGCCTCGACGGGGTGGACGGCCCGCGCGGTCTCGAGCCTCGCGGAGGTGCTCACGGCGTAGACGCGCACCCGCACGCAGAAGAACCAGCCGCCCCACAGCGCGAGCACGGCCGAGGCGAGCGCGATCCAGACGACGTCGCGCCGGAACCCGTCGGCCCTGAGCGAGCGAGTGGTGAGGCTGAACGCGTTGGACACCGGGACGCCTGTCGTTGAACCCCGACGATCATCACTGGCCCCTGCGCGGACGTCAATCCCGAAGGGTGTGATCACCAGGGCGATCGAGCTCTCGCTCAAGATCTGGGTTCCCCTTCCCGTTCGTCCTGAGGAGCGACCCAATGGAGCGTCTCGCCTGCCCTGAGGAGCCTGCGGAGCGGGTGTCTCGAAGGAAAGGACGGACAGGGTCGTGAAATCGCGCCCTTCGAGACGCCGGGCTTCGCCCGGCTCCCTCAGGGCGAACGGTTTCAGCGTCGGACGCGGGTTCCATGCCATGAAGAACAGCCGCGGGTTCTTGGTGAAGGGATCGAATCGCTCCCGTGGTGCTCAGATGTCCCCGATCCGCGTCACCCAGGGTCCCCCATGCCCCTCCCAATCCCCTTCCCATATGACGTTCTGGCCGAAGATGAGAGGCTCGCAGCCGCCACGGGCCGAGGGATTGAGCACGTACTCCCGGCCGGTCCTCAGGCTGTAGATGTAGATGTGCATGCCCGCGGGATACACGTCCTCGCTTCCCCGGTAGTCGGTCCAGATCACCCGGCCACCCTGGATGTACCCCTGTTCCTGGTTGCTGCCCGAAGGTGTGATTTGCCGCACCTCTCCCGTGTCGAGGTCTACCAGCATGACGTTCCAGTCGCTGTCCCAGGGCTGATGATTGAACACGGCGTAGTGCTCCCACACCGAGGTCATATACATGGGCTCCAGGGCGGGGTCGGTGATCACGTCGCGGGTGGTGTTCGTTGATATCCGGTGCTCGACAAGGGTTTCGCCCTTGACTTCGTCCCTCGTGCCCCACACCACCCGGTCACCCCAGATCCCCGGGCCTCTAATGCCATGACCGGCTCGATCCTGGTCCAAGATGCGTTGCTCACTTGTCTCGATGTTGTGCAGGACCAGCTCGTTGAGTCGTGTCGAAGGTGAGTGGCGTAACCAGATTACCCATTCGTCATAGGCTCGAACCCACGCATATGTGGAATCAGGGTGAGAGTCTTCCAGGATGATTTCGAGTCCAGAAGGATCGTCGAGTCGTCGATACACCATGGCTTGTCTAACGTCATTAATGCTGATATTTGTCGGTTGATGTTGTCTGTTAGCCATGACATACCGTGACGATATCGCGGGATGAAAATATCCAATATCGAAGTCGCTATCACGCCAGCTCTCGAAAATGATAGTGTCGTCACCTGTCGAGAGATCCACCAAATCAATTTCTCTCCCGTGCCCAAATACCACCAGATCGCTCCAGATGCTTGCAGAATCAGAGACGGAGGTCACTAGCTCCCGGCACGTCAATCTTCGGCACGCAGGGCAGCAATCGGGTGGGGTGGGCTCGTCGCTACACGGGGGCCACGACCACACCGGGCCTGCGCCGCGGCACAGCTCCGGCTCCTCGGCGTCCGGCTCGATGTCCCCCTCCCCAACGATGTCGATGTCGATGTCGATGTCGATGTCGATATCGGAATCCGCATTCGCGTCGCCGTTTGCATCAGCGTCAGTGTCAACACCAACGTCAGCAGGACGCTGGTTGCACTGGCAGGAGGCCAGGAGCGCGCAGGCCAAGAGGAGAGTGACACAGAGCATGGCGCTCGTACCAACTCCCTCTCCCTCGGGGAGAGGGCTGGGGTGAGGGCCCCCCACCCTGTCCCTCTCCCAGGGGAAGAGGGGACGTGAGCACGCGCGTTCCATGTCACCGCTCCACCGAGGCGAGCTGGACACCCCAGGGCATTCAAATGTCCCCGATACGGGTAACAAACACGCCACCAACTCCTGTGGCCTGATCAGCGCCCCACACTATGTTGCGATCGAAGATCAAGGGACTGGATCCTCCTAGGCATGAAGGATTAAGTATGTATTCTCTGCCACTACTAAGGCTATAGATGAAGATGTGCGAACCGCCGGGATAGTGGGGATCTGAATCACGGTAATCTGTCCAGACCACCCGACCACCCTGGATCCGGGCCTGGTCCTGGTTACTGCCCGAAGGTGTGATCTGCCGCACCTCCCCTGTATCCAAGTCAACCAACATGGCATTCCAGTCGCTGACATGTGGTTGGTGGTTGAACACCGCGTAGTTCTCCCACACCGAGGTCATGTACATTGGCTCCAGGGAGGGGTCGGTGAGCACGTCTAGGGTGGTGTTCGTCGAGATCCGATGCTCGACCAGGGTCTCGCCCTTGATCTCGTCCCGTTGTCCCCACACCACTCGGTCTCCCCACATTCCAGGACCGCGTATACCGTGACCTGATCGGGCCTGATCCAAGATTCGTTCTTCGCCCGTCTCGATGTTGTGCAGCACGAGCTCGTTCCATCCAGTCGCAGGCGGGGTTCGTATCCAGAGCGCCCACTCCTCGTGGGCTTGGTACAGCGCGATATCTGCATCAGGATGCGAATCGTCCACTATGATCTCGGGACCGGAAAGGTCGTCGAGCCTTCTCGCTACGATGGCCTTCATCGAGTCACCTTCGTGATCGACACGGGTTCTCAACCTCCTGACTACGACGTATTGGGACGAGATAGAGGCCATGCTATAACTAATAGAGTACTCGCCATCACGCCAGCTCTCGAACACGAGCTGATCCTCTCCAGTACGGAGATCTACCATTGCGACATTAGTGCGATAGCCGAACGCTACCAAATCGCCCCAGATGCCGGCGAAGCCAATTGCGGTTGCCACTGATTCCCGACAAGTCAACCTCCGGCAGGCGGGGCAGCAATCGGGTGGGGTGGGCTCGTCGCTACACGGGGGCCACGACCACACCGGGCCTGCGCCGCGGCACAGCTCCGGCTCCTCGGCGTCCGGCTCCTCATCCTCCTCGTCATCCAGGTCTCCAACGATGTCGATGTCGATATCAGAATCCGCGACGACGTCGGCCTCTCCGTCAGCGTTAGTGTCAGCGTCGGCGGGGTGGTGGTTGCACTGGCAGTGCGCAATGAGTGCGAGTGCCAGGAGTACGAGACCTACCCCCCCTGACCCCCCTTCCCGAGGCGGGAAGGGAGGAACGGCGCCAGGAGGGAGGTCCGGCTCTCCCTCTCCGCATCGGAGAGGGGGCCGGGGGGTGAGGTCGCGCATGGCCTACCTCCCCACCCGGGCGATCTCGACGCCGCCGGCGTGTGGGCGATAGGCCCAATCGCCGCGCCACAACACGCCTCGGACCCACTCAGCTACCTCGTGCTCGCCTACTTCCACGGGGGCGGACGGGTCCGTGATATCGATGACCGGGCCGATCATCACCTCGCGGTCGGCCCAGGCCACGTACACCTGTCGATCCGAGACCCTCAGGCTCCATGCCGGCCCGTCGAGCGCCAGCGTGCTGCGCAGTTCGGGCTCGCGTGGGTCCGAGACGTCCACGACCAGCAGGTAGCCTTGAGCCGCCGCGACCACGAGCGTGCCCGAAGCGGCCAAGGGCCGCGGGCCGCGACCCCCGCACTTCCATCGGCGTGGCGGCCTCCTCCAGTCTCCGAGCTGTGCTTCCCAGCCTGCCCGACTGCGCTGGAGCCACAGGAACGACACCAGCTCTGGCGACTCGGGTTCGCTCACGTCGATGACCGCGAGCCCATCGCGCGTGGCCGCCACCAGCGTGGCCGGGCCCACGAACGCCAGGCCTTTGGGCTTGCGCCGGAGCGCGAGTCGGCCCACGACCTCGGGCGCGAGCGGGTCCGAGAGGTCCACCACTTCCACCGCGCGTCCCGCCGCGACGAATCCGTATCGCCCCGGGCCAACCTCGAGGACCCTGGCCCTGCCTCGCAGTCTGACGCTGCTCACCAGGACCGGAGACCAGGGCTCGCTCGCGTCGTATGCCTCGAGCCGTCCGGGCTGCAGCACCAGGAGCGCGGGGCCAACAGCAGCCAGCTCCCGTGCGCCGGGAGCACGGATGCGTCTGGTTACACCTCCCTCGGTCTCGAGCGCGGAGCAGGCGAGTCCACTGGAAGCGCACCTGAACGCGCCGAGCGGCGCCCACCAGTCGTCCGTGGCCTGGCAGAGGACCCCGTGGTCCGGCTCGGGGGCTCCGTCGCCGTCGCAGTCGCGAGATCGGTCGCGGGCGAACGTGGACCCGCTGGTCCAACCCTCGCCGGAGGCGAAGGACCAGGTGGGGTCGTCATACGGCTCGTCGGACCGGCCCAGGGCGACCCGTGTCCGGTGTGACTCCTCATCGAAGACCAGCACGGCGTTCCGCACGAGCGGCGGGCAGAGGCCGGCCTCGCAGGTCTGCGAGAGCAGGCGCCACGAGCGGGACTGGAGGTCGAACGACCACAGGTCGTTGGCGAGCCCCTCCGAGGTCTCGCCGCCGAAGAGCACGGCGCCGTCGGGGATGGTCGGCGAGGCGAGGAGCACGCCGTGCCCGCGGCCCGGAGGCTCCTCCTCGTCTCCGGGAGCGATGACTTCCTCCCACTCGACCACACCCTCCTCCTCGATGACCCTGCCCAGCCACACCCCGGCCTCGAATGTGCCATCGGAGTACGCGCCACTATACGCGAGGAGCACGTCCTCGAGCTCGCCGTCCACGATGGGAGGCAGGTACTCGCCGTCGCTCGACCCGCCGTGATACACCGGGGGCCTAACCGGGACCTGGACCGTCACGAGACGCAGCCCGCTGCCCTCGATCTGGCGGCTCGCTTCGGTGAACACGCTCAGAACAGCCTGTTTCGAATCTGCTCTTGACACACCGATGGCCTTCGATATCGTTTTCATCATACATCTGGTGTGCGGTCGTTGGCGAGGGGCAGCACCAGCCGAACGAGTTGCGCTGCCCGTTATTGTCAATGCGATTCCGAGCAGTTGGCGCTCGTGGCGATCCCGCGTCCGCGTCTTCTCCGGCGAGAAAACGGTGAAGCCGTTTTTCGGCCGGACCGCGGCGCACGGGAAGACCGCGAAACAACCCCTGGCCCGGCAGCCGGGTCCTTTCCGGTCGTGAAATCGTCTCGCCGAGCAGCCTCCGGCGGATGGCCGCGTGCCAACTCCGTCGTCTTCTCCGAAAAAGCGACCGCCCGGAGCCTCGTCGGCGCAGAGCCGTGTGATCCCGATCTCGTTTCGCGACCGAAAAACACTCCGCCGCTCGCCGTCGAGACGATTTCACCGTTGCGAAGCGTGCGGAAGCCCGGACCCGAGGCGATTTCACCGTTTTTCCGGCCAGCGCTGCCCGACCGCGATGTAACCCATCGAAAGGAGGGTGCCCGTGAGAACCCCAGGAGCGAATGCATCGACCAGGCTGTGGACACGTATCGTCGTGTACCTCATCGCGCGGCTGACACAGAACCGGCTGACACGCCACCTCGTGGCCTTCATCCAGCCCGCGCTCGACCACCTCGAGGCGACGGAGCTCGCGACGTTCGCCGCGGAGCGCGCTCTCGTCGTGGCGCGTGCGCACCATGACGGCGCGGACGATGAGCTCGACGAGGTCGTGACACAGCTCGAGGGCCAGGTCTACCTGCACGTGCGCAAGGACCGGAAGTCGGCGCTGTACAAGAAGCTGTTCCCGAACGGGCTCGTCGCCATCACTGCCGCGCGCATCCCAGACGAGATCGCGGCAGTCAAGATACTCGAGGCCGCGGTCGCCCGTGAGCTCGATGGCGTGGACTTCGCGACTCGGTTGCTGCCGGAGCTCCGGGCAGCGCGAGAGGAGATCGAGCGCCAGCAGCCGCTGCTCCAGACCGCGATCGACGCCCTCTCGCGCACATGGGCCGCCGAGCTCGCGGCGCGTCACGACATCCGGCGGCAGTACCGGGTGATGTTCGCGGAGCTGATCAAGCTCTTCCCCGAGAACATCAAGAAGGTCAACTCGTTCTTCCGCGACCCGGGAACCCCCCGCCCGCCCGCGGCCGACGAGACCGAGGAGGAGACCGTAGCGCCGCCGGCCACACCGATCGAGCCGGGCATACCGGGCTGACGGACAGCCGTGGCCCGAGGACCAGACCGTGCCCTTCGAGAAAACAACGACCCGCTGAAGAGCCAGAGCACAGGCCGCTGTAACCGTGAGCGTGAGCGTGAGCGACCCCTCGATTCACCGCGGCCGGGGCATAGAGATGCACTCGGGCGAACACGATCAGATCCGGGGCGAACACACCGAAACGCCGCTCACGCTCACGCTCACGCTCACGCTCACGAAAATCCCTGGCTCCCGTGGAGTGGACGGGCGAGGATGGTTTGGTTCCTCAGCGGTTCATTGTCGAGAAAACGATGCTCGAACACTGGTTCGCCGGCCATGAGGAGGCCGCGCGGAAGGAGAGGGAGCTCCTCCGGCAGGAGGTCCCGCGGCCGGAGTGGTCCCTCGCGCTCGCCCTGTCGATCATCGCAGCAGCCGAACGGGCAGGAACCACCGGGAGGCAGGTCGATCCGGTCCGGGAAAGGGAAATCGCCGAGGTGAGGATGACCTGGCAACGTCTGCGTGAGCGTTGGCTATGACCGAGCCGGAGCGGCCCCGGTTCCTGGATGCGCTCGAGGCGGTCCGCGCGGCCCTCGACGAGACAGGTATCCCCTGGACGTTCATCGGCGGCGTCGCGGTGATCGCGTCGGAGGTCCCACGGCAGACCGCCGACATCGATGTCACACTGCTGGCTGGCACAATCACGGTGGCTGAGCTGATCCGGCGCCTCGGGGCTCACGACCTGGCCCCGCGAATCGAGGATGCCGAGATTTTCGCACACGAAAACCAGGTGCTCCTCCTCGAGCACTCTTCTTCGGGCGTACCTGTAGACCTTTCGCTCGCCTGGCTGCCTTTCGAGGAAGACCGCTCCTTACCCACTTCGGGCCACAATGGCCCCTGTTCTTGCCCGCCCCATGGGTATAGGGACCGTGTACGACGTGCTATGCTTCAAGATATGAAGAGCGAAGCGAAACGGTTCGCCCCCGGCCCGTTCAAGGTGGAGCACCTCAAGCCCGGCGACCGCTACGAGCTGTCCGAGGGGCACGCGTACTACTGCGCCCCCACCAGCGGCGACGGAGCGAGCAGCACCGTGGCGGGCGGCCAGGTGCTCGATACGGATCCCGAGGTGGAGTCTTCCGGCTTCGACGCCGGCTTCACCCAGGGCCCTGGCACGCTCTGGGCTCCCGACATCGCGGTCGGCAACGTGCCCGACCGGCCGGGCTGGATCGCCGGAGCGCCGCTGCTGGGGGTCGAGTACGCCGGCGTGGGTCAGGACGAGGAGAAGCTGCGCCAGAAGATCGCGGACCTCTTCGCGGCAGGCACCCGCTGGATCTGGGTGGTCCGGCTGGTCGGCCCCCGCAGGGTCGAGGTCCACTCGCCCGGCGAGCCGGTGCGAAGCGTGGGTCCCGGCGAAGAGCTGACCGCACCGGGTGTGCTGCGCAACCCGGTGCCGGTGGAGGCGCTCTACGACCGTGCCACCGCACACGAGGTGACCTTGCGCAACCTGCTTCAACGCAAGGGGTACGACGGGCTGGAGGAGGTCCGGGAGGAGGGACGGGAGGAGGGACGGGAAGAGGGACGAGAAAAGGGACGGAAAGAGGGACGAGAAAAGGGACGGAAAGAGGGACGGGAGGAAGGGCAGCGCCAGATCCTGATTCAACAGATCCGACACCGCTTCGGGGAGCTGTCGGAGGCCCACTCCGCCCGCCTGGCCTCGGCAGGCGTCGAGACCCTCGGACTCTGGGCCGAGCGTATCCTGACCGCGTCGTCGATCGAGGACCTCTTCGGCACCGAATAAGCCCGGTGTCGCGTCCCGTCGCATTTCGTCGCGTTTCATCCGGAGGTGTCGCATCCCCGCGGCCGATTCCCTGTCCATTGCCATCCCGTCCCTGTGTTTTTTCGCGTGAAATCCCTGGGCGGGACGGTTCCACAAGCCTGGCACCGCCGTTGCTTTATCCCTCGCTGTCCCGAAGAGGACGCCACCCAGGGTGGGTGGGAAAGAAAGGAAATGAAAATGAAGAAGGCAACCAAGATCAACAAGCTGAACGAGATGGCGGCGACCCGGAAGCTCGGCCTCCTGCTGGTCAAGACCGGTGTCAAGGCGGGGGCGGGCTTCGAGCGGCCCATGAGGCAAGCTCTGCCGGTCTTCGAAGTGTCGGAGGGTTGAGCGCCCCGGCCGGTCCCAGCGTGCTCCAGCGCGTCCGATGAAGCATAATCGCCTGCGCCATGCCAACCCGAGCTCCCGATGACGGACCAATCGACCTCGTGTCGAGCCTCGACATCGCCTTGGCGAACAAACCGAGGGTGAGTCTCTCCGGCCTGTTGCGAGGGGCAGAGCAGCTCCGCCGGCTCAAGCAATGGTGCCGGTCCGCGCTGGCGTCGGCGCACCTGACCGAGGTGGCCGCGCTCCTGGTCCGCCGGCTCGACGCGTCGGATGACGACCTGCGGGCAGTCGGCCTACCCGTGGACCTCCTGCGTCTCTTCCCGGGCTGGCGTGCCGGGGTGCGGGCGGGGTTTCACGCTCCGGACCTCGGGCTCCGGCCCGCCCCGCTGGGCGCCGGGGAGCCGCTGGGAGAGCTGCGGCTGCACCTCGCTCCCTCGTCGGAGTCGGCCTCGCTGGCGCTCATCCTGCTGCGGGACCTGTTGAAGGTCACTGATCCCACGGTGTCGTTCTCCGTCGTGGTCCAGCCCGGCGCGAACATCGACGGGCTCCAGCGGCTCGTCGGGTCCTTCGACGCGGATGCGTCCTCCCGGGTCCGCTTCGTCGAAGGGGTGACCTCGACCATCTTCTCGCAGGACAACGCGCTCCCGGCGCTCCGCCACGACGGCGAATCGGTGCTCTTGCTCCCGCGCGAGTTCCTGCGCGGCACCACGAGGGCCGAGGACGAGCTGACCCTGGAGGCGGCCGAGTCGATGTTCGGGGTTCCGGTCGTCACGTCGCGGCTCAACTGGCAGGGCGGCAACCTGGTGGGCGACGGCGAGCGGTACTTCGTCGGCGTCGACACGGTCGGCGAGAACATGGCGCGCTTCGGGCTGTCGTCCGAGGAGGTGCTCGAGGTCCTCGCCGCGGACCTCGGCGCTCCGGTGACGCCCCTGGGCGACCTCTCGGCGGTCCGATTCGACCCGGGCACGGGGACGGTCGTGACCTCGGGGCAGGCGGAGTACCACCTCGACCTCGACCTCGCCCTGCTCGGCCGTTTCGGCCGCAAGCGCAAGCCCCGAGCCCTCGTCTCTGACCCTGCGCTCGGCATCGAGCTCCTGCCGAGGGTCCTGGCGCGGCGGGCTCTGGTCACTGGCCACTTCGTGCCTCCCGCGGAAGCTCGGGAGCTCATCGAGGCGGAGGTCCTCGGGTTCGCCGTCAAGCGCCATCCCCGGCTCCTGGAGTACGCCGCGACCCTGGAGGGCCTGGGGTATCGGGTCGTCGGATTGCCCGATGTGCGGGTGGAGGCCAGTGAGAACCTCTTCGCCACGGTGAACCTGAGCTTCGGGTACGGCAACGTGCTCCCCGGACTCCACCGTGGCCGCCCGGCGGTGTACTACCTGCCGTTCGGGCTTACCGATCTCGACCGCGCGGCAGTCGAATGCTACCGGAAGGCAGGGGTGACGCCGGTGGCGGTCACGCGCCACGCGCGGGTCGCCAACGGCCTGATGATGCTGCGAGCGGGGTTGCGGTGTTTCTGTGGCCGCGTGAGGTGCCCGGGCCGTGGGCGCCGTGACGACCGTCGTGGAACGCCTCTCCCCGATGAGGTACACCTGGATCGGCGAGGTTGGGCTTGATCACCACGATCCGATCCGACCGGCAGCGCCGCACGGACGGCCCGGGTGTGCCGCCCGGCGTGCTCCGGTTCCATCCTCTCGGGCCGGGCCGCGCGATGCAGTATCACGCGATCCACTCGTCCGAGGTCACCCTGGGCCGCACCGCGGAGTGCACGATCCAGGTGGACGACAACGAGGTCTCGCGGGTCCACGCCCGGCTGGAGCGGTCCAAGGGGTACTGGCAGGTCGTCGATAACGACAGCACCAACGGCACCTTCCTGAACGGAGAACGGATCGTGGCCCACCCGCTCGGCGGCGGCGAGCTGATCCGCCTCGGTGGGACGTTTTTCCGGTTCTTCTCCCAGGGGCTCTCTCCGGGATCGCGGAGCTACGAGGTCTCGGCCGGACCGATCGTCGCGGGTCCGGCCTTCGACGAGCTCTGGGAGATCCTGGATCGCGCGGCCGGGAGCGCGCTCTCCGTGCTGGTCCACGGAGAGACGGGGACGGGCAAGGAGCTGATCGCCTCCTACCTCCATCAGCGGGGACCACGGCGCGAGCAGCCGTTCGTGCCGGTCAACTGCGCGGCGATCCCCCGCGACCTGTTCGAGAGCGAGCTCTTCGGCCACGTCAAGGGCGCCTTCACCGGCGCGGTGGGAGACAAGCTCGGCCTGCTGCGGACGTCCAGCGGCGGCACGCTGTTCCTGGACGAGATCGGCGAGCTCCCGCTGGAATGTCAGGCCAAGCTCCTCCGCTTCCTCCAGGACCGGCAGGTCTGGCCGGTCGGCTCGACGCGGTCGTATGAAGTGGATATTCACCTCGTGTGCGCCACCAACCGCGACCTGGAGCAGCTCGTCCGGGAGGACCTGTTCCGAGCCGATCTCTACGCGAGGCTGGCGGATCTGGTGATCGGCCTCCCCGCGCTCCGCAAGAGGCTCGAGGACATCCCGTTGCTGGTGGAGCTGTTCCTGCGCAAGCACGGCGACGGCCAGGTGCGCGACATCACTCCCCAGGCCCTGGAGCACCTGTGTCTCCAGCGGTGGCCTTTCAACGTCCGCGAGCTCGAGAGCACGGTGCGCCGCGCGATGCTCTTCGCCGCCTCGGCCGCGGTCCTGGAGGTCGAGCACTTCGCGGAGAAGGTGGTGGGGCCGAAGCTGTCAGAGACCGTGGTGCCGGCCCGGCGTCCGTCCGTTGCGGCCGCTCCCACGCCGCCCCCTCCCGAGGACGTCGAGGACCCGCGCGCCCGGCGGATCAAGGACGCCCTCCAGCGATACGAGGGCGACGTGGATCAGGTCGCGGCTGAGCTGGGGATCAGCCGGAGCCAGCTCTACCGGCGAGCACAGAAGTTCGGCATCAACGTTGCCTTGTATCGGCGTTGAAGGTGAGGGGCGCCATGACGAAGCGAGTGCTCATTGCGCTGATCCTCCTGGGCTCGACGGGGTGCGAGGACGGATCGACCTGCGACTCCGCCACGCTCGCGTCGGAGCTGCAACGTGCCGTCCGGGGCGACACGGTCCGAGTGGGGACGTGCATCGTCACCGGCTCTTTCCAGGTCCCCGACGGAGTGAGCCTGCAGGGCGCCGGACAGGACAACACCTACCTGGTCTGGGACGGTGAACAGCCCGTGCTCGAGGTCACGCCGGGGAGCGCGGCGGCCTCGATATCCGACCTCTCGATCCGATCGGGAGGGGTCGCCGGCATCCTGGCCGAAGGCCGGGGACAGGTCCACCTTGCCCGTCTCCACGTGGCCGCCTCGCGCGGGCTGGGGATCGCGCTCGAGGGGCTCGACGTCGCCGACCTGACCGACGTGGCCGTTCTCGGCATGGTGACCGAGGCGAACGTCGCGCGGATCCCCAACGAGCCGGCGACGGACGAGTTCTCCACTCACGGCCTCGTCCTGGTCGAAGTGCGGCAGGCGACCTTCACGGACGTCTCGGCCTCGGGCTATGCCCGCATGGGGATGTTGCTCGTCGAAGGGGCGACCGAGTATCGCGGTGGGCAGGTGACGAAGAACCTGAGCACCGGCCTCATGGTGTACGGCGGCGAGGCGACGCTCGCGGACGTGAGGCTCTGCGAGACCTTCGAGGGCAGCCAGGTCATGCCCGCTTACGATGCCGTCTTCGCGGGGAGCTCCGTGGTGAGCACCGAGCGCGTGGAGCTCTGCGAGAGCGAAGGCCCGGGCATGCTCCAGGACTCCTCCACGTCCACCAACGTGGACCTCGTCGCGACCGGGAACCGGCACGGCGGAGCCTGGGTGCAGAGCTCGCCACTGTTCGAGGTGAGCGGGAGCGAGTCCCGTTTTCTCGACAACGGTCTCGCCGGGGTGCTCGCCGTGGACACGGCGGACGTCAGCCTCCGCGGCGGTTCGTTCGAGGGGATGCGCGAGGAGCAGCGCCTCTTCGTCGGGCTCGGGCCCGTGACCCTCGGCGACGGGTTCCACTCGGTCCGGCCGTCGGGGCGGGTCAGGGTGGAAGATGTCGCCTTCTCCCGGAACGCCAGGGTCGGGATGCTCTTCGAGCTCGAGGGCGACGCGCCGGCGGACCTCCACCTCTCGGAGGTCGTGGTCGATGGGATCGGAAGCCAGCGGGGGGCGGTGGCCCAAGGAGACGCGGCCGCCATCCCCGAGGAGTGGGACGAGGGGGTAGAGCGTCTGGGCGATACGATCGAGAACGACCAGGACCCGCCGCGTTTGGATATCGCGGCGATCCTCCCCGCCAGCGAGTTCCCTTCGGCCGAGGCGATCCGGCGTGACGGGCTCGCGGCGTTGATCGATCATTGATGCCGATGGAACGACGACCACGATCCGGCTGCCCCGTCTCTGCGAGCCTCAGGAGCCGGCGTCGCCGTCCGGCCGCCGTGGTCCTGGCGGTCGCGGCGGTCCTGTCCGGGTGCGATGACGACGAAGTGCTCCCCGCGTGCGAGCCAGGCTTCTGCGCTCCGCACGGCCAGTGCGTGGTCGAGCGCGACGTCGAGGTCCGGTGCGACTGCGATGAGAGGTTCATCGAGGCCGAGGGGCTCACCTGCGTCCCCGACGAGGAGCCGCTGGACCGGAGCCGCTGGGTCTACATCCCGTCGATCGCCGCGGTGTCCGTGTTCTACATGGGATCTCCGGTCGGCGAGCCAGGCCGGCGCGAGGACGAGGAGAGGCACGAGGTCGTCCTGAGCCACGCGTTCCTCGTCCTCGAGTCCGAGGTCACGGCCGGCGTTTTCCTCGAGGTGATGGGCTACTTGCCCGGCGCTTCGGGCATCGAGCCCGGCGACACCGCGGACCACTCTCGCCCCGTGAGCGGAATGAGCTGGCACGAGGCCGCGGCCTTCTGCAACGAGCTGTCGGTCCGGCGCACCGTCGGCCGGCTCGATCGCTGCTACGTCTGCACCGGCGAGGGCGAGTCGGTGGTCTGCGAGCCGGACCCGAGCTTCGCCTCGCCGTACGACTGCGAGGGGTTCAGGCTCCCGACCGAGGCCGAGTGGGAGTACGCGGCGCGGGCCGGGACCACGACCGCCACGTACAACGGGGACCTTTCCCCTGGAGGAGACCTCGACTGCGAGTACAGCGAGGTCCTCGAGCCCATCGCCGCGTTCTGCGGCAACAGCCTGGCGCAGACCCGACCGGTCATGTGGGGACAGCCGAACCGCGGAGGCGAGCACTGGGCCGAGGACTGGAGCGGCAGCGGCCTCTACGACATGCTCGGCAACGTCACGGAGTGGTGCTCCGACTGGTACGGGCCCACCGAAGGCACCGTGAACCCGTGGGGGCCGGAGACAGGCGACTCGCGAGTGCTCCGTGGCGGCTCGCACGCGGACCTCGCGCGCGACATCCGCGCCGCCCGGCGCTTCTCCGCTGCGCCGGACACCCGCGATCCCACCTTCGGTCTGCGGCCGGTGCGAACGTTCGAATGACCGGCACCAAGCGTGGACGAGGTGGACTCGGTGGACGGAGTGGACGATGTGGACTATGTGGAGAAAGGGGCGAGCCGATGTCCTTCTCGATCACGGTCCACTGGGTCCACATCGTCCACATCGTCCACCAACGGAGCTACACGCCTGACCGCGTCAACCGTCGATGGGCTCACCACTCCACACGAGCTGCGAGGCCGTCGGCGCGGAAGGAGATCGTGAACGAGTCGTACCGGTCAGGGCGCGGGCCGACGACGAAGAGCACGACGCCCACGGCCGCCGCCGCCCCGCCGGCGGCGAGCAGCGCCCAGCTCACTCCGTTCACCGTGTCGATCGAGTCGCCGAGCTCCTGGTTGGCCTCGAGACGGCGCAGGCGGTCCATGCCGGTATACCCCTCGAGCGCCGCGTTCTCCGCTTCCCAGTCGTCCCGGCGCCCGGCGTTCCAGCCGAGCAGCACCGCCGCCGTGCCGAGCAACGCCACGGCGGTGCCCGTCGTGGCCCAGGCTCCGCTCCTGAACCCGCGGGCGCGGGTCCGGTAGCTCTCGAGGAACGCCGGGGTCGGACGGAGGCTCACCTCGATCCGCGTCGGTTCGCCGGCCGCGACGTCCACGTCGCCGGTCCAGGGCTCGAACCCCTCGTGCCGCACCTCGAGCCGGTGCTGGCCGGCGGGCACTGGCCCGGCCTCCAACGATCGGCCGTCGAGGAGGACCTCTGACTCGTCCTCGCTGACGGCGACCTCGAGCACGCCCGCGTGCTCGGCCGCGATGTCCGTCGACTGTGTCAGCTCCAGGCGCGCTCGACGCGCTTGACCGGCGGCGACCTGCACGACCACGCGTGCGGGCTCGTAGCCAGGGCGCCTGCCTTCGACCACGTGCTCGCCGGCGGCGGCCACCAACGCCTGGTCGAGCAGCGGAGTGGTCCCGATCTCCTGTCCGTCCAGCGAGACGACCACCTGCGGGATGTCGGCCTCGATCAGGATCGTGCCTATCCCCTCGCGCTGGGGTTCGAGGGACATCACAAGCGTCAGCTCGGCGCCCGCCGGGAGATCGAGCTCGCGTCTCGACGGGACGTGGCCCGGCGCCCGGACCTCGAGCGAGTGACGGCCGGGGGCAAGGAAGAGACGGCCGGGGAGGGGTGCGCTTCCGACCGCCACGCCATCGATGACCACCTCCGCGGTCTCCGGCCGCTGGACCTCGAGGGTCACGGTCCCGAGCCTGGTCCCGAGCCGACGGAGCTCGTCGTTCGCCTCGGCGCGGTCCTCGGCGCTTGCGTCCTCGCCGTGGTCGCGCAGGAAGCGTTCGTAGCAGGCGGCAGCCTCGGCGAGCCGCTCGAGTCGTCGGAGGCAGATGCACCGGTTGAAGGCCGCCGGCGGCGTGGGCCAGGCCGCGAGCGACGCCTCGAACTCCTGGAGGGCGCGTTCCCACCTGGCCTGGCCCGCCAGGGATACGCCTTCCTCGAAGCGTGTGGCGGCCTCGGATCGAGCACCCTGGTCACTGGCCGTGGGGGTCCCCGAGTCTTGCGCAACCGCGGCCGTCGTCACACCGAGCAGCAGGCAGACGCCGATCGCGGGACCGATCAGAGCGCCCCTGAGCCTTGCAGTTCCAAACGTGGTCGTGGTCGTGGAGTTGGTCATGGACGTGGTCGTGGACGTGGACGTGGTCGTGGTCTTGAACGGAAAACCTCTGGCTTCGCGTCTCATCGTGGCTCACCGGGGAACCGCGTCCGGATCTCCGGGACGCCGTCGGGGTCCTGTTCCCTTCGCGGGAGAGGGCCGATCGGTCTGGCGCTCTTGATGGTCGTGGCGGCCGGCTCGGGAGGCGGCGCGAGCTCGACGTGCACCGTGCGATCTCGGTCCGCCGCCACGTCCTGCTCCCAGGGTGCTCGTCCCTCCTGCGTCACCCTGACCCGGCGGAGCGCGGAAGAGCGCTGGAGGTGGAGTGTCGTTCCGGCGTGGGGCAGCCCGTCGAGGAAGACCTGTGCCCCCGCCGGCACGCCGTCGAGCCGGATCGTGACGAGCTCGGGAGCCGGATCGGTCGTGGCCTCCTCGCCATTCCCGGCGCCGGTCGAGGCCGCCGGAGCAGCCTCGCGGTCGTCGCTGGACCAGTTCCGGACCAGCGTGACGGCCAGCACGACTCCGGTGGCGATCCACAACGCGGCCACGCACACCACGACGAGGGCCCTCCACGATCGCCGCTTCCCGACGACGGAGCCGGGGGCGGGCGATCCGGAAGCCTCGATCTCTGGTTGAGCCTCGATCTCTGCTCGAGCCTCGATCTCTGGATGAGCCTCGATCTTCCGGGCAGGCCGTGTCGGGGCAAAGGCCTCGGGCCGCTCCTCGCCAGAGGGACAGGTCGGTGCGGAGCCCACGTCGCTCGGATCGTCGTCGGCCTCCGGGCTGGCGGGCCTGCGTGCCGGCTCCGGGCGGTTCCGGCTCGCCCGCGGCGGTTCCGGACCGGCGAAGGGCTCGAGCGCGATGGCGAGGTCGAACGCGGACTCGTACCGCTCCTTCCGCTCCCGGGCCATGGCCTTCCGGACGACGGCCTCGAGCTCGGGCGGCAGGCTCGGCCGGACCTCCCGGAGGGGACGAGGCGGGTTCGTGGCGAGCTGGTAGACGAGCTGGCTGAAGGATCTGGCCGGATACGGCACCTGACCGGCCAGGAGCTCGTAGAGGATGACGCCCATGGAGTAGATGTCGGTCCGGTGGTCGATGTCGCTCAGGCCCTGGGCCTGCTCGGGCGACATGTAGAACGGCGTCCCGAGGGACATGCCGGTGTCGGTCAGCCGCGGGTTGACCTCCGCGAGCGAGCTGCGGAACTTGGCGATGCCGAAGTCCACGATCTTGATCCACTCGTCGCACCCCTCGCGCCGGGTGAGGACGAGGTTTCCGGGCTTGACGTCACGGTGGATGATCCCGGTGTCGTGAGCGGCCGCGAGGCCGTCGCACGTCTGGATCATCAGGCTGGCAGCGCGCTCGGGGGTGAGCTGCCGCTCCCTGCCGAGCATCGCCCCGAGGTCCTCGCCCTCGAGGTACTCCATCACGAAGAAGGGGGCGCCGTCCGGCCCCTCGCCGATGTCGTAGACCTCGACGATGTGGGCCGAGCCGATGGTGGCCGCGGCCTTGGCCTCGCGCAGGAACCTGAGCACCAGGTCACCCTCGGAAGCGAGCGCACGGTGGAGGAACTTCAGCGCCACCCGGCGGCCGAGCTGGACGTGACGGCCTTCGTACACCTCCCCCATACCCCCCTTGCCGAGGAGCCGAAGGAGCTCGTACTTCCTTTCTACGAGGTCGCCGACTTTCACCACGGGTCCCGCCGGAGTGAGCCCATCATACCTCGGCTTGCCGGGGCCTCACAGCGACTCCATCGCGTCCGGCACGGGGAGCGCGGCCATGTCGAGGTTGACCTCGTTGTCCTGGCAGACGACGGCGTCCATGAGGCGGTCGATGTCGAGCTCCTCGTTCTGCACGTTGATGCCGATCAGGTTCCGCGAGATCTCGCCCTCGTGGAGGTCCGCCGTGCCTCCGGAAGCGAAGGGCTCGTGCTCGTAGTCGGTCCCGTACGCGATCTGGAGACCGCAGAGGGGGTTGTCGGAGATGAGGAAGCGGCGCAGCTCGATGTTGGCTCCGCCGTAGATCCCCACCCCGATCCCCATCGTGACGTCGGCGCAGCCCTGGTCGGCGCACTCCCGCTCGAGCGTCTCGGCGACCACGAGATCGACCGCCCGGATCGTCGTGTCCGGGGTGGCGCCGAACAGGGAAACCTCACGGTTGCTCGTGAGCCGGACTCGCTCGAGCTCCGCCTGGCCTCCGTCCTGGACAATGATGCCGCGGCCGAACTCGCCGCGAGCGTTCGCCCGGGTATCCCGGACCACCACGTCCGTCAGGTCCAGGAACGATCCGGCCCGGCTCGCGGCCGCTCCGACGTCGCGGTTGCGCTCGATCAGCGCTCTGACGACCACCAGGCGGGCATCGCCCACGACCTCGATCCCGCGGCCGAAGGCGCCGGTGGCGTCGAGGTCGGTGTCGCGCACGACCACGTCGGCCAGGCTCGCCGTGGCGCCGACCTCTCCGACGAAGATGCCGATGTCCCGGTTTCGTTCGACCAGGGCCCGGTTGACGGTCGCGCTGGCCCCGACCTCCACGGTGATCCCCCGGCCGAACCATCCCTCCTCGGCGCTGATCGTGTCGCGGACCACGACGTCGACGGCGTCCAGCGTGGTGTCCGCTTCCACCGCGAAGATCCCGGCGCTCTCGTTGCCGTCGAAGACGGCGCCCTCGAGCTCGAGGCGCGCCCCGCTCTGCACGATCACGCCGCAGCCCCGGAGGTCCGCGGGCGACCTCACGGTGTCACGCACGACCACGTCCCGGGCCGCGAGGGTGGTCCCGGGCAGGGAGGACAGCAGGCCGGCGAAGTGGTTGCGCTCGAACACCCCGCGCTCGATCTCGAGGAGGGCGGTCGAGTCGGCCCCGGCGCCGGCGCCGCCGACCCCGTCGACGTCGCGGCTCCGGGTATCGCGAACCACGACGTCCGTGAGCCGGACCGCGGTGCCCGGGCTCGAGGCGGAGACCCCGAATTCCTCGTTTCGCTCGAAGAGGCCCCTGACCAGGCTCACCTGGGCGCCTTCCACGGCCCACAGCCCTCGGCCCAGTCGCTGGTCCAGGTTGTCGAGATCGGTCGGCCGCGTGTCTCGGACCACCACGTCGGTCAGGGTCAGACTCGTGCCCTCGCCGGATGCGAGGAGGCCCGCTCCGCGGTTCCCGATGATGGAAGCTCGCACGACGTCCGCCGTGGCGCCGCCGTCGATGAACAGGCCGTGTCCTGTGGTCCCGTCGTCCTCGCGCGACGTGGAGCGGACCAGGGTATCGGTCAGGCTGACGGTGGTCCCCGGTCCCTCCGCCGAGAGCGCCCGCCAGAGGTTCCGTTCGAGAGCGACGCGTTCGAGCTCCACCTGGGCTCCCTGCCTGGCGATCACCGCGCTCCCCGAGGCGGGGTTCGGGCCGGCCGTGGTGTCGCGGACGACGGTGTCGGTGAGGACCAGCGCGGTCGCGGTCCCCGTGACGTAGGCTCCGGCCTCGTGGCAGCGCTCGATGACGCCGCGAGCGACCTCGACGTGAGCTTCCGACTCGATCTGGAGCCCCCGGCCGAGCTGTCCGTCGCTCATTCGTGGTGCGGGAGCGCGGATCACGACGTCCTGGAGCATGGCCCGGGCACCGTTCCCGACACCCACACCGAAGCCCCGTCCCCCGTCGATCACCACGTCGGTCAGGTGGAGCGAGAGCGACCAGCCGAAGACCAGCGCGCCCGGCCGCTCACCGCTCAGCGTGAGGTTCCTCACGGCCGCGTCCTGTCCGCGCGCGGTCACCGTGGCCTCGCTGTCGCTGGGGGTCGAGCACGTCACCCGGGTCCCGGCCACGCAGGCGCCCCAGAGCGTCACTCGTGGACGCAGGGACACCGCTTCGTCGAAGGTCCCGGTGCTCAGGGCGATGACCGTCCCGGAGCGCGAGGCCGCGGCAGCCTCGGCGATGGTGCCGAAGGGGTCCTCGCGGGTGCCCGTGCCGCCGGGAGGAGCGCTGGCCCGGACGTAGAGCACCTCGCGGTCCGACGGCAGGTCTGGCGCCCAGTCCCCGGCCGGACAGGGTGTCCCGACGAGGCGGCACCCCGGCTCGCCCGGGAAATGGGAGTGGTCGCCTTCGCAGGGCTCCTCACCGCTCTCGGGCCAGGGCTCGCAGAGGGCGATGCCGTCCTCCTGCTCGGGAGCCACTTCGCGCCAGCCGCCGGAGCAGGGGGTCAGCACGGGCAGCGCGGCGGGATCGTTCCCGGGCTCGCAGACAGCCACGTCGTCGTCGCCTGGAGCGGGCACCTCGCTCCAGCCCGGCCGACAGGGCGTCAACCGGGGCATGGCCGGGGCAGCGGGTGGAACGGGCTCGCTGCCCCCGTCCCAGCCGACCCAGGGATCGACGGGAGGCGCCGGTCCGTTGCACCCGAGCCAGCCGATGACGACCAGGCACGCGGCGAGCCGAGGAGTCATTGAGAGACCTCTATAGCCCACCTGCGCCGTCGACCTCAACGACGCAATGCTGACCACTCACCATGAAAATCGGTGATGGCGTGGCGGATATTCTTGGTGCATGTCCAGGCATGAAGCTCCGTTCAGCGTGGACGAGGTGGACGGTGTGGACACTGTGGACAGAAAACGAAGGGGCGATGTCCACCACGTCCACCACGTCCACTTCGTCCACCAGGGCAGCGGGGCTCC
>Ga0233425_10002461_pt1 | contig 36373 bp, 26 predicted proteins | sample Watercolumn_Towu_2_FD_181712 | JGI IMG/M metagenome (GOLD analysis project Ga0233425, IMG submission 181712) | Freshwater microbial communities from Lake Towuti, South Sulawesi, Indonesia - Watercolumn_Towuti2014_140_MG | ecosystem: Environmental > Aquatic > Freshwater > Lake | place... | reverse complement strand
TATGCTCCTTTGACAGACACAAATCGTCAATCGGCAATCGACACTCGGAAATTGACTGAACTTCTCCGGTTTACCTTCCCCCGCCAGGCACGTGACCGGAGGCTCTGTCTGGCCGACTACTTCGCCCCGGTCGATTCGGGCCGGATCGACGTGTTTGCGTGTCACGTGGTGACCGTTGGTGAGCAGGCTTCCGAATACTCCCGCAAGCTCTACGACGCGAACATGTACAAGGACTATTTGTATTTCCACGGTCTCAGTGTAGAGAGCGCTGAAGCGCTTGCGGAGTTGTCCCATAAACGGATCAGGCAGGAGCTTGGCATCGTCGGCAAGGATGCGAAAGAGATCAAACGACTGTTCAGCCAGGGCTATCAGGGAGCGCGATACAGTTTCGGCTATCCCGCCTGCCCACAGCTTGAGGATCAGGTGAAGCTCTTCGAGCTACTCAAACCTGATCGAATCGGAGTGTTCCTGACGGAGGAGTATCAGATGGAGCCGGAGCAGTCAACGTCGGCGATTGTCGTTCATCATCCGGAAGCAAGGTATTTCACAATATAGTTCTTTGAGGTGCATTTGAATCCGCCGCTCATCGACACCTGCTTCAGAGCAACCTCCCAAACGCGTTGGAGATCGATACCGATACTTGACGAAGTGTCGACGATCTGGCCGTGAAGTTCTTTCACCTTCCGTCATTTTCTTGTGTCTTTGCGGCTGGTTTTTGCGTACAACACTTCTGGCAAAATGCTTGTTTTTCAAGGCTCAATTTGCTATACTCGTTTCGCATGAACTCAGCGGCTGGCGCTGCAATCATGCTCATCGCTCGCGCGGTGAACTGGTCATTATCTGGATTCATTTGCTTAACTAAAGGAGACACCTGAATGTCGACATTCATCACTGAAGAATGCATCAACTGTGGAGCCTGCGAGCCGGAGTGCCCCAATACAGCAATCTATGCCGGCGGGGTGCAGTACGAATTCGCTGGTGGCACACACGACGCCCTTTCGAATGACTTCTACTACATCGTACCGGAGAAGTGCACAGAATGTGTCGGTCACTTTGAGAAAGAGCAGTGCGCCGCGGTCTGTCCGGTTGACTGCTGCGTGCCCGATCCGAATCGTCCTGAGACCGAAGAAGCTCTCTTTGCGCGCGCAAAAGAGCTCCATCCGGATCGTCAGTTCCAGGAGCTTGGACCTACAACGTCACGGTTCCGAAAGTAATCCAGTTCTGCTGTATTGATGAGGTCGGTACCTGACCACGGCGCGTACGCGTGCTGAGCGGGGGTGTCGACCTCGATTTGTTTTGTCTTGAATGGTTATGTGATGTTGGATTCATCATTGAGGAAGATTCGAATGGTCATTGGCTCCTATGAAGTCACTTCGATTGAAGCTGGCATGTTCTCCCTCGACGGCGGAGCGATGTTCGGCGTCGTCCCCTGGGTATTCTGGAGCAAAACGAACCCGCCCGATGAGCGCCAGCGCATTCGCCTGGCGACGCGATGCTGGCTCGTGAAAGGGAACAACCGGACGATTCTGGTCGACAACGGGAACGGTACCAAATGGTCGGACAAACTGAAGGATATCTACCATCTCGATTACGGGAAGGCTGATTTGCTTTCTTCTCTCCGCGAGATCGGCGTCAAGCCCTCTGACATCACCGACGTGATCCTGACGCATCTCCATTTTGACCATGCCGGCGGATCTACAACGCTGGAGAACGGGAAGGTTGTTCCGGCGTTCCCGAATGCACGATACTATGTTCAGAAAAAACAGTGGGAGCTTTCCCAGAATCCTAGTGATAAGGATCGGGGAAGCTTCATGCGCGACGACTACATGCCGTTGAAGGAGAGCGGCATGCTGGAACTTGTGGACGGAGAAGGCGAACTGTTCCCCGGCATCGACCTCCTCGTGACGAATGGCCACACCAACTCGCAGCAGCTTCCGAAGATCTCAGACGGTAGGACTTCGATGCTCTTCTGCTGCGACCTTCTGCCGACAACGTCCCATGTTCCATGGCCGTACGTCATGGCGTACGATGTCCGACCGCTCGTGACGATCGAAGAGAAGAAGAAAATCCTTGGGCGGGCGTACGAGGAAGGCTGGATTCTCTACCTTGAGCATGACCCGGCGACAGAGGCCATTACACTCAAATCGACAGAGAAGGGATTTCTCGTCGATCGACGACTGACGCTCGCGCAGATTGGAAAGTAAGGGGACACATGTCCGGATTTGCCAAAGTGGCTTCGGCAACTGATTTCGCAACGCGGAAATCGATGCGCGTCTCAGTAGACGACGTGGACGTCGCTCTGTTCATGGTGGGGGACAAGTACTTCGCTGTTCAGAACAGTTGTCCGCATCAACACTACTCAGCGATGCACGAGGGAATGTTGCACGACGGTCAGATCACCTGTCCCATGCATGGCTGGACATTCGATCTGGCTACTGGCAAGGCAACGATCGGCGGTGGCCGGCTGAAAACCTATGCAGTGAAAGTTGTGGGGAGCGAGATTCATATCAACGTTCCGTCGGACGATCCGGACTGGGCAAAACAGTGAAGACCTCACGGGAGCTCACAGAGTACGTAAGGCAGACGGCTCGCGGACTTGGATTCTCAAAGATCGGCATTGCCCGCGCTGACGCGTTGCCAGCAGAAAAAGTCCGGCTTCAGGAGTGGCTCGACCGCGGTTATCATGCCTCGATGGCATGGATGGCGAGAGATCCTGACAAGCGGTCGGATGTACGACTCATCGTTCCCAACGCAAAATCTGTGGTTTCTCTCGCCACGAACTACTTCACCCCGCCCGCCCATTCGCAGGATCCCTCGGTCGGCAAGATTTCCCGGTACGCATGGGGGGATGACTACCACGTTGTGCTGACTCCGCGAATCCAGGAGCTGGTTCGCTGCATCAAATCAGAGCGTCCCGATGCTGTGACGGCGTACTATGTTGACACGGGGCCGGTCATGGACAAGGCTTGGGCAGTACGGGCCGGCATCGGATGGCTGGGTAAACACACGAACGTCATCACGAAGGAATACGGTTCGTGGATCTTTCTCGGCGAGATCATCCTGGACCAGGAGCTCGAGTACGATGAGCCGATGGCCGATTTCTGCGGCTCATGCACGGCGTGTATCGACGCGTGCCCGACCGGCGCCATCGTCGGACCGTACGTTCTCGATTCGAACAAGTGTATTTCGTACCTTACCATTGAGCACCGGGGCGAGCTTCCGGTTGAACTGACTCCGAAATTTGAAAACTGGATTTTCGGCTGTGATATCTGCCAGGATGTCTGTCCATGGAACCGCTTTCAGCAACCGACAGATGAACACGCCTTCGCGCCGAGGAGCAGAAACATCAGTCCCGATCTTGAGTCGCTCCGGACGATTTCGAGCGATGATTTCACCGAGCGTTTCAAGCACAGCCCGGTGAAGAGAGCGAAGCGGGAGGGGCTCATCAGAAATGTGAATGCGGTGGTAGCGGCTCAGAAAGGTTGAAGGAGTTAATTGGTGATTGGTTAATTGGTGTAACGTGAAACTCGTAACTCATAACCCAAAACTCAAAACTGTAAACTGTAAGCTGTAAACTGGAAACTCTCCTATGTCCGATACAAGCAACCACAAAGTCATCATCATCGGCTCCGGACCAGCCGGCCTGACAGCCGCCCTTTACACCGCACGCGCAAACCTGAGCCCCGTCGTCTTTGAAGGCATTCAGCCGGGCGGACAACTTACAATCACCACCGAAGTCGAAAACTATCCCGGATTTCCCGATGGAATCATGGGACCCGAGCTGATGGACAAGATCCGGCAGCAGGCGCAGAAATTTGGCGCGCAGTCGATCTATCAACAGGTCTCAGAAATCGATTTCTCGAAGCGGCCGTTCAAGGTCGTCGCTGAGGGCAAGACCTACATCGGCGAAACGGTCATCGTTTCGACAGGCGCCTCTGCGAAGCTTCTCGGCATCCCTTCCGAGGCGGAATACATGGGGTATGGCGTATCGGCATGTGCGACGTGCGATGGCTTCTTCTTCAAGAACCAGCATGTTGTGGTTGTCGGCGGAGGAGACACTGCCATTGAGGAAGCTTCCTTCCTGACAAAATTCGCTTCGAAAGTGACGATCGTGCACCGGCGGAACGAGCTCCGCGCTTCAAAGGTGATGCAGAAACGAGCGTTCGACAATCCGAAGATCGCATTCGCATGGGATTCGGTTGTTGACGAGGTCCTGGGCAAGAACGAGAATGGCCGCAAATCAGTCACAGGCGTCAGGTTGAAAAATGTGAAAACTGGCGCTTTGACAGATTTTGCCTGTGACGGTGTCTTCCTTGGCATTGGTCATCAACCGAACACGAAGTTGTTCGAGGGTGTGCTCGACATGGATTCAGTCGGCTACCTGATCACGAAGCCCCACAGCACGGCGACAAACATCGAGGGTGTGTTCGCTGCCGGTGACGTGGCGGATCCGACGTATCGCCAGGCTGTGAGCGCAGCAGGGACCGGATGTATGGCGGCGATCGATGCCGAGAGGTTCCTGACGCATCATGGATAGGCTGCAAACGGCCTTCCAGGAAGCCCCGGTGGGATCTCGGCCATCGGGGCTTGTTTGTTCTTGGAGGAACGATCCCAAGTGTCTGCTCGTTGAGGGAAAGGATTGACAGCAAGAGGCTATGCGGCCATGGGCGAATGAGAGTGCTCCAGCGCCCAGGACAAGCAGCGAAATCCTCTGGGCACGGCTACGTATCCCGAGTGGGGGAGTCTCCGGCCGCGGCACCTTTCCCGGCCAATCCCTGAGTTCTTGACATTGTGTGTGAGGAGTGCTATGTTGTGCCTGTCTCATATCGATGCACCGGTTCACCAACCTGCATACTTAGAAGTAACGTAAGTCCGATTTGCCGATCTCACTTTGAGATTCTCGACGACCTTCTCATCTTTCAGATGGCAGTAATGTCGCGGGGTGATTGGCGTTCGGGGGGTAGGTGTGTTCTCTTTATTCGAGACCCATATCATGAAGACGATTCTCATTGTTGAAGATGAAGACGAACTTTCGAACGTCGTCGGATCGGTGCTCGAAGACCAGGGCTACAGCGTTCACACGTCTGGCTCTGCGGAAGATGCCCTCCAGTACTGCGCAGGTTCGAGGCCGGATCTGATTATCTGTGATGTCAAGATGGGTGTGATGGACGGCTTTGAGCTGCTGGAGCATCTCAAGGCTGTGGAAGCCACAAGGACGCTCCCGTTTGTTTTCCTAACCGCTTTCGATGATTCACGAAGCAAGAAGAAAGGCCTCGAGCTCGGCGCTGACGCCTACATCACAAAACCGTTCGACCTCGACGATCTGCTCCAGACTGTTACGCGGCTGCAACCACCGTCGTAGCGCCATCCGAGATTTCGTTTGTCTCACTACTCCGGGCTTTCTTAAAAGGGGCAGACCTGCTCTATCAAAGAGTTAGTTATCATGACTCAGCAGCGGAAAGGAACCAGTGATGGTTCAGTGGTACAGGATTGTTCTTAGCCGAGCGGCCGTTTTAAGCGGCAAACATGCGAAGCTCCAAGACGACGTAGCCAGCCTGTGTTCCATCCTACAGACACCCCCCGGAATGGCACTCTTTGCTGCCAACCACCTTGACTCGCAGATCGAGCGGTGTTACCTCGCCGTTCCTGACGAAGAAGAAGGGTTCTTACGAAAGCTTCTGCAAACCTATGGAGCTGAACCCTGCGCTGTGCCTGATCTCTCCGATTACGTGCTCCTCGTCGGAAAGCCTGATTCCTTCATCTCACCATGAGGCATGCCCTGGCCGAAGGAGTAGGCAAGGCAAGAGGCCTTCCTGGCCGAAGTCTCTGTGTGTGTGCTGCCGACGGATGATCCCTCGCCACTTCTCATTGAATCCCGAGTTTGAGATTGAACCAGGGCGTTTCGGTTCACCTCCGAAATGCGCCGGCATGGCGTTTTTCGGAAGCACTGAACAAGTGGGCTTGAGGAATTCAGAGAGCGGCTCGTTCGTCGAACAGGACGACTGCAATTGGCCGAAGAGTACAGTACAATCACACCGGATTCTCTGGCGATGCACGAAGCAAGTGCTCCGGCCATGGCGGAGCACGATGCCACATTGGTTCTTGCGAACAGAAGGGATCATGAGGACATGAACATTCGCTTCTGGGGTGCGCGAGGTTCGATCCCGGTCTCCGGACCGGAATATACGCGTTACGGTGGGGATACCACGTGCGTTGAGATCAGAACCAAAGATGGCGAGACGATCATCATTGACGCCGGCACGGGGATCCGGCGCCTCGGGCGTGCCTTACTCGCTGAATCCCGCCGCAAGGTCCACCTCGTCTTCACCCATGCTCACTGGGATCATCTCATTGGCTTCCCATTCTTTCAACCGATTTATTCACCAGGATTTGAAATCGATTTGTTCGGCTGCCCGTTCGCGCAAGGTTCAGTGAAAGAACTCCTGAAAGGGCAGATGTCGCCGCCGTATTTCCCGGTGAACCTGTCCGATACGAAAGCCACGTTGCACTTCCACGACTCCTGCATCGAACCGTTCGTCATCGGCTCTGTCCGGGTTGAGCCCGTCTTGTTGAGTCATCCAAATCAGGGTTTGGGCTACAGATTCACGGAGGATGGCCGAAGGTTCTGCTTTATCACAGACAACGAGTTGAGCCTGAAGCACCCTGGGGGACTGGAGTTTGCTGACTATGTGAAGTTCTGCGAGAACGCGGATCTTCTTGTACACGATGCTGAGTTCAACGAGAAGGAGTACTCCTGGACGAAAGGGTGGGGCCACTCACGCTACACGGATGCGCTCAGGCTTGCCTCGGAATCCAATGTACGACGGTTTGGACTCTTCCACCACAACCAAGAACGATCCGACGCTGCGATTGATGATATTGAAACCGACTGTGTCAATCGCCTTCATGCTCAGAAATCCTCTGTCGAGTGCTTCGCGGTTCATCAGGGATTGGAGCTCCAACTTCAGTAGGATCGCGACGCTTGCGGCGTGGTGGCCGGCGGATCTTATGCAAGTTGCGCCGGGCCATCGTGCCCCGAATGCTCAAACCGCATCCGTTCAGTCTGCACGTTGCCGGCGAGGTCACGCTACGCGTGTATGACGCCCTTGGCAGGGAAGTGGCGATGCTCGTGGATGGCGTGCGTCAACCGGGAACCTACACTGTGCGATGGAGTGGCGAAGGATATCCAAGCGGTTTGTATTTGCTCAGCCTGAAGGCCGGAGGGTATCAGGAAAGCCGAAAAATGGTCCTGATGAAGTGATTCGGGCCTGCGACCTACACCGATAGGAGTTCTCCGACATTGTTCATGCCCCTGTGGCAGCAATTGCCGCAGGGGCTTTTTTGTTGTCGACATCATCACCACGCAGAGAACAGCCGATATTGGGTTGGAGAAAGGTGTTGCAATGTATGGACTTCCGGGCGTCGTGATCCAAATCACCCGGTTGCCCCGGACGTGAGCCAGTGCACGTCACTTCACTGCAGGACCTTCTACATTCCTTCCAGCAGCTGCGCATACGTGTTTCTACATCGATGCGCGCTTGTAGGGGGTGCCATGGTAGATCCCGAACAACAACGACAAAGAGTTGAAGCACTGAAGAGGAAGCTCGGGAAATCACCGGGAGTCCAGAATGCCCGCGTTCTCTTGCTTCGGCCCGAAGCCGGAGAGACGGACGAGAAGGATGACGCATTGTCAAGCCGGACGGAGAGGAAGGAGGGGGATATGTGGGAAGCGAGAAGTCAGAGTGAGGTGGAGGCTGACGAACGAGCATCTGAGGACGGCGAGAGGAGGCTTGCGGCCCTTGAGTTTCAACTTCGTGCTGAGGAAGAACAGCGGGAACTTGAGCGAGCGAGACTGCGAGCGGAGGAATTGAAAAAGCGAAGTCGGGAGGCAAGTAGTGTGGCCGCAGTTCGATCAGGAGGTGCCATTGCTGTTGCCCGGTCGAATCCTGTTGAAACCCGCCCGCCCGTCGAGGGCGAAGTCAGCCGAACGTATGCTGAAGTTCTTCATTTAGTGTACCGAGATGGTCGATTGACTGCGACAGAATCGGAAATCCTTGAGCTGTTGCGCAAGAGGCTGGGAATAACAGAAAGCGAACACCTGCGGCTCCAGCAAAAAGTGCAACTTGAGGTCTATTCCGAAGCGATGGTGCGCGCCTGGCACACGGGCGTTGCCACTCAAGACGATTTCGACAAACTGGATTTGCTGCGTGAGCAGCTCAACATCTCAGCAGAAGAACATCTGCGCCTCGAGCGGCAGGTGAGAAGACAAATGCTGCGTCGATCGGCGACTGCAGGTTGATAGGTCCGCCCCGTTTCGAGACGGTGGACTGCCGCAGTTGCTGCAACCCTCGCCGAGGAATCGAGAACCTGGGATCGTTCATTTCGGATTTGCGCGCTTCGCAACACCCTGTGACAACGAGTGTCATGGGGTGTTTCGTTTATGTCGGTGTGGGCTTATCGGGGGGTCCGTGTGCCCCATCGGTAGGCCTGGGCTTTGGATGCATGGAATCCAGCGGGATCCATGCTTGCCATCGGCAATAAAAAGAAGTATCATACTATACCAAGGATCTCTCTATACACACGAAGGAGCGCAGTAAAGTGACAGGAAACCAAAGCGACTCAGACGCTGACAAAAAGGCGGCTGAAGCGGCTGAGCGGCGGCTTGCAGCGCTGTCAGACGCCCTCGCAGATGAAGAAGAACGACGTCGTCGTGAGGCAGCCGAGCAGCAGAAAAAAGAGAAGCTCAACAGCGGTCAGCCAAGTGACATCACGCCCGCTTCCCCGCCTCCTCCTGCGGCTGAGACTTCCGCTCCAGAGAAACCGCCCGCACGGCTCTCCAAAGTCCAATCTGAAGCCAGCCAGATCTACAAGGAGGCTCTGGTGCAAGCTTACCGTGACGGCAAGCTGAGCAAAGATGAGGCGGATGTGTTGGCGCTTTTGCGCCAGCGATTCGGACTTACTGCCGACGAGCTCGAGGTTGTGGCTCAGGAAGCAAGATTGGAAATCTACACCAGTGCCATGGCAGATGTCTGGCAGGATGGCGTGATCACCGAACCCGATTGCCAACGCTTGGACCGCCTGCGGGAGGTTCTTGACGTGACGGCGGAAGAACACGTCCAGATCGAGCGTGAGATGAGACTTCAGGCCATGAAGCGTGAGGCGTCCAAGACTCCCAAGCCGTAAGATCTGTGGGGCGGTCTGCCTACGTCGGCCGAAAAAAAGGGGCTATCCCGGATGTCATTCTGAGTCCTGACGATTCTCGTCAGGACGCCCGCCTGCCTCATTTGCACGATGGGGCGGGCAGGAAGAATCTGAACAATACTTCAGATTCCCCGCCTGCCGTTCTTGAACCTCGAGGCGGGCAGGTTCGCTTCGCTCAGAATGACATCTGCTTTTTGGGACAGCCCCTGTTTCTTTCTTGGCCGACGCGGATGGGACGACTTTGTTGTTCGTAGCCAAGAAATATGCTGGTTTATGCACGATTCCTTAGGCTCTTCTTCATTTGAATTTCGTATTTGACATTGAATCGGGCTATTCGTACAATTATAAACGTATCAATGACTTATGCGCCCTCCGACGGTGTCTCCGATAGTGGCGCTGCAGACCATTCACGTCTCGAATCTGAATGTCAAACTCCGCAAAATGGATTCTGGGAATCATCGCCTTCATCCTGATCATGGGAGGGCTTTTTGTTCTTACCATCTTCGCGCTCATCTTTGCTGAGCCGGAGGACGAGAGCACAGCCACCTCTGGGGAAAAAGTGGCAGTAGTGGAACTGACAGTGCCCATTATTGAGTCGCAAGAAATCGTTCGCCAATTCAAGAAGTACCGTGAAAATAAATCAGTTAAGGCGATCTTGTTCCGAATCGACTCTCCTGGGGGCGGTGTGTCAGCAAGTCAGGAGATTTATGAAGAGGTGCGAAAGACGAGGGAGTCCGGAAAGCCTGTCGTCGCATCGATGGGAGCGGTCGCAGCAAGTGGTGGCTACTACGTAGCTTGTGGAGCTGACAAGATCGTGGCCAATCCCGGAACGCTCACCGGGAGCATCGGTGTCATTTTCCAATTTCTGCACTTTGGGGAGTTGATGAACAAAGTTGGAATTGACGCCTCGACGTTCAAGACTGGAAAATACAAGGACATCGGGTCGCCATTCAGGAAGACGACTGAAGACGAGAAGAGATTTTTTGATCAACTGCTGGGTGATGTCTACGACCAGTTTGTTACGGTTGTTGCCTCAGAACGAAAGCTCGACCGCAAGAAAGTGCTCCAATATGCTGACGGGCGCGTGTTTACCGGTCGCCAGGCAAAGGAATACGGGTTCGTCGATACGCTCGGTACCTATGAAGATGCCATCAGCATCGCGGCGAAACTTGGCGGGATTTCTGGAAAACCAAAAGTTGTGAAGGAACGGAAAGTCAAACCGTTCTTCGAGAGGGTGTTGGGAGAAGCAGCATCGGGACTCGCCGAACTTAAGCGGGAGGTCTTCAACCAGCCCATCCTCCAGTATAGATTTACATCACCGTACTAACAATCCACAGGAGGTACCTTGACAAAAGCTGATATCGTTGACGTCATTGCAGCGGCAACGGGGCTCACCAAGGTGGAAACCGAAGCCGTCGTCGATGGGTTCATCTCTACAGTCATCGACGCAATGAAAGCGGGTAAGAACATCGAGATCCGGGGATTTGGAAGCTTCAAGGTCAAGAAGCGCAAAGGCCGCATGGCAAGGAATCCCAGGACGGGCGAACAGGTCAAGGTGGAAGAGCACTTCGTACCGATCTTCAAAGTATCGAAGGACCTGAAACATCTGGTGGATGAGAATTTGAAGAAATCAGCAGGGTAGGAGAGAGATGAAGCCAAAGATTTTGTGTGCTGAGTGCCAGACGAAACTTGAGCTGGGAGTCGTGAAGTGCCCCGGGTGCGGGGCAGAGGTGGAGTGGGATACTGCGGGGCCCGATTTCGAATCGGGCTCTACTGGACGTGCCTGCCCGAGTTGCGGGACCGACAATCCTATGGACGCTGAGTTTTGCAGCTCTTGTGGAGCGCGACTTCAAGGCTCCAAGGGGAAATCAAAGCGACAGCCGAAGCAGGCGCCGCGGGCTGAAGGGAGCCGGGATTCGAAAAAGGGCGAGGTTACATCTCCACTCTTCTCACCTAGGTTGATTTTTGCTTTCGTCGGTATCCTCGCAATCATCGTCATTGGTGTGGAGCTATTCTCGGACAAGGGTCGGGCGCCGGCTCCGTCGGCCGGAACCATGCAGCAAATGCAGATGCCCGTGGCGAACATGGAGGCGGGTGCTCAGATCGCAGAGCTAGAGAAGCAGATTGCGGCAAATCCTAGCGACACTCAGGCGATGTTGAAGCTTGCCAATGTCGCGCACGATGGGAGGTTTTTTGACAAAGCAATCGCCACATACAAGAGATATCTCGAGAAGCAGCCGAAAGATGTGAATGCTCGTGTCGATTTGGGGATTTGCTATTTTGAGACGGACAAGCTCGACGATGCAGAGAGGGAGATGAAAGCAGCGCTGAAGTATGATCCGAAGCATCTTCAGGCTCATTACAATCTGGGGATCGTTACGCTCAAGGCCCGGAAGATTCAGGAATCAAACGAGTGGTTCAGGAAGACGATTGCGATTGCACCCCCGAACAGCGAGATGGGGCAGAATGCAAAGCAGTTCCTTGAGCAACATTCTAGTTCACTAATCCAGAACAAATAAGGGAGAGCGCTATGCCGAGTGGTAAGAAGCGTAAACGCCACAAAATGGCGACGCACAAGCGCAAGAAGCGCCTGCGGAAGATGCGCCACAAAAAGAAGAACCGGTAAACAGAATTAGCGATTCTGGCAAAAAACCGCTCTTGGGAGGCATTCAAGGGCGGTTTTGTCTTTCTGGGGCTGGCCTGCAGTGTTGGTATAGGGGTGGGGGATCGTCGTGGGCGGCCGAAACCGCGCATTCGCCCCCAATTGCTCGAGTCCATGAGCATACACAACGGGGCCTCCTTCGATGAAATCACGCCGTCGTCTGTTCTTTCCGACGGCCACACCGCACACCTATCTGGGTTCGCGTAATCCCTCCTCATGAGCATAGCGGGTGTCGTACTTCCCGAACTTGACTTTCATCAGATAAAACGGCAACATCGCGTCAAGACTTCGCGAGTCATCCGCCGGGACTTGCTGCGCCAGGTGGTGATATGAGCGAGCATCAAACCTTTCACCGTGAAATCCGCCTCTGCCGGCTTCTAGGGACAGAGAGAGGGATAGTGCTCATCTAGCTGGTCCTTGACCGACCTAGTTTCACAACATTGAACCTGCCAATTCCTCTTGACGTTCTGCACGCAGCAACTGCCACTGGATTGCCAAAGTGCTGTGGTATGCCGGTCGTCACCTCCTCATGAAGAACGGCGAGGATCTTTCCGCCAGGACACCTAGATCGGAGGTTCAGCTCAGTGTGACATTCAGCATGTCTGGAACCAGATCTGAAGGTCCTATCAGTGGTAGGATGGGAGTATTCCATAGACCCATGGAGAGTTGAACGGGAGGCTCAGTGGCCCCTAAGACGAAAATCACCTTTGCAAATGTGACCGATGTCGGGCTCGTGCGCCGTCAGAATGAAGACAGCGCGATTGTGTGCGAGCCGGGTGAAGACCTCGCGTCGAAGATGGGGTACCTTGTTGCCGTTGCCGACGGAATGGGCGGGCACGCAGCTGGTGAGATTGCAGCCGATCTCGCGCTCCGTGAGCTTGTTCAACGGTACTACTCCTTCGAAGGTATCGCGGATCCGAAGTCAATCCTGAGGACCGTCATTGGTGAAGTGAACGCTGAGGTCTTCGATCAGGCGCAAACTCAGGTTGAGCTGAACGCGATGGGCACGACGTTGGTCTGTGCAGTCATCAAGGATGACCTGGTATGGATCGCAAATGTAGGAGACAGCAGGGCATACTTGATACGTGGAGGGATCGCCATTCGTCTGACGAAGGATCATTCGTGGGAGGAAGAGCAAGGCTTGAGCAGGGAGGAGGCGAAGAGGAGCCCGTTTCGAGGCGTTATTACCCGGGCCATCGGAAAGTCCGCGACCGTTGAGGTGGACGTTTTCACTGATCGGTTGCAGCCGGGCGATGTTCTGCTTCTTTGCTCTGACGGTTTGACGAAACACGTTCCTGACGGCACGATCGGGAAACAGATCTCTCACATCCACGATCTCCGCAAAGCGTGTTTTTCGCTCATCCGCATCGCGAAACAGTACGGGGGAACCGACAATGTCACGATCGTAGCAGCCGCGATGGCAAAGGTGAGGAAGAGGGTGGATCGTATCGCTGTGTCGCGCGCATTTCCAGATGAAATGATGAAAGCCCAGAAGGCTATTATGCGACGGCGAAGGACCGCAGAGATTGTGATTGGCATCATCATCGGCGTCATGCTGTTCTTTGGATCGTGGGGATTTGGTGCGTTGGAGCCTTTCGGGCTGAGCGGCTTTGTCCTGCAAGACGACGAAGAGGTTGCGCCGAAAGTGAATGAGATGAATCATCGCGCCGCTGTGAGGGATTCATCGACGGACGGACCGCGGAAAGTCGCGAACGAGCCTGGTATTCCTCCGGGCGGGGAGAAACAAGGCACAGGGACAAATGCAGTCGACTCCAAGGCCGGTGAAGATAGCTTGGCGGGGGCTGCTCGTACCCAGGCAAAGGTAGATTCTACCAAAACAGCGACGACGAAAGTGTTGCCTGCCCAGGCGAAGCTGTCTACGCCGGCTGGCGCGCAGAAGCAGAACAAGACACAGCAGAAAGCAGGCAAGACCTCTGGTACCCAGAAAAAAGTATCGAAGGGCAACAAGGGCAAAGGCCCCTAGGCAGGGGCTTTGAGCAAGAAGATGGAGGCAGGCACTCGAGAACGAAATTGTTGACACGTGGGGCAGAATATCATTCAGAATACACGAAAGGAGCCATTCCATGGGCGCAAAACTTATTCAACTTACCGGGACGCGCGCGTCGTATGCGCTGGAGAAGAAGATCACGACAATTGGGAGGGGTCCTGAAAACGATATCGTCATCCGAGATGAACGCGTGTCCAAACAACATGCGCGGATCGTGAAGCAAGGGACAGAGTACTACCTTGAGGATCTAGACAGCCGAAACGGCACATTCTTCGAGGGTAAGAGCATTCTCAAGGTGCATCTTCAGGCAGATGATGAGTTTCAAGTCGGCCCGATCGCCTTCCAGTTTGTGGCGACAGTCGAGGCGGAGAAACGGGAGCCCGTCTCAACGGATTACAGCGAGCTTCGAGAAGTCCAACGAGGCAATCTCCCTTCCTGGGTATATTTCTACTATCCGGTTATCCGGGCCCTCAACAATGGAGAGATCATTTCGACCGTCGTGGCGTTCGTGTTTCAACTGGTCGGAGTTCTCATGCTGGCTGGCGGGATCTACTACATCATCGATTTCCTGAAGCTGGTCTTCCAGATGCCAACCGACGTCACGATCGGCGGAATTATCCTGAGCATCCTGCAGCTCGCTGCGTTCTTTGCGATTGTTGAGATTTTCTTCTACCGCGCAAGGAATATCAAGGATCTCGGCGCGTCCTCGTACACAGTCATACCGATTTTTGGTTATCTGTTCAGGGCGTTGGGAGAATCGATGGCAACGATGGGTGTGGCGACCGCAGTAGGAGGCTGCATTTTCATTTGGTTTGGGGGTGATCCTCTCTATCGTTCCACCGCGGGAGTATTCCATCTACTCTATCCGGAGCGGATTTTCCTCAGCGGGCTCGTGTACCTTCTTCTGATGGTCGCATTCTCATTTATCATCCTGATTGTCGCCTATGTCTTTGCCGAATCGTTCACTGTTTCGGTTGACATCGAAAAGAATGTGAGAGCGCTGCGCACGCGTGCTGAACACGTGGGCAAGGAATAGAAAGCCCGGTGCTCGTGGTCAATTGTCCAAAATTCAAGGACTGGATATGAAACTAAGAAAGTTGCTGTTGCCCATACTTCTTCTCACCACCCTCCACGGTGCGTTTGGCCAGAAGCTCCATCAAGTGGTCGTCCGCAGGATCGCGCTTGAAAACTATCCCGCGTTACGGATGTTCGTGAGCGTGACGGACTTCTCAGGCCAATCTCTCACAGGGCTGACGGCCCAGCAGTTCGCCCTCGAAGAAGACGGTCAGGCAGTGAAGGCGGACTCCGTCGCTTCTGCGAGTGAGCTGAACCTGCCGGTGTCGTGTGTCCTGGCTGTCGACGTCTCCGGGAGCATGGCGAAGGAGAAACGAATTGAAGCAGCGAGATCCGTAGCGACGGATTTTGTGCGAAAATTCGGAGGGAACGATCGCATTGCCCTGATCACGTTTGGGACGCAGGTCTCATTGGTGCAGGATTTTTCCAACGACAAAGGTGCATTGGAAAAAGCGATCGGTGCCTTCAGTCCGGAGCAGACCGGCTATACGCATCTCTATGATGCCCTCCATCAAGCTCAAAAGCTTCTCCTCTCGCAGCCCACGGAACGAAAGGTCATTGTCGTCCTGACTGACGGAAAGGATGAGGGGAGCTTCCTGAAAGAAGACGACATCATTGGTGAATCGCAGAAATCGAACATCCCCGTTTATGCTATGGGATTTGGCGTTCAGGCCGATATCCCGGAGCGTGTCCTGGGCAGGATTGCGACCCTGACCTCGGGATCGTACGAATATGCGATGACGTCTCAGCAGCTCAGCGGCATTTTCGCGCGCCTCAGTGATGACCTGCGGAATGAGTATGTGCTTCAGTACGAGACGGTGCTTCCTGCTGACGGACTAGTTCATGATGTGACGCTCTCGGTTGCCGCTGAGTCCGATACCGTAAGGACTGAAAGAAGGGTTGAAACGCCCGTGAGGGCCGGATTCTGGACGACTCGCCGGATTATTCTGGGAGCAGTCGTCGGGGCCCTTGTCGTGGTCCTTGCTGGTCTCGTGATCTGGAGACGGAAGAGGGCAGGGGCAGCCGAGGGGGGACACTATACGGGTCCCGGCATCTCGGAGGGCGTGCCCGAGCAGAAGGTGGTCACCCGGGACCGTTTGCGTGAGAGCACGAGTGAAGAATCCACTGCGGCGATCGAGGAGGATCACACCCGTGTCATCGGGAGTGCTCTTCGGTTGAAGGCGTGGTTTGTGATCCGGCAAGGTCCCTCCCGAGGCGAGGAAATCCTTATTGACAACATACCAGCGGTTATCGGTCGGGGCGCCAAAGCAGACGTGCGACTAAAAGACGCGACGGTCTCGGCGCAGCACGCGAAGCTTTTCATGGAGAACGACACCGTGTATCTCCAGGATCTTGCCAGCACCAACGGCACATTCGTGAATGAGAAGAAAATCGTCAAATCCGGATTGAAGGACAATGATCGTGTCCGATTTGGTGAGGTTGAGACAGTATTCAAATGTGTACGACTGACGGACACCTAGCCGTCGGTCCGCCTGCAGACGAGTTCGAATTCAATCAACTACATAGAGAAGGAGTCGGTCAATGAACGACGAAACGATTAGCATGGACGGCGGACGTGGGAAGAAAGAAACCCCGAAAGACAGGGTTGTTCTGCGTGACGGGAAATCAGTCTCTGTCCGCGGGAGTGAGACTGAGGATGAGACGGTGAGCATGAGCAAACGGACAGTGGAGTACCGTGAGGAAGAGGAGAAGACGCGCGTCATCACTGCAGCCAAGGCGATGGCGTGGCTCGTTGAAAAGAAAGGAAGGAACCGTGGAACGGTTTATCGGCTGAACGCGGAACTGACGACGCTTGGCAGGTCCAAATCCAGCGACATTGTCCTGACGGACGACACGGTTTCGACTGATCACGCGAAGATCCGCCGCGAACAATCTGGATTCGTCCTCTACGATCTTGTCACTGCCAACGGAACGTTTGTGAACGAACAGAAGATTGTAAACGCTCCGTTGAAGGAAAACGATCAAATTCGCATCGGAGAGACTGTTCTCGTTCTCAAGATCGTGGAATAGAAGCGACGGTTTGGGCTGATGAAAGGACGGTGAGACGTCGTACGTGAAGCGCGACGTCCCCGTTCTCGCTGCATCCATGAACAACGCAGGTGCGAAGAAATGAGTTCGACACTGTGTCCGCATTGCCGCGGGGAGATTACACGGTCCGCTGTGCGTTGTCCGCATTGCGGAGCGAGGCTTTTGAGCGAACACGAGCACGCTCCGGATTCTCTGGAGTTGCAGATACAAAGCGCGATTTCCGGCAAGTACAAGATCAGGCGGGAGGTCGGCAAGGGCGGAATGGCCGTGGTCTATGAAGCGGAGGATCTCGCTCTCGATCGACGCGTGGCGCTCAAGTTTCTTCTTCCCGACTTTGCGCAGGACGACGAAGTACTGGAACGGTTTCGGCGGGAAGGGGTCGTGGCGTCCAAGCTCGAGCATCCCGCCATCGTCCCGATCTACAGCATTGCGCGGGCTGACAGGTTCTGGTACATCGTGATGAAATTCATAGACGGTCAAAACCTGAAGCAAATCCTTCGGCAAGAGGGGAAGCTCAGCCTCCAGGATGCGATTGGCTACCTCGCGCCCATAGCCGAAGCTCTCGACTACGCCCATGAGAACGGTGTAGTCCATCGGGATATCAAATCCTCCAACTTCCTGATCTCGAAAAGCAACCGACCGTACCTCTCGGATTTCGGGATAGCGAAAGCTGTTGACACAATGACGGTGACGAGAACCGGATCCATTGTGGGGACGCCCGAGTACATGAGCCCGGAGCAAGCCGACGGAAAGGTCTGTGACCATCGGGCGGATCTCTATTCTCTTGCTGTGGTCGCATATGAGGCGCTCTTTGGCAGTCCCCCGTTCAAGGGGGAGACTCCGTTTGCGACAGCATTGAAACATCTTCGCGAAGATCCTACGTTCCCATCGAGCGCTCCGTCGGATCTGGTGTCGATACTGCGGAAGGGCCTTTCAAAATCCCCAGGGAAGAGGTATCAGACAGCGGCGGCGATGATACGTGATCTCGAAGGCTTGTCAATTGCACGCGCCTCACGAGAAAAGGAACGAACGCCGACGCCACGGAAAGTCATCCCTAGGGAAATAACACCCCGTCCTCTGCCGGTGGAGAAAGAGGCAACCCCTGTCTCTCGTGCCGAAGACAAATCTCCCGTGCCGCCCAAAAAGCGTGCAAACTTGACGTTCGTGATCGTGGGTGCCTTCATCGTTTTCGTCATCATCATGATGCTCCTGCCGGATTCGTCGTCAAGGAATCCAGTCTCTAGGACGGAGGGTACCCCTCGTGTGCCTCCGATGACCTCGGAAGGAGAGCGGGCGGTTAGCTCGAAATCGGACACTGCGCGCCGCGTCGGCCGACAAGAATCAGAAGGCAAGTTGCAGGCAGAGGCGCAGGCCAAGGAGACTGCCGTCGGTCGCGTAAAGGAAGAATTGGTACTGAACATCACTGCGACGCTGCAGAATCCGGGAAGACTCCGGGCGTACATCATCCCGACCGTCGATGCCCAGTACGGGGCGATCGATTGCATCAAAGATGCCGCCGGTAACTTTGTTTTGAAGATCGGAGACCGGACGGCGGACGGCACCGATCTGGCATTCACTTCTCCGGCGTACGTGAAGAACAACTCTGTCGTCAAGCCGCTCACGTTGCCGACGCGCGCGAGATTCTCGCGGGTGGGCGGCTACATGATCGTGGTCATCGACTACGAAGCTGCCGGTGACGGCGCTATCGTCGGATTCAAGCCTTTCGACGTCACTGAGAATGGAGAAGTGGCAAACTTCGACGGTATGGAGTTCGAAGGAAATCAGAAAATCGTCTCCTTCACCATTAGCGAGTGATGGCTCCATGACGATCTTCATGCGTGACATCACTTCCCTTCGAAGCGCTTCGTGGGCGAAACACATTTCCCTGCCGGCCCTCATTGCCCTCACCATTTGTCTGGTCTCCCTCGAATCGCCTTCTCTCGGTACATTCGCTCACGCGAAGGAGAAGCCTTGTGCGGGAGCTCAGCGGGAGTGCGCCTGTGCAGATGAACGATCGGACGTGGGAGTGGCTGACTGTGGCCTGGGGCAGGATATTCCGAAAGCCGTAGTCGATACAATAAGCAATAAAACTCTCGAGTTCCTCACCGACTGGATCTCGATTGAGAGCCTGGCCAAGGAAGCAAAACGCGAACGAGTAGGTGAAGAAGCTCGAACTCAGCTCGTGAAGCTGGAGAAGGCTGCGGGCTTCATTACGCTGGAGCAGGCGGCAAGGCTCAACAAACGCTGGCAGGCGCTCAAGGGCAAGAGTAACTGGGAGACTCTGTGTGGCTTCTTCGAGAAAGCGACGGCCTATAGGGACGCGCTGAGGGAATATGCAGAGAGAATCCAGCAACAGGATGGAGCTCGAGGACAGGTCGAAGGACTGAAAGAAGAACTCGGCAAATTCCGTAGTACCGTCGATCTCTTGAAGCAACGATCCGCCAATCTTCGCGAGATGCAGAAGAATTTTGGGGAGGATTACCTGTCGCGATTCGCGAATCTGCCGGAAAGCGTGGTTCTGCTGGGGCGGATCGAAATCGGCCCGAAGGACAATCTCGACACACTGAGTGCCGTTCTATCCGACGTCCTGCAGAGAAGGGCTGTCAGGGAGAAGTCCATCTTTCCGATGAGCGAAATCCTGCAGTTTGTTCCTGGGGACAGAATAGTACCGACATACTTGCAGAAAGATATCGGTCGTGCAGACATTATCGATACCTACAGCTGGGTCCACTCATCGCGGCCGTCGTACAAGTACATGCTGTCGAGGATCGAGGTCTACCCGTATGAAGTGCTCGCACCTTCCGAAGTCTCCTCCAGCCAACCGGGTGAGCGGCATCCGGAAATGATAAGTCGAGTCGAGTCCTTCCGAATCGAAGAGGCTTCGTTCGATTCCCTTGCTGCCCAGCATATGGAAAATGAGATGATGAAGGAATTTGCTGCGCTACAGCTTGACATAGCACTTGAGTCAGGCGGGAAGATGCGTGAGCAAGCACAGCAGTTGACAGATCAGCTCCGGGCCGAGCGACTCGAGTACGACACGAAATTGATAGACGTTGAAAGGGAAGAGTCTGCCGTGGCTCAGGCGATTGCGACCCGCCAATGGGAACTTGACACCCTCAAGGTAGCGTCACAGAAATTTGACCGCGGTGTCAATGAATGGAACAGCGTGCTTCTCGAGAGAAAGCGCGCCTATGACGAGTCGAATCGGCGAAAGACCGTCCTTGTGAGCAAGTCAGTTGCGGCGAAGGCCGGTGCGGGCAGTTCAAGGAGTCTTGCCGAATTCTTTTCTAATCTTGCCAAAAGCACCTTTCCTACGGCGAAAGAGCTCAAACAGGTGACGGGAAAGACAGCCATCCTGACAGAGTCCGGCGCCGGTCAGACGAGGATCTCGCGGAATATCAAGGAGCGGCCACTTACATTCATACCGGAGGTGACGCGATTCCGGTTTGTCTCCCTGACATATGATGATCGCACTGGAGATGCTACCGGCTTTGTGAACGTTGCCTATGAGGTTCGTTCAACTCCTGAGATCATGACTCTGGTTGTCAAGGGGGATACTCTGTTCGACAAGGCCGGGGGAACGCTCTGGGTTCGAAAAACTGGAATCTCAAGCGCGAATTACGCTGCGGAGGGGATGCCCGCAGGCTTCCGGCAGCCGACGCTGGAAGAGCTTCACGACTTGGGCAGGGCAGCGCTCCGCTATGCTGAGACAAACAAAAGACATCCATTCGCACTGCTGGGGTGGCCTCTTGATTTTCCCTACCTTTCGGCGCAGCGCACGACGAACAGCCGCGGGCAGATCCTCTTCAAGAGCCTCAACTTTCAATCGGGAGAAGAAGAGGAGGTGCTGAGTGGGGACGGAGTGTACGTCCTCTGGATGAAACCCTCAGGAGCGGCAGATCAGTGAATCGGGTTCGGCCAATCCCGCACAAGCAGGCGAGTTCAAAGTAACCTGCTGGACCTGCGAAGGAGGATTGAATCGCCTTGAGCAAACTTCTACCACTGTTGACCGTGGATTACGTATGAATGTGCGGAAGTCTTGTATTCATCTAGGCATGTTGTTTCTTCTCTGCCAGTCATTGCTCCCACAGGGTCGGACGGTCTCTGCGAAGCAAGCGAATCCCGGTCCTGTGAAGGAGACGGTAGTGTCGATTCGTCTCTTTGTCGAAGGCGTCGTGCTGAAGCTAACGAATGACTCGATTTGGTCCGACCTCAAACGTTCCGTGATTTTAGAAGACTCCACAGGTGCCCGGCTCCGCACAGACTTTGAAGTCGATCATGAAATGCTCATCACCACGTTGCAGCTACGTCCCGGGGCGAAGTTGAAGCCGAGACTTATCGACTCCAAGTACTTCACATTCGATTCGTCAAGAACGTTCTCAGATTTTGTGCTGCAGGGGTTGGAGCGTAGAATTATCCGATTGCCTGTTCATGCAAGACTCGAAGCCCTGAATATCAAGTTCGAAAACGGTTCGCCCGAGGGGAGCTTGTGTGCCCGCTATGACGGTATCTTCTCGGACGTAGAAGATCGCGCGTCGAACGAGCTTCTCCTGAAAAGGCGCTTGACGCCTTCCGACACGGGTCTCGCTCTTCAGTGCTCGAAGGGGAGGCTCCTTGTGCCGGCGTATCTTCTCCTGGACCGCGACCGCTATGATCTGGAACTCAGGCCAAATCCGACAGTGAGATCGGAGGCCGTCCCGCTTAGCCGGGTTTTCGACGATTCGATTCGCGTTGCGTTGCTTCCTACCGAGAGACGCATCACGATCACGCCGCTGGATCCTTCGGGGAGCAAGTTCAAACCCGGCGATATGCCAAAGCTCTCAATTCGACACAGAGTCGTTGAGATCAAAGGAAATGTCAAGGAGGAGAGAGGATCCTATTCTGCGGTGATGGTGCCCGGACTCTCCTATGAGTTCAGCCTGAGCCACAAATTCTTTGAATACGGTCCGCGGAAAGATGCTGTGGGCGGAGAAGACGGCGAGTTGAAGTTACGGACTGTGTTGAGCGTTGATCAGTATCCCATCCAGCTCGCCGCGAACGGGCCCTTCATCCGTGGCAGGTTGCCGGACAGTGTTCTCTGTTCCTCTGAAGGTAAGAAGGTAGTCGCTGCCTTTTCTTCTATGAGGATCGCGGTCCCGAAAGTGTTTGATCTGAAACCCCCCATCGATCTGGAACTGCGCCCTGGCGACACTGATTGTTGGCGATTGGCAGGGAGAGAACTGAAGCCAAATGGCCCAAACAGAGTCAGCATCGAGCGAGTGTTGAACCGAAAGGCACCCTTCGCTTTCCGTATAGTGGCACCGAAGGAGATACCGGCTTTGCGGCTGAAGGCCTCCCTCATGGCAGAAGGATCACCATCCGACTGGATCGACAGGCAGGTTACGCTGAATGAACCGTTCACGTCCAACATCCCATGGCCTCAAAGGCCGCTTGATGCTGACACAGTCAGGATCGTCTTGGAAAAGCACACAGGCATAGGAGTGAACGGCGATCAACGCTGGCAATCCATGACGCTGGACACAGCTATGAGATGGAATGGCATTGACGAAATCCAACTCGAGGTGCACAAGCTTCCTCCGTTCCGAATACTGTATGTCGATTTGACGCAGGATAATATCGATCGGGCAGTCCTTCTGAAAACGCTAAATAGCCAGCTCTCGGAGATCGAGCAGCGCACGGAGGTTCGCGACTGCTTCCTTTGGCTGAGCAACGGGGTGGACCGGAGCTACGGGTACTTTGAGAAGGTCCGATCCGTTATCAATGACCTGACCCGGTTTGAGTCGCTCGTCCAGGATTTCTACAATGAGGTTCGGAAAATCGTCGACGGATACAAGGCAAGCTGCAATGTGCTTCAGCGAGTCGTGCCTGACTATCATTTCTACCTGTCCCAGTCGACCTTCAAATGGATACGCGCGGATGTCCAGACGCTTTCGAAGAGACTGAGGGATATTGGGGTAACAGATGATCGGGTGACGTTCTATGTTTACTCCGACCAAAAAGTTGAGAAAGTGCTCGGGAGTTTCCGGATAGTCAACCTCGCATCAACTTCAAAATAGCTAGGATGAATTTCAGCGGGAGAAAGTAACTATGCGTACGTGTTCTCTTGCATTGCTCATGTTTTGTTGCCACATGGTCTTGTTCTCGCAACAGATCACCAATACCATCCTTGAGAAGCCCAAGAAGTATCAGAATCCTGTCGATGAGAACGACTTGGCTCCAACGAATGAGAGGATGTCGCTCCAGGCATGGATGGTCTGGTCGGATCGACAAGACAATCAGACGTTCACTTCGCCGCAAGGCGGGCAGCCATTCAAGAAACTGGGTTTTCTCGAGCCTTTCTACGTGATCGATGAGGAAGGTGAATACGTGAGGATCGCGAGGGATCCGGCTCCGACGGCGCTCGCGCTGAGCCAGAGTGCTGAAGATTGTGGATGGATCCACAAGAGAAACCTGATTCTTTGGTCATCGTGTCTGATGACAGAACGAGGGAAGATCCCCAACAAGGCGATGATTCTGAACACGATCAGCCAGCTCAAGAAGAGGAGCGGAAAACCGGATATTGTTGAGTTTTGTGCTGATCCCGCAGACTCAACTGCGAAAACAGGCAAAGCCTCACAACTGTTTCAGTTCTTTTTCGTGATCAAATCAACGCCATCGAGTGTCCTCCTTGCGCGAGATCAACTGATCAGTATGACAAGGAGCGTGAGCGACAACATCGTCGGTTGGGCGCCGAAAGAACGGGTGACGCTCTGGGATCACCGCGTGGCGATAGAGCCGAACTGGGATCGGGAGGCCGCCGATGAAAGGAAAATCGGCATGAAGGCAAAGATCTTCGGGGACGGCCCGACGGCGAGCGAATACAAAACGGGCAAGACAATCACCATTGACAAGGTCCTCTGGGACAACGACCCGCTGGAAAAGCGAATGCAGGGGGAAATTCGCCGGTTCCCCGTACTTGCTGCAGCGAAGAGACTGCCCGGGATCCTTCAGGTCGGAGCGATGGGTGAGATCTATGCTGAAGACATGACGAAGTTTGAACAGACTATCATTGCAAATGTCCAGCAGAAGATGGGCGTTGTGAACACCTTCAAGCGGAATGTCAACGTCGTCTTCGTGATTGACGGGACAACGAGCATGGGGCCGTATTTCAAGGCTATGGCGCAGGCCATTGTCCATGCGATGCCCCTCATCGCACAATATGGGCAGGCGAAGAATAGGTTTAAGTTCGGGGCGCTCATCTATCGTGATTCGGCTGAGGGCATGAAACGACTAGCGGAAATCATGCCGTTGCAGGCAGATCCCGCGAAGGTCAGAACCTTCCTTGAAAACGCCACGGCGGGGGATAAGAACGACCAAGATGAACCGGAAGCGGTCTACTATGGCCTGAACGCTGCATTGCGGACGACGGGCCTCAACCCGAAAGAGACGAACATCATCATCCTGGTCGGTGATGCCGGGAGCCACAACCGCAGAGACAGAACCCAAGTTGATCCGGCACAGATCATCAAAACCATGCTCTATATGGATTGCCATTTCGTCGTCTTCCAGGTTCATCATCCTGCGAGGCAGCCGTATGCCGATTTTATTACACAGATGAAATCGATTGCCGAGAAGGCGGCGGACGAAAAATATGCGCAGGTGCAGAAGCTCGATTCGAAATCGGGACCGCGCCCGATATTTGTCTCTGACGGTGCGACGCTCGTACTCGAAAACTCCACGTTCGTCTCAGCGGTGTACGGGCTCAGTGACGGTGCAGAGCTCAAGCCGGAGCTCCTGACAGATCGGGTAACGACCGAAGTGGGGAAGCTGGACAAGTACATCGATGCCAGTGCGGGATCCATCAATGAGATGATCGACGGCAAAGCGATGGGGAAGGCTATCGCAGAACGGCGGGCCACGATACAGAACGAGGGCAAGATGTACAGCACGGCCTTTGCACCGGGGATTCTTAATCATCTCTTGAGCGCGGGATTGACGGCGGAGGATCTCAAGGTGCTGGCGAAGGACAAGTATCAGCTTTTCATCGATGGATTCGTGTCGATGAAAATGAACAGCCAGAAGTATGATCTCTTCAAGCGGGTTCTCTTCCTTTCCCGATCGGAGCTTGTCACGTTGTCGAATATTATGACTGATCTAGCTCGATCAGTTGATGAAAGGAAGGATCTCAAAGACGCCTGGATCGCTATTCTCAAGACGTACGTCGGCAAAATCGACGAGCAGGAACTTCGGATGGATCTGGCACAGGCACAGGAAAAGGTCTTCGGCTTGCCGGGGACAAACGAGTTCCTTAAGAATGTCCGAATCTCCGATATCACCGATCCTGCGGTGTTTCCCGACAGGCAGCTCCGGCACTATGTCAATAGGATCACGAGCATGTCTGCTGAGCTCCGCAAGATTGCCGACATGCCCGAAACAGAGTTTCGGTTTTCGTTCCGTTCTAATGACCAGACCTACTTCTGGATAGCTGAGGATATGATTCCGTGATGAAGCGTGAACCGGGTTCTCGGATCAACCCGTACCGAGGTGACAGATTGGTCCGGCTCTGGGCTTCTGTGATTTGCTTCGTGCTCTCTCCATTGGGAATTTCGACAGGTCTTGCTCAGCCCGCCCCACCGGGGAGCACCTCGCTGCGGATCCTTGAGAAACCGATGAAGTACCAGAAGCCTTCATCGCACGTCGACTACGCACCGGATTCCGTGAGAGTGCCGCAACAGCCGTGGATTGTGCTTTCAGACCGAGAAGCGAACACGACGTACGCGGACCCCAAAGAGACCGCGACTCGAACTTCGCTCGGATACCTGGCACAATGCTTTGTTGTCGAGGAAAGAGGAGAATACGTACACGTCGTGAAGGACTCAGCTCGCGCGGGGCTCCAGCTCTCGAGGCACTACGAGGACTGCGGTTGGATCCACAAGAAGAATCTCCTCCTGTGGGATTTCTGCATCTCGGATCGGGGGACCGGAACGCCAAAGCGAGTGATGATTCTCAATACTCTCGCGCATATCCGGCAGAATGGCAGGCATTCAAGCGATCAGGTTGAATTCCGCCAATCGCCAAACGATAGTGCGGCGCTGGCGAGGACGACATCACGCTTCTTTCAATTCTTCTTTCTGTTGAAATCAGAAGATGCCTGGGCGCTCGTCTCGACTGTTGAGTATATCGGCAGCCGGTCATCGGCGGTGAAGATCGACACACTGATCGCCGGCTGGATTCCCTGGACACGTCTCGTCGGCTGGTACAGCCGTGTTGCAGTTGAGCCGAACTGGGATTCAGCTGCCTGCGCTGAACGCGCGAAGGGAAAACGGGCACGGGTCTTCGTCAGTGAACAGGCAGCATTGCAGTACAGGAACGGTGAAAATGCGCCCGCTGAGGTCGTCTGGTGGGATGCTGACCCGCTGGATCGAAGGCCGCCCGGCGATTGGCGGCGGTTTCCCCTTCTGAGAGCCAACACCTCTTCACCGGGAGTGGTGGAAGTGATGGCGACGGGCTCGGATTCTGCAACACGAGCCATCGCCGTGCGAGGATTTGTCACCTATAGAGCGAGAAACCAGAAGTACCCTCTTTTCCGCAAAGTGATCCTTCTGTCCAGGAGTGAGCTGTACGCTCACGTGAACAAGATGCAGGAACTCGTTGATGCAAGAATCGAGCGGAAGTCGCTGATGAATGTCTGGCTGAAGCTGGCCAGCGAGGCTGACACCGAGAGGTTTCGTGGAGAACTCCTCGACCAATTCCTGTCGGCAGTCAATGAGAAGGTTTTCGGCATGTCCGGTGGCGATAGTTTTTCAGCGCGCACGCGCATGGCGGATCTCTCCAGCTCAACAAAAATCAGTGAGATGGAGCTTGTGAAGTACCTCGATGTGTTGGCTCGGAAAACTGTTGCTCTGAAGAAGATCGCGGATGCAGAGGAGGGATCATACCCATACATGTTTCGGTCGAATGGCGTCGCCTACTACTGGATAGGCGAAGAATTCCTTCCATAGGAAAGCACTTTGATGGAGAGTGCGGGACTTGCATTTTCAATCCGTAACCTGAGTGTTGCTTTCGGGCAGAACGTCGCTCTCGATGTGCCTGCGCTCGATATCCCGAGAGGCGAAGTCGTCTTTCTGCTGGGGCACTCGGGCTCCGGCAAGACGACCTTTCTGGAGACCCTCGGCCTGATGAACAGCTACGCCCATCCGGATAGTCAGATCGTTTACCATCCGCTGAGAGGTTCCGAGGGGATCAGCTATCAGTCACTCTGGGGAGATGAGGAGCGGCTCGCCGCATTCCGGAAAACGCACTTCACCTTCATGTTCCAGGACACCCATCTCTTCCCCGAGTTCTCCATCTCTGAGAATGTTGCCCTGACGCAGATCATCAAGAATGTTGCTCATCAAGAGGCGATCCTCAGTGCCCGCGGACACCTTGCCAGGCTGGGGATCGGTGAGAAGGGAAATGATCGTATCAACGAGCTTTCAGGTGGAGAACGTCAGCGCGCTGCGTTTGCCCGGGCCCTGATGGCTCAGGGGGACGTCTTATTCGCAGACGAGCCTACGGGGAACCTCGGAGAAGATGATGCAGCGCTTGTCATGACCGACATCAGAAATTACGTCGACGAATCCGACGGGCGAAACACCGCAATTGTTGTAAGCCACAACACAAACCTGGCGCTGGCGTTCGGGGATCAGATCATCGTCTTGCAGGAGAAGAACCACCTCATTCGGCATGAAAATGTATTCCGCTCCCCTGAGACGCAAAAGGGCTCACATCGATTCGAGGGCGTCCTGACAGAGAAAGATCTTCGGTCATCCATGCGTGGAATATCCGGCTACGACGGTCCGCGGCCTGTCCCTCCGGTCGATGTTGCGGTTCGTTCCGAACCGGCGGCACCCGACTTGGACTCAGAACTCAAGACCTTCTATGGTCCGCGGAGCACGGAGGATCTCTCTTTGAAGAAGAAGGTCAACCTTATCCTCGTGGCGATTCTCGGCTTTGCACTGCTGTCAATCGGTTTCTCTGTCGGGAGCCTCGATGTACTGAGGCAGAAGATGCAGGATCCATTCGTCAACTGGATCACCATCGACGTGCCGATGGACAAGCGCGATTCACTAGTGTCGGTCACAGCATATCTTGAGGATTCCCTGCACAGGTCACAATATTCAATCCGCAAGATCGCGCCGTTCAAGAAGTTTCCTTTGAATATCTACAATCCAAAGGCGGGTGGAGTTCGGGATTCTTACGGCAGAACAATCGATATCCAGGATCCCATACTGGCTGAGATCAATAAGCCCGACCTTCTTGTGGAAGGGCAACTGTTTACGGATTCTCTCGACATTGGCTTGATTGTTACGGAAGAATTCCTCGAGTATGCCGGCGCTGACAGGAGCTCAGGATTCGTCACGATGGCGATGGCTGTAGGGGAGAAAAAGCGGACAGTGCCGGTGCCCGTGCCAATTCGGGGTATCGTACACAGTCTTCCGGGGCAAAGCCAGTTCCTCGCGACAGAGTACTTCGAGAACAAAAGGAACTACGACCCGAGCGGGCCATTCAATCCCATTCACGCGAGGATGATCAAGGTATTCTGCGAAGGTCCTGAATCGAACGGACGTCAAGTTCTCGATTCGCTCAAGGAGTTCATCAACAGAGTCGAGGGTCTATGCAACAGGATTCCCCAATTGTGGATTGAGGAGCTGCCGGCAACTGAGAAGTCCATGCGACCCGGCTCAGTTGTGAAGGCGAGTTTCATCCCCGATCTCACGCTCGGCGAGATTGAAGCGATCACTGAACGATTTCGGCGAACCCACGCCTTTGGTTTTCACCTGGTTCCGATTTACGAGTATCCCAGCACGCCGATGGAGAGGTTGCCGGAATACTCGAGATACAACCGGCTCTCCATCCATGTGATCAACCTCGAGTACGTCTCGGGCCTCCGGGAGATCGTATTCCAACGCTTCGGTCTCGAAATCGATATGGCCAAAGTTGAGGCGCTGAACAATTACAGAACAGTCACGAAACTGACAGCCACTCTCTCGGCATTCATTATTGGAATTAGTGTTGTCTCTGTCTGCATATTCATGATCTATATTCTCTATGTCCACCTCTACAAGAACAGGGGTCACCTGGGTATGCTCAAGGCCTTTGGGGCTTCTCCGAAGACGCTGAAGCAAATCTATCTTCATCGTATGCTTCGATCGCTGTTACTGTCAGCGGGGCTCGCCTTAGTCGCCGCGGTGGCGCTTGGGTATTCAGGAGCTCTGCGGTCGCTGGTCTCCCTCTGGATGCCGGTGGAACCGGGACAGACGTATTTCAACGTCCTCAACTCCTATCCTGTGATCTTTGTCGTCACGTTGGTGTTGTTGACGTACTGGAGCACGACGGTCACCGCGAACTATATTCTCCGACTCAGTCCCGGTGATCTGATTTATGATCGCCTGGATGCGCGCAAAGGGAAAAATGGAGAGAGGGCTCTACCAGACAGCAGATAGAAGTCTCACGGAGGTGACTAGCAGGATGCGGAAAAAGGCACACAAACAAGGAAAACCGTGAGGGTGGGCGCCTGCCCGCCAATCAGAATCCCTTGAGGCAGGCGGAAAGTCGAAGGGCTCAGCGTGACGTTTTTTTCCGCATCCTCCTAGATGAATCCTTGCCGAAGGTATCTCATGAGGTGCTGTTGCCGTTGTAGAAAGGAATCCGATATGAAGTTCCTGATGTATTCTGTCATTGCCCTTGGTGTGCTTCTTCCAATGTGGGCTATAGCGGGTCCTGCCGTTCCGAGATCAGGGCAGGCGTTGCGAGTAAGTGATGTAATGCCGATCCATTCTGAAACCGCCTCGGGCCATGATCGGGCGCGACAGGACACGATCGAAATCAGATCAATTCCTAGTGGGGCGAGCGTCTTCTTGGATGGAAATCCCAAAGGTCAAACGCCTGTTAGGATTCCCGGAGTCAGCTTGGGACCCCATTCCTTGGAACTCAAGATGAAGGGATACTTTGATTTCCCGACCACGATTCAGGTGGCGGAAAGAAATGAGCCTTTCATCTACACGTTGAGGCAACCGGCAATCCTCCGTGTGAACTCGAACGTGCCGTACGCAGAAGTCTGGATAGAAGATCAGAACTACGGGACTACACCTTTTGAGCAACCAATTGAGCCGGGCAAGTACTCTGTCCGGCTGATAAGTAAATATGTTGATTCCGTTGTCGTGGTAAGACTTGTAGAAGGAAAGCAAGAGGAAGTCGTAGTCAATGTCGTGCCGCCTCCCGTCATGCTCGAGATCGAGGTCGTACCACCCACCGCCGGAGTGACTGTCGATAATACAGGACTCCAGGTTCAGGACGGGAAAGCAAGCATGACCATTCAGCCCGGGAAGCATACACTGACGGTAGCCCTGGCCGGCTACAGTACCGAAAAACGAGAGATGGTTTTGGAACCGTGGAAGAACTACAAAGAATTGGTCATGCTCGGGAAGGAGAAGCCATCGAACCTGATCTACTATCTGGCGGGGGGAGGTGCGGTACTGGGGGGGATCCTTTACTTCGTCCTCTCCATCAATGGCGATACCACCGATCCGTATGGGAGGCCGCCCTCGTTCCCGGATCCCACGAAGTAGCGGGTTGAGTCGTCGCCGATATAATGTAAGTGAGCAACTTTCCGATCAATCAAAGTCACGAACGCAAGTAGGAACTTACTGAACACATCGGATGCGAGTGAAACAGATTTTCCCCTTTACCGTCAGCCTGCTTCTGCTGGTCGCGCAGTTGGCCGGCGCTCAGGCGAATCGCAGCTACCAAGATCCTGAGTCGAATCTACGAACCGCTCTGGCGGCAGTGACGATATCGTCCTTCTCGCCCCTCACGGCTCGCGTCGGTGATACTGTCACAATCCAGGGCACGAACTTCAATCCCACGCCGTCCATCGACGTGGTCTACTTTGGGGGAGCGCTCGCAACAGTACTCAGTGCCACGTACACTTCTCTGAAAGTAAGAGTCCCCGCGGGCGCAACCTATGCACCGCTCACACTGATTGTCGAGGGTTCAGTAGCGCAAAGTACGCTCCCATTTGGCCTCACATTTCAGGGCCAGGATGCGATCACGTCGAATACGTTCTCCAAGGTGGATGCCGCGACGAGACAGAATCCCTACGGCATTGCGCTCGGCGACCTGGACGGTGACGGCAAGCTGGATCTTGTGGTGGCCAACTATGGTGACAATAGCATATCCGTGTTCCGGAACCGGGGGACGGCAGGAGCCATCACTTCCGGCACCTTTCCGACGGGCCAGAGATTTGATGTGAGCCAGGCCCCGCGTGCCGTAGCTCTGGCAGACATCGACGGAGACGGCAAACTCGATGTCCTCGTTGTGAACTCCTCAGACTTCATTTCGATACTGCGAAACACCAGCACGAGTGGAACGATCTCCCTCGCGACAAGAATGGATTTCTCGACGGGTACGGGAAGCAGACCCTTCGGCGTCGCGGTAAGTGACCTGGACGGTGACGGAAAGCTCGACGTTGTCGCTGCTAACAGCGGAACCTTCTCCGTTTCAGTGTTTCGGAACATCAGCACGATCGGCAGTCTCAGCCTGAGAGCTCCGGATAGCTACGCGGTCGCCACCGGACCGGTAGGCGTGGCGATCGGTGACATTGATCGAGACGGGAAACCGGACCTGGTCGTCCCATGCGGGACAGATGGCAGGGTGTCCATACTGCGCAACACGAGTTCGTTGAGCGGGATTGCCTTCGCCGGCAAGTACGATCTTGTCGCGGGAGTGAATCCAGTATCAGTGGCCTTGGGTGATCTCGATGGAGATCAGCGACTGGATATCGTCTGTGCCAATTCCGGCGGGGATAACATCTCTGTCTATCGGAATACAAGCCTCCAAGGGGATATCTCTGATTACTCATTCCAGCCCGCCCTGAGCTTTCAGACCGGTACGACGCCGTACTGCGTGTCGCTCGGCGACATGAACGGAGATGGAAAGCTCGACATCCTCGTAGCAAACATGAACTCGTCAGGCGGAGTCTCTGTCTTCCGCAACCTGAGCGTCTCGGGTGCCCTCACGAGGGATTCGTTCGCTCCGAAACTTGACTTCGCGACAGGAAACCAGCCTTCGAGTGTCGTCACGGGCGACATTGACGGTGACGGGCGGACAGACTTTGCCGCAAGCAATCTCCAGAGTCAAACAGTGTCAATGTATTGGAACCGGATGCCCCCGGCGGTGCCCACCCTCCTGCGGGCGATCATCGCCGATAGTCGAGTGACGCTGAAGTGGAGCAAGAATTCCGAGCCCGATTTCAGCCAGTACCGTGTGTACTGTGACACAACGCCATCGCCGACGGCGTTCGTCTATCAGACGAGCGGCGGTGCGAATGATACCTCCTATACGAGAACAGCACTCGCGAATGGAACGACGTACTATTTCCGAGTTACGGCAATCAACACAGGAAATGTCGAGAGCGGGTTCAGCAACGAGATGAGTGCGGTGCCGGCTGCCATTCCGAGCATTACCTCTGTGTCACCACTGGAGGGCAGCGTTGGGACGAGAGTCAGAATCTCGGGCGCGAATTTCGGAGCGACTGGTGGAGCCAATGTCGTCTACTTCGGCGGGGCGAGAGCTTTGGTCGATAGTGCATCGCCGACCTCGCTCGTTGTCAAAGTTCCGGCAGGAGCAACGCATGCTCCAATCTCCATCACTGTCGGAGGGCGTACCGGCTACAGCGCCTCACCATTTGTCGCAACGTTCGCGGGAGGTGCCGTCGTGGGATCCTCATCCTTCGCCTCTAAAGTCGATTTTTCTATTGGGGCCGGCAGTTCTCCGATGGATGCGGCGATCGGCGATCTCGACGGCGACGGCAAGATGGACCTTGTTGTATCAAACTCGACGGCCCAGACCGTCAGCGTCTTCCGAAATACTCATTCGGCGGAGGACACCATCAGCCTGAGATCGTTCGCTACGGGTGCAAGGATCGACTTCCGCGTCGGCAACGGCCCGCGCGGATTGGCGCTCACCGACATCGATGGCGACGGTTTGCTCGACATCGTCGTGGCTTGCTACAACGACGATAGCATCTCGGTGCTCATCAACAGAAGCACCATGGGATCACTGGCATTCCCTACAACGATACGTCTGGCGACAGGTAGGTCCCCTTCCAGCGTTGCGGCATCGGACATTGACGGCGACGGTCTTGCAGACATTGTGGTTACGAATTCCGGTGGCGGTACTGTCTCCGTGCTCAAGAACCGGACCAACCGCGGGACGATTTCGTTCGCTCCAAAAGTCGACTACGCATCCGGAAACACGCCTCAGTATGCTATCCTGGCGGACCTGGACGGTGACGGTGACGTTGACCTGGCGGTCGCTAATCAGCAGGACAATGACATCGCTGTGTTCCGGAATGTCTCCGGCCCGGGAACGATAACGCTCGAAGCCGGAGCACATTCGGGTGTCGGAGCTACTCCGGTGAGCATCGTTGCGGTCGATCTGGATGGCGATCGCAAGCTCGACCTGGTTGTTGCGAACAGGTTTCAGGATGGAGTGTCTGTGTTGAGAAATCTTAGCACAACATCCGCGATCGCTTTCGGCACTGAGGCGCGGTACACGGCGGGCGGTCGGCCGAGCAGACTGACTGCGGGCGACGTGGACGGTGATGGAAAAGTGGAAGTATTGGTTGCTGCTGCGGGGGATTCAGAAGTAGGAGTGCTCGCGAATACAAGCTCCGGTAGCACACTCTCGCTGGCACCCCCTGTGAGGTTCAAGACCGGGAACACGCCGGTTGTAGTGAAACTGGGCGACATCGATGGAGACGGCCAGCCTGATGTGGTTGCAGTGAACAACGGAGAGAATTCGGTATCAGTCCTTCAAAACCTGACACCGCACGAAAACACTCCGCCTGCGGCGCCGATTCTATTGTCGGTGCGCGCGGGGGATGGGCGCGCTGCTTTGACATGGCGCAAGAATACTGAACGAGATTTCTTGTGTTATCGTATCTACGATAGCGCATCCTCCGGCGCTGCAACAAGACTCGGCTCGACGACGCGTGGCATAAGCGACACTGCGTACACAGTGACCGGTTTGACCAACGGTCGGCTCTACAACCTGTGTGTCGCCGCGGTTGACTCTGCAGGAAATGAAAGCGCGAAGAGCAATATCATCAGTGCAACTCCCGTGGGGGTTCCCAGAATTACCTCCGTTTCTCGCATGAGAGGTCCGCTAGACACGGCCATCACAATTAACGGATCGAACTTCAGCTTGATCCCCGGTGAAAACGCGGTCTTCTTCGGTGGTGTACGTGCAGGCGTAAGTAGTGCATTTTCTTCATCTCTGCTCGTCACCGTCCCCAAAGGTGCTACCTATGCGCCGATAACAGTTGCGGTCAAAGGTTATTCCGCCAGCAGCGCACTTCCTTTTGTCGTGACGAATGCCGCCGGTGCCAACCTTGGCGCAAATTCGTTTCCTGATTCGGTCAACCTGAGACTTCCCTCCAGTCCCAGTGATATGGCATTGGGGGATCTTGATGGAGATGGAAACCTCGACCTGGTTGTGGCGAATTCTGGAAGTCGTTCGCTGTCGATCTTCAGAAACCTCGCTTCGCCTGGAAGCATCGCGAGGAATTCATTTGCTCAACGGATCGACATTCCGGTAGGGGACACCCCGCGAGGGCTGGCGATTGCAGATGTGGACGCCGACGGCAAGCTCGATATTGTGGCCATCAGCTCTGGCGATGACAGCGTCACCGTCTTGCGAAATGTGAGCTCAGCAGGCCAGATCGCGTTCGGCGCGCGCAAGAGCCTTCGCACGGAAAGAGGACCGACCAGCGTCTCGGTGGCCGATTTTGACCGCGATGGGAAGCCTGACCTGGTCGTGACGTACTCATTTACCAGCTTCGTGTCTGTGTATCATAACCTCACGACTGCCGCCGGTCTCAATTTCGCCGATCGCGTGAACTATGGGAACGGTATACAATCTTCAAGGACTGCTGTAGGCGATATCGATCGTGATACCCTGGTTGATCTGCTCGTTGCGAACGTGGCCGGAACGAACGTGCTCGCCTATCGCAATACGAGCGTGCCGGATACCATTCGGTTCTCCACTGAATATGGTGTGGCGTCAGCCGTGATCGCGCGGTCGATCGCTGTCGGAGATCTGGATTGGGACGGTAAGCTCGATCTGGTGTTCACGGATGAAGGTAATCGTTCCTTGCCAGTTCTCCAGAACAAAAGTACCGCTGCTGGGATAGGTGCCGGCACGTTTGCTAGCCCGGTGAATCTATCGAACACCACGGTCCCAAACAGCCTTGCTCTCGCTGATCTTGACGGTGACGGAAAAGTCGACATGGTCGCTGGCAATAATGATGTCAGCCAAATCTCACTATTCCGCAACGTCGGAGATGTCGGTTCGATTACTGGGAGTTCGTTCTCTCCGCGTATTCTGATACCGTCTGTAGCAAGCCCTTCGGCGATAACGCTGGGCGACATCGACGGGGACGGGATGATGGATATCCTCGTGCTCGATGCCGCCAACAATCAAGTTTCTGTACTCCGAAACGGATCCGGAAATCTCACGGCGCCCAGCCTCTTGACCCCGGGAAGAAATGTGTCAGGAGTAGCCATTCCGACGGATTTCCTCTGGGGATCCTCACTGGGTGCATCGTTCTACCGGTTGCAGGTGTCGACGAATTCGAGTTTCTCACCCACCGTCTACGATTCAAGTGGTCTCACTACTACTTCGCAGCGCGTGACTACACTTGTTGGCAGTACAACGTACTACTGGAGAGTCTATGCGGCGAACGCGAGTGGTACGAGTGCGTGGTCTGAAGCACCGAACTATCGGAGCTTCACAACGGTCGGTGTGCCTCCACCACCTGCGCCGACGCTAGTTTCTCCTGCTAATGGATCTACAGGCGTATCGACGAGTCCGACGCTGAGCTGGAATGTGTCGACGGGAGCGACATCGTATCGGCTACAGGTATCGTTGAGCCAGAACTTCACATCGACAGTGTATGATCAGAGTGGTTTGACGAGCACCTCGCAGCAGGTGACTGGCCTTGCCAACAACACGCCCTACTACTGGAGGGTTAATGCGACCAATGCGGGTGGTACGAGTGCGTGGTCGGAAGCACCAAACTATCGAAGTTTCACGACAGGCGGTATGTCTGCTCCACCTGCGCCGACACTAGTATCTCCTGCTAATGGGGCTACGGGTGTATCGACGAGTCCGACGCTGAGCTGGAATGTATCTTCAGGAGCGACATCGTATCAGCTACAGGTATCGTTGAGCCAGAACTTCACATCGACAGTGTATGATCAGAGTGGTTTGACGAGCACCTCGCAGCAGGTGACTGGCCTTGCCAACAACACGCCCTACTACTGGAGGGTCAATGCGACGAATGCGGGTGGTACGAG
>Ga0233425_10002460_pt1 | contig 36373 bp, 59 predicted proteins | sample Watercolumn_Towu_2_FD_181712 | JGI IMG/M metagenome (GOLD analysis project Ga0233425, IMG submission 181712) | Freshwater microbial communities from Lake Towuti, South Sulawesi, Indonesia - Watercolumn_Towuti2014_140_MG | ecosystem: Environmental > Aquatic > Freshwater > Lake | place... | reverse complement strand
TCGGCGCCGACAGTGAATGCTGCGGTTTTGGTCGCGACGCTCGGGCGAATATTTCTGGCGACCTGCGCCTTTTCCGCCGTCGTGATCGTTTGCGCGGCATCGATCCGCACACGATTTCCGAGCGCAGTAAGCATCGTTTCAGCGAGCGCATCAGTCGCCGCCGCGACGAAGGCTGCGTTAGCAAGTTGCTGCGTATCTGTGCCCGACGCTGCTGTCGGCGCCGTCGGCGTTCCGGTGAAGCCGGGCGAATTGAGCGGCGCTTTGGCCGCCAGTTCAGTGTCGTTCGTGAACCGCTTCGCTAATGTCTCGGCCACGAGATCAGCCGGCACGCCGGCGAGCAGCAGATTATTTAAGAGCGTCTCGATCTGCTGCGCATAGGCCTGCGCCTGGGCGGCCGTCGGCGCGATCTCATTCTGAACCGCAGCGATCGCCTGACTGACGCCAAGATTGATCAGGTTTTGGAATGTCGCTTCGAGCGCTTCGCGTGCCGCCAGGCGGTCATGAATGCTCGTGAAAATCGGCTGCCAGTTCGCCTTTGAAGACGTCATGTCAGACGGCAGTTCATAGCCGTTATCGGGGTTCGGCGGCGGAGACGGCATCGGCTCCCTCTCTGGCGATGATGTCGTTGAGCACAGCGCCAGTCATCTGATGGACGCCGAGCGGACGGATGGTCGCGCCGCCGACCTTCACGGCGCGAGCGAGTTTTACGTCGTAAATTTGATCCGGCTCATACGCCAACGTGGCATCAGGCGCCGCATCAGGCGCAACGGTTGTTCTCTGCGGCTGTCTCGCCATAAATCACTCCTAAAGCGCGTAGACCGCGCGGTTCTGCAGGAAGGGCACATCGGTCACTTCCGTCGATGTCATGTCGAGCCGATAGCGCGCCGACGTCGTCGATGGCACGGTGAAGACCGCAAGGATTCGCCGCCTGACGCCATTGTCGGACTCTTCATCCGTGATCGTGGTGACGCCTGGCGTGTAGACCGTCGAACCGATGACGAGCTTCGGCACCGCCGTGTGCTTCACCGCATCAAAGGCGTCGATGATGGAATCGGTCTGAACCGTCGTCGTCGCGACGCCGAAGTTGATGACCTCTCCGATCGCAACATAATCGCCACGATTGCGGAAGGTCATGCCGCGCGCGAAAGCGTCTAGAACGATCGCCGGCTGCAGGTCTATCGTGCCCATGAAGACGGCGCGAAGCTGCACAAGCGCGGGCAATCCATTGAGATCGTCGGCGCCATCGGCATCGTCGAGCGTCAGCGACCGCCATTCCGCATTTGGGATCGACGGAACCTTAATCTCCCAAACGAGCTTCGTGCCCGCGGCCTCCCAGCCGGCGTGCAGCAGCCTGATCTCGGTCATGCCGTTGTCGAGCGTCAGCGGCTGGAAGTCGACAGTCGTGCGCGTCCTAGCGAATTTTGCGCAATTGAGGCGGAACGCAAAATCGCTGTCGATAGACGGCTGCGCCCAAACGCCATCTGAACAAACGAAGCGCGAACCCTGCGCAAAGACGTTCCCTGAAACCGTTGCGAGCGCATGATTGCCGGTCGTGACCGTCACCCAGGCGTAACGCTTGCCGCCATCAAGCAGGGTCGGCGCCAGCGTGAATTTATTCCAGCCGACGATGAGGTCTTCTGGCTGTTTTTCGACCCGAGCGATGACGAAATTGAAATTCGGGGCGCCGTTTTCGAAGCATTCGCAAAGGAGCAAATGCACCGGACCAACATCTGACTTCAGCAGGAAATTAAGATCGATGCTGGTGAGCACCGATGGCTGGGTATTGAGCCAGGTCTGCCCATAGACCGAGCCGTTGAGGCCGACCGTCGAAATCACATATTTCCAGTAGGTTTCGATGATCTGACGCTTAGTGACCTTTCGAATATTGATATATCTGTATGGCCCGTGTTCGCCATACCCCGCGAACACGACCTCAAAATTCTCGCCTCCGTAGCTGAAAATCTGCCCAACATTCAAGGTGGCCGCATAAGCCGCCCATTCGGCATCGTTTTCGCAATGAGTGAGAGACGGCCCATATTCTGTAACGGTGCGCGACAACGTCCTTTGGATAGCGGTGACGATCGTATGGACGGTGCCGGCGATATTGACCGATCCGCCATCGCCGGAGACCTCAAGCCGCACCTGCTCGGTCCATTCCGGCAGCAACAGATTGCCGCTCTTTTTGATGTTCGACGCCTGATCGTCGATGAGCGCGAGCTGCATATCGCGCTCTGCGGCGAAGGCGAAACGGACGCCCTCCCAGACGCGCGCCAACCAGGAAGCGTGCAGATGATCCCATTTGTCGCCGAGAAGGCCAGGATCATAGTCGTAGGCGAGCGCCTCCGCAGGAATTTTGGTCTCGACTAAGAGCCGCGCGATCGAGCGCTTCATTTGGCGGACAATCGCAGGGCTCGGGATATCGCCGAGCCGAGCCTGAATATTGGCGATGTCCGTCTTGATCGTGCGCACGGACGCCGAGATTTCGCCGATCTCCGCTTCGACGACGACGATCCGCCCCTCATGATCATAGAGCGTCTTGACGCGCGCAGCGTGATTAGGCTCGATCGCGGCGATGCCGATGGTTGAAAGTTCCACCCAGGCGATGCAGCAGCGGTTCGCCGGAACCTCCGGCTTTAATGGCGTCGGCGATGCCGGACTAAATTCAATGGTGAAATCAATCTTGCGCTTTTCGACCTTTGGCGCCTGCAGAACGACGGTTGCTTCGGTGACAGCGTCGGTCTCGAACAGCCGCTCTTCATTGACGACCTGCGTTGCGCCATCGGCGAGAATGGCGAGAAATTTTCTGTCGCCCTCGATGAGCGGCAGATAATCCTGAATATTGATCGTTGTCGGCCCAGCGTTGCGATAGAGGACGCCAGCAGAGAACAGCGTTCCAGGCGAGATGGTGAGCTCCAGCGCATTGAGGTTCGATACGGTGAAGTCGGCCCAATGCGCGGGATAGTCGATTGCGCCTGCGTTCAGTGCGTCTTCGGAGTAGCGGGCGAACAGGCCGATATTCGAAAAATCGATCGGTTCGGCGACTTCCGCCTCGTTGAATTTCAAGACATCCATGTGTCAAAGCCTCATGCGATCGATGAACTGGCCGAGATGATGAGTCCCGTCGATAGGCAGATTGTCAGTGAGCGTGATCAGCCTTTTACGCTGAAAGGAGACGCGATATTCGCTCTCCGGCGCCTTCGCCGCTCGCAACGCGGCGAGCGCCCGTCTGAATTTTTCGCGTGAGGGCGTGCGGAGCACGTGCCGGCCGAGAACGGCGCGCCCAAACACGAATTGCGCCCCGACGAGCGCTGTGTCCACCTTGACGAGATAGCGCGCCATGAATGGCGGATGCTGTATCGGCGTGCGGCCGAGAACGGCGCGCCCAAAAACAAAGCGCTGCGGATAGGCTTTGGCGTCGATAAGCGCGCCATCGACATAGCCGAGCAACGGAGAAACGGCAGAGCGCGTCCCGATCTTGAAATTGACCGCCGGCGCTTCGCCGACGACGACCCGCTTGCGCGCCTCTAGCCAATCGGAAAACCACAACCGCACGCCATAATGGACCGCGAGCCAGGGCAGGAAAGGGACTGGCGTCTGCGCCGGGTCGACGACCTCTTTGATCGGCACCGGCAAAACGTCCGACATGCCGGCGGCGGCCGCCTCTTCGAAGATTCCGCGCGCATTGGGGAGGAGATCGCCGACGGAACTCATGCCTGTTGCCCCGCGGCGAGACTGACGGCGTCGAGAATCGGAATGGCGTAGGGATTGGCGGCAATGTCGGCCGAGGGCGCCGTCGCGCTGGCGCGCAGCACGCCAGGGCCATAACCGGCGCCCGCAAGGGAATTGATCGGCACGAAATCGCCGATCTTCATACGGTCATACGCAGCCGCGCGGATGCGCGCCTCGGCTTCATTCGTGACCGCCGTCTGATCCGGTCCTTTGGCGATAAGAAGCGCGCCGGAAAAATTATAGAGCGTGCGCTGCGCCTTGAGGCACACGACCGCAACGGCTTCCGGTTTCACGTCGTCAGCGAGGAGACGATTGCGGACAATGTCCATCTCTCCATTGGTGAGATCGCGCCCGTCAGGTCCGGCGAGGACGATATCGACATCGCCGCGCCGGCCGTGGATCGCAGTCCCATTGACGGCGGCGTGATGCAGGATCGGGAGGGCCGTGTAGGCCTCGAAAAGATAGCGCTCGCGCGTTCCGGCAGCGGGGCGCGAGAAGGCGAGCAGATAGCGTAAGAGCAGCCGCTCGTCCGATTCCATAACGGCGGGAGTCGTATCGGTCGCAGGGATGACGATCAGGCGCTCGATATTGACGCGCGCCACGACATTGTCGAGATCGGCGCCCTTGGCGAGCGGCGCAAGCACGGCGCGCACTGCGTCGTTGACCCGGGCCCGGTCGATGAGTCGCAGATACGACCAGGCCTCGCTGACGATGACAGTGGGGTCGGTTTCGAGCGTCTGGACGTCATATTGCGGCAGGCTTGGATCAAGGGCGCGCGCCGCCGCCCAGATCGCGACGAAGCGGCCCATGAAAGCTGATTGCAGCGTCTCATAGTTGAGCGGCTCGATCGCATTCGGCGCAGGGAGCCGCGAGAGGTCGATCGTTTCGTAAGAGAGGGAGACGGCCATCAGACATTGCCTCCGGCGCCGAGCAGCGTCGTGAGCGCGAAGGGTCCGCTGGTCGCGGAGCGGTCGCGCTCGACGAGCGAATAATCGCCGAGATGGCCGTTGGGATAAAAATCGCCGCGCTGCTCGAAGACAATCGTTCCCTCCGGCCGCGCATCGAGCACATTCACCTTGCGCAGCCGGAAGCCGGGCTCCCACTTTCGCAAGGCCTCCGCGATCGCCATAATGTGATCGAAGATCGACGGCGCGCTCATCGGCCGATCCTGCAGCGCCGGCCCGTCCGAGCCGAAGTCGCGGCGCATCACGCGCGAGCCGATCGCCGTCGTGACGATGACGCCGATCGACTGTTCGCAATGCGCCCAGCCGGTCAGAACCATCCCCGTCTTGCGATCGACGCCAGTCCTCATCGTCAGCCTTTCGCTTCTTTCGCGGCGCCCGCTTTGTCGGGCTTCGGCAGTCGGGCTTCGGCAGTCGGATTTACATTGCCGACTGCCGGAGCGACGGTTTCCTCGACAAGGCCCGCGAGCTTGTCGAAGGTCATGGCGCTTTCGGGCGCCTTAAAGACGTCGTCCACGGCGCGGCGCGCGCCATAAATGCGGCCGTTGACGCGCGTCTTCACGACTTTCCACCATTTCATCTCGGGCGTCGTCTCGACAGGTTTTCCACGCATTTTGAATGCTCCTTCAAAGCTCACTCGGGCGCGCTCGTCGGGACAAGCGCCGTCTGATTGATTGCGAACCATTGATCGCCGGCCTTGATCTTCAGTTTCTCGACTGCCTCGACTTCGAGCGTGACGACGCCGGCCTTCTTCGCGCGCACGGCGCTCTTGCCCTTTTTGTTGTCGAGCTCCGCCACTTCCTTCGCCGCGCGCACCTTGGTCTCATGCTTCTCGCAATCGAGCTCCGCGACATCCTTGCCGGCGCGCACCTTGGTCTTGTGCTTCTTGTTATCGAGTTCAGCGTCGTCATCCGTGGTGCGCAACCGCACCGCTTCGTCGCCGGAGCCGCGCTCGGCGCGAATGTCCTCGTCGGCCGATTGCGACGGCGCGGGATTGTCATTGTGAAAGCCGCCGGGCAGGAAGAACGCATTGGCGATATCGCCCGACGGGCAAAAGGCCGTGACCTGCTGGCCCGCCTTCGGCGGCGACCAGTCCTTGCCCTTGCCGGCGTGCATGCCGCTCGGAATGTCATGCGTCTCGAAGTCGAGATCGAGCACAGCCGTATCTTTCTCGGCGTCATAGCTCTTGATCGTTCCCGGCCGGATGAGATTGGCGATGCGCCGGTCATGCTCGGCGCTGAGATAGAGGAGCCCGTCGATCGTCTCCTGCATGGCGAGAAGGCGCGCTTCTACGTTCATGGCGCCTCCGGCCAGTTGGGCGGATCGCGCATGGGATCGGCGCCGGTGGGGTCCGGATCGGCGAAGACGACGCCATTGATGATGAGCTTGGAGAGCTGGGCGAGCGTCTCGTCGACGCTCTCTCCGAGCAGCACGGGCGTTGTCCACGCGACCTGCCAGAGCGCGAGGCCGGTCGTGTCGATCGCGCCGCTGTAGAGATTTTCGCCGCGCAAATTCTCCGGCGCCAGGACGCCCTGGAGCCCGAAGCGATGGCCGGCGACAGCGAGCGTCACGGCGTTGGCGACGAGCAGCGCCAAGGCGTCGCGCGAGAGTTTGCCGCTATCGTCCGCCGCCATTTTGTCGCGCGCGACAATGACGACGGCGAATTGCGCGGGGAGGACGAAGCTCCCGGAGGCATGCCGCTCGACCTTGCCGAAGCCCATGAGCGCGACGCGAATGGCAGGCGTCGTGACCGCGAAGCGCTTGATCTCCTTTTCGTCGAAACTGCCGCCATGCGGCTCGATCGACGGGACGGCGGGGAGCTTCTCGACCAGGCGCGCGACGATCGCGTCGCGCAGCGTGAGGAGATTTTCGACGGGACCGCTCATGACGCGCCTCCGAATGTCTGTTGCTCGAAGCGCTCGGCCGTCTCGATCATTTCCGTCTCGTTCTCGCGGGAGAGGCCGACATATTGCCGCGCGGGAATCGTCACGCGCTTGGCGAAGACGAGCTTGCCGCCGGCTTGGAAGGCGAGCGCCTTGGCGTTTACCGGAACGATGGCGCCGCCGAAATGCAGGATGCGCGCGCCGACCCAGCCCGAGCCCCAGCGCGCCTCGCTCTCGCTCGACGCATAATCGATCGAGCGCGCGAGATGCGCGCCGCCGCCGGAAAAGAGCGTGGACGTTCCTTCGCGGTTCGGACGCCACGCCCGCCCCTCCGGCGTCGTCTTCTCCTCCTCGATGCGCTTCTTGGTCTGCTCGACGCCAAGCTTGCCGAGCCCGTCCATCAGCTCCTGCTTGCGGAGCGGATCGCCGTTCAGCTTCGCGATCGCGGCCGAGAGGCCGTCCACGTCGATGTGGAAGGAGACTCCCGGACCGCTCATCAGAGGTCCCTCAAACGATTGCGCGTGAACATTCTGTCGTTCGCCGCGACGATCGCCTCATTGGGCGAGATGGTCGCGGGCAGGCCGTCGCCGCCGGAGCCCGGCGGCGGATTTTGCGGAATGTCGGCGTTGCCTTTGGCGAGATCGCGCAGAAAGGCCATGGCGGCTTCGACCGCGTCTTTGACGATGTCATTGCGCTTGCCGGGAGTGGTCGCCAGCTCGCCGACGGCAAGATCGCAGCAGAGATTGCGCAATAGGCGCATCCCAGCCTCGGAAGGGTCGATCGGGAGCTGGTAGCGCTTGCCCAGATAGCCGTCCATCAGCGCCGAGGCGTTGTCGAGCGCGACCGCGATGCGCGCCGTGTCGCGCTCCTCCGTGACTTCGTCGAGCGCGAGCAGGGTGACGAATTCCGTCGCCCATTTCACATCGAGATCGGATTCGGTGGCGTAGGCCATCCTTAGTCCCTTGCCTTCGAGCCGCGAGCCGTCATCACAGGCGATGCGGGTTTGGACCCCGCATCGCCCCAACGGTCTTCTTTCGCTTTTCGCTCGTGGTTATGACGAGCGCGGCGTCAGCCGCGCGAAACCTTCAGCTCCGGATCGGTCTCGATCGCGGCGTGCTCGTCTTCGGTCAAATCGACAAGCGGAACGATCGTCGGCTCTGGCGTGAATTTCCTTCCGGCGCGCCAGCGGCCCCGTCTCGGGCCGACGACGATAAGCGCTTCCGTTTTCTTCGCGGCCTCCGGCTTTTCGACGGCCGCCTGTTCATTCCCGCCGCTCGCAGCAGCGGCGGTTTGTTCATTCCCGCCGCTCGCAGCAGCGGCGGCGGGCGCAGGGGCCTGTTGCTGTGTGGGCTTCGCCATGACGATCAATCCAGCCAGGGGATATTGACGACTTCGACGAGCTTGTAGAGCGTGTTCGACGCGCCGTTCGCCAGAGTGGTCGCTTCGAGCAGCTCGCGCGCGGTGAAATAGGTGGAAGGGCCGCAGAGCAGAACCTGCGGCTTGATCCCGAGCAGCCGGCCCTCGTTCGACTCGAACTTGGTCATCGCCGTATAGGCCGCCTTGAGATTGGTCGCGTCGAGGGTCTGTTTCGACCCATAGGCGAGCTGCCAGAAGCCGAAGCCCTTGCCCGAGCGCAGATCGACGCCATAGGCGTATTCATTGCGCATGAAGACATTGTCGGACGTTTGCGGATTGACCTTGGTGACGAATTCCGCCTTCTTGCGCAACTGCCAGATCAGCGGCTTCAGCCCCTTCGAAATATCGAGCAGGAACCAGCCCGCGCCGGCGCCGCCGCCGCTATTGGAGACGGACGCCTCGAAACCGGGCTTGCCGACCGGATGATCGGTGTCGAAGAAGTTCTGCCCGTCGAAACAGGGCGCCGCGAAGCCCTCCTTCAACAGGGTGAAAAGCTCCTCGTCGGGGAAATAGGCGGCGGAGGAGCCCATGTTCTCCATCAGCGGCCCATAAATATTCCACTGATCGTCCTCGATCGCGACGCGCGGAACTCCCACAGTCGACTCGAAGCTCTTATTGGCGATCTCATAACCGTCTTCGCGCAGCGACTCGATCACGCGATCGCCGACCCATTCCCGGAGCTTCGGAAACTGGCCGAGCCAGGCGTAGATGTTCTTGGCGGTCGAAGATGGCACTTCGGTCGCGAAGCGGCTCCACATCGGCGTGACTGAGCCGAGGCCGCGCTGGAAATTGCCGCGATAGGCGGTGTTGAGAAATTCGATATTGGCCTGATTGATGATCATGCGAGCGCCCTCCCGGCGCGAGAGGAACGATCAGAGGGTTTCGACCCAGACGCCGTCGGAATCGACTTGGATCACCTTTCCGGCCGCCGATTTGCCGGTCGCGGTCTTGCAGACCGTTTCGTCGTCGACGACATAGGCGGTCGCGCCAACGTCGGCGATCGTCAGCAGATCGTCGGCCTTGTTCTTCCATTTGAAGATGCCGCGCCGGACTTTCACCTTGGCGACGCCATTCGCGAGGCCGGTGGCGTCGACGCTCTCTTCCGCGCGGCCGACAGCGACGAGGCCAGTCGCGGCGCTCCCCGGCTCGGCATAGCCGGCCAAGAGCGCAATCAGCGCGCCCTGATGGATGACGGCGTCTGCGGAGACGCCGAAGACACGGAAGACGCCTTCGATTTCCGGGGTGGCGCGGGGGCCGGTGAGAGCCATTTATGCGATCTCCTATGTTCGGGCGAGCCGCGTCAGGCCGCCATCACCGGCACGGGACCCATCGCCTTGGAGGCGAGGAATTCCTTTTCGGTGAGATTGGTCATGGCGAGCAGCGCGCGCTCGTCGGCGTTGAGCGCGGTCTGCACTCCATCGTCGGCCGACCTTCTGCCGAGATCGGAGGTCTTGAAGACGGAAGGCTGCGCCTCCAGAAACTTCTTGAATTCGACGACGCCGGCTTCCGTCGCGCAGAGAGCGACATAGGTCCCCTTGGTCGCCGGGGCGATCTGGCCTTTGGCGATCGCGCCGTCGATAAGGGCGTTGACCTCGGCCTCTCGCGCGCTCTTCTGATGATCGGCGAGCTCGCTCTCCGCCTCGCGGCGCGCATTGAGCGCGAGATCATAATCGGCGCGCGGCACATAATCGGCCAACGCCGGCGGCGTCGTCTTCGCGGCGTTGAGCTGCGTCTGCAGCTTCTCGATCGCGGCGACCGCCTCCTGCGCCGTCGCGGTCTCGGAGAGGCCGAGCTTCTTCAAGAGTTCCTTGTCCACATTGTCCTCCTCTCGCCCGTTGAGCGCGGGCATGGAAAAATTCGGGCGATTGACGAGGCCGGCGCCGGCGAGTCCCAGCACATTGCCGTCCTGGTCCGTCCGCAGCGCCGGCGAGACATAGCGGTAACGCCGCGCGTTGAGCGCCGCGCGGCCATCCTCGGTCCAGTCGACGCGCCCCCATATGGCGCCGCCGCGGACTTCCAGCGCCTCGATCCAGCCGGCGGCCGGGCTCTCCTCGCCCTGCGGCGCTTTCAGGAATTCGGCGTGGTTGACGTCGATCGGCAGAGCGAGGCCCGCCGCATTGAATGCCGCGATTACATCGTTCGGCTCCCCAAGCGTGAAGCGCCGCCCGTCATTGCCGATGATGCGAGGCCCTTTGGGGATGAGCATCACCCAATCCGGCGCGCCGCCCTCGGCGTTAAGCGCGATGGCGTGCGCCTCGCCGAGAACGAGCGCGGCGTCGGCCTGCGCTTCATTGAGCGCGATTTGGCTTGCAACGGGACGGATCATGCGCGCAAACTGCGCTGACGGACGACGGGATTTGGCTACGAAGATTTTCTGGTCACGCGTCGCGCGGAATCTGGCAGTCGGAATTAGGCAGTCGGCAGTCCGCGCGTCTTTTAGGGCGAAAAATCGCCATTTCGACTGCCGAAGCCCGACCGCCGACTGCCCCCTCCCATTAAAATCGCCGTTAAAGGGGCATTGAACGCCATGGGCGCGTTTTTCAAACCGCGTCGGCCGGGATGGAGCGGATTTTTGGACTCGGGCGCCGTAGGGCCGTTTCTGGGGATCGCCTATTCGCCGCGCCGAATGTCCTCGACATAGACCGCAGCGCCGCCATCCTCGACGCGCAATTTGACGCTCACGATCTCTCCGCCGACGACGCCGGTCACGACGCCGTCAGCCTCGACGCGGCCGGCGTCGAGCAATGCCTGAATGACGGCGTAGTCATTCGGATCGGCGCCGATGATCTTGGCGTCCTTCACCGCGAGACGGACGGATTTCGACGTCGCCCCGATCGACCTGCCTATGCGCGCCGGCAGCGAAGCGAAGGGCAAGGCGATCTGACCGCGCGAGAGATTTGCCGGCTCGGCCGACGATGGATCGAAATTGAAAAGGCCGCTGGCGATCGCGCGAAAGAGCGCGCTGCCGGCAAGATCGGCGATCGCCGCGCGGCGCATGTCTTCGTCCATGGCTTCGATCTTTCCCGCCAGGAAGTTTGCAGCGTTGCGGCCGCGCGCCTTGCCGGGATTATTGGCCCAGTCGGGATGCACGCCATTTGGAATGCGGATGACCTCGCCCGTGCGTTCGTTCGTCCAGTTGCGCCAGCCCAGGTTCGCCGGCGGCTCGCCGAAACCCGGACGCTTTCTCGCCTCGACCTCGGAGAGCTGGCGCACGCGGCATTCGCATCCCCAGTCGCTCGGCGGATACCAATAGTCCCAATAGGGGTCCTCGACCGGCAGCACGGTTCCGACCTGGGCGAGGTGTTCTGGGCGTTTGTCGCGCGCGACGGAGATCAGATATTCCAGATAAGGCAGCACGCGGCGCGTGCGCCAGATGCGTTCCCATTCGCCTGCCGCATAGGCGGTATTGACATTGGCCCAATAGATCGTGCGTAGACGCCGCACGCTGCCGAGCTGAACGGTTTTTTCATCGCCCGTGAGCGGATCGACCTGGCGCGCCTTGCCCCACCATCCCTTGGCGCGAAGCAATGGCTCGAGATCCTTCCGGAAGACGTCAAAGTCCTGACGCCGCTCGATCGCCTCCGCGAGCGCCTTCTTCACATCGCCGAGAATGTCATAGCCGGCCGATTTCGCGACGGTGAAGGCAAAGGCGTGCTCGTCGAGCGTTACGTCCCGCCAGTGGAAGGAGGGCTTGAGACCCTTCTCGTTGAAGTAGCGCAGAACCTCCGCCGGCGGCTTTGCGAATTCCTTCGGCGCGAAAGGATCAGCGCCGGACATCGCCGCCGTCCCCGGCGCCGCGCGCCTTCATCTGCGCGATCGCGATGCGACGCACGAGAAGCTCAGCGTCGATGTTTCCGGCAAGCTTGGCGAGCTGGGCTGCGAATTCTTCGTAAGAGCTGGTTTCCTCCGCCGCCTTGATGACGGCCGTCACGATCGGCTCCAGTTGCGGCTCCCAGTCCGCATCCTCCTCCGCGCCGATCGCGCCAGCTTCGTCTTGCGCATTGAGCGCGAAAGATCTGCGCTCCGTCGTTCCGCAGCAAGGACAACCGCGAAGTCCAAAAGCGTTCAGCGCCGATTTGTGCTTCGGCGGCGGCTCCTCCTCCTCTTCATCGAGCGGGCCGCCATTATGGCCGATCGGCGCCGGCGCCGGCGCGGCAAGCAGCTCGTCCTCCTCCTCTGGCTCGGAAAAGCCAATCTTCTCGCGCACCTCGCTCATCGCGACTTTAAGGCCAAGCGGCACGAGCTTTTTCAAAGCTTCGGCCATCACCTGGACGTCTTCGGGCTCAGCCACGGGGAAGACGACGATCGGCGCTTTGGCGTTCGCGCCAAAGTTCCAGGCGACGAAGGGCGCGATGAGATCGCGATTGATCGTCACGCCGAGTTGATCGGCGTCGTCTTCGAGAATGTCGATTCTGATCTGATTGTGGATCTTCGCCTGAGCCTCCGATGAGCCGTTGTCGGAGGTCATTGTCTGGCCGAGGATCGCCTTGGAGAGCTGCTCGTCGAGATAGCGGCCGATCCGCTCGAAGGGAATGGAGCCGCCGCCTCCGCCGCCTTTGGCTTCCAGAAACTCGATGAGCATCGATTCCGGAATGATCGCGGCGGCGTCGGAGGCGATCTGCATGACTGCCTGCAGCAGCTTGCGCCGCTCATCGGGCGTCGCGCTGGGGTGATATTTGCCGACGCGGATCGGCATGCCATAGACGTCGAGATAGGAAACCCAATCCTTCAGCGCGACGTTTTTGAAGAGGAACGCCCAGGCGGCGATGCGCGCGAAGCCGCCGCGGATGGGAATGCCGCTCTTGAGCTTGGGGAAATGGACGATCCATTTGGCGGGCTCTAGCGCCTCGCCGTCGAGCGTGCCGTCCCTGGCGAGCCGCAGCTCACTGCGGGAAATGTAATCGAAGGTGAAGAACTTTTGATCGCGCCAGACATAGGCCGGCTTCCACATGCCGGCCTCCGCGCGCCAGACGATCTCTACGGCGGCGAAGCCCTTGCCGAAGGCGTCGGTGAGATCGCGCAGCATGTCGCGAAAGGCGGGCTCCTTGACGAGATCGCGCACAGCTTCGGCGATCTTGTCCTTGCCCTCGACCGAGGGCTTAAGGCGCGAGAGCGCGCGCTTGCGCGTGCCGAGCACGCTGAAGTAATGCGGATCGCGCTCCTCCATCTCCTCGGCGAGTTCGAGGAAAGGCGCCATGTCGCCGCGCTTGGCGTTTTGCAGGATCGAAGCGAGGCGCTGCGGCGTGAGGCCGGCGGCGACGGATTGATCCCACATCGCGCGCACGCCGGCGAGCTCGGGCTGCGCCACCTCGCGCTTCAAGTCGGCGTCGGGCGCCTTGTGCAAGAGCGCGCTGGCGAAAGCCTTGATCCGATCGAGGATCGGCGTCGGCCCATGCATGCCGCTATTGTCGCCGTCAGCCATCACCACAGTCCTTCATGCGGGAGATTCACGTCTTCGGCGTCGGCGCGGTCCTCGCCGCGCAGGGACTCGCGCAGCGTCGCGGCGCTTTCATAATCGTAGAGAGCGACCTCTGCGCGCGTCGCCGCATAGGCGAGCATCAAGGCGACGGCGGCGTCGCCGTGGCGGTCCTTATTGACGCCGCTCTTTAAGGCCGGGACCTGCGGCACCCCGTTCTTGACGACCAGCAGGCGCAGATCGGATGCAATGTCGGCGTCGGCGGGGATCTCGATCCAATCGTCTTCAAAGGCGGTTTTTAAGGGTTGCCCGTTCTCGCGATACCAGGGGACGTTGAGCATCACCGCCTCGGTGCGCAGCTCGCCATATTGCTGCACGGCGAATTCCGCCGTCGACATGCCGAGGCCCGTCGCGTCATGTTTGCTCGCCGCGAAGCGCGGCAGGCGATCGCAGATGAATTTCAGAATCTGGCGCTGCGCGTCGAAGGGCAGATTGCGCATCTCGACGACAAAGGGCGTGACGCGTTTCAGGGTTTTGGTGACGGCGAGCGGCCAGAGCACGGTGAGATCGCTGATGCGGCCATAGTCGCCGCCAAGGAAATGCGACAGCGTTGGGTCGCATAGCTTGAGCAGCGGGAGCAGCTCGCGCTCGCACCACTCTCTTATGTCTCGCTCGCGCAGATGCTGCGGCCATAGCTTGAACTCATCAGGCCGCTTGATCCGCAGCACGGGGATGCCTTGCTTGGCGCGCGCCTCGATCAGCGGCGCTGGCAGGAAAGCGCCATCGCCTTCGGAGGGAATGCAGAACAGCTCTTCGTCGGCGGCGTCGCCATAGTCGGAGATGACGCCGGCGCGCCAGGCCGCTTCCCGCTCAACGCTCCATTCTTCGCCCGTGCGCAGGCAGACGCGACGATAGAGGCCATCATGCAAGGCGTCGTCGAAGTCGAAGCGCACTAGTCCATAGCCGTTGCCGCCGCGCGCCGCCTTCACCAGCGTGTTGAAGGGATTGCCCTCACCGTTGTGCGTCGAGATCACGAGCACGCGGCCGCCCCAAATCAGGAGCGCGATCGCCGCCTTCATCAACTCCTTGAGATCGTCGTGGAACGCCGCCTCGTCGATGATCACGTAGCCCTGCATGCCGCGCAGCGAACGCGGACGCGAAGGCAACGCGATGATCTGGAAGCCAGAGGCGAACCGGATTCGGAAGGCCTTAATGCTCTTGTCGGGCTCTTCCTCGAAGAGGAACTCCTCGACCTCGGCCGCCGCTTGGTTGAAGGTCTTGGCCCATTCCGCGCAGGTGTCGATGAACTCGCGCGCCATTTCGAGATTGTAGCCGATGTAGAAGCTGTCCATGCCGCGCGCCGATCGCTCGGCGGCGGAAGTCAGCACAGCGTCGGCCGCGACCGCCCAGGTGGCGCCCGTGCGGCGGCTCTTCTCGCAGATGGTGACGCGATAGAGAGCCGTCGTCGACAGCAGCTTCTTCTGGTAGGCGAGCAGCACGCCGTCCACGCCGCCGACGCTCTCCAGCTCGGCCGGCGACAGCGCCATGCGTTCGAGCCGGAATTTCTTCCACTCGGCTTCGGTGATTAGGCGCGGGTTTTTGAATTCGAGAGGCTCGGCGCTCATCGCGTCACGCCTCCTTGCGAATGCCGAGGATTTGCGCCTTCAGCGTTTCGACGGTGGCGGCGGTGAGGCCGGCCTTGCGCGCCACATCGCCGACCGCGTCGGCGGTCTTCTCGACGCGGGACGCCAAGTCTTTCTCGGCCTTTGTCTTGCGATCATGCGAGAGCTTCTGCGCCGACACGACCGCCTGGAAGCCGCGCGACAGTTTCATCGCTTCGTCGGCGGAGAGGCCGCCGCTTTCCGCCTCGCTGACGATCTCGCCGATAAGCGCCTTGATATATTCGCCGAGCGCGACATTGCCCTGGTCGATGTTCTCCGGCGTCAGATGGTCGGCGATGCCCGCGAAGATCGCGCGGCTCGTCTTGATGCGATCGGCGGCGCGCGCGATCGCGACGCTCTTGCGGCCAAACGCGCTCTTGCTGATCGTGAATTCTTCGAGACCCCTTGCCGTCAGGCGATCGTTCAGCTCGAAGAGGATGTCCGCCGCCGTGCGCACGCGCTTATTGAGCTCGGCATAGGCCCAGCGGATGTCTTCCTGTCCCTCTTCAGGAACGAGATCGAGAGAAGAAAGCCGGCCGCGACCCGTGGCCATTTCAGAGTCTCGCTCGCTCTGCGCCAGCGCAACCGCTCGCTCGTTTTTCCGCGCCGCGCATGCGTCAGGCCTCGGGGCTCGGGCGCTTCACGCCTTCGATGCGGACGCGGCGCTCGACATGGTCGAGTCCCTTTTGGGTGACGGAGGCGATCAGCACGCTGCCAGATTCAGCAAGCGTCACGGCGCCCATCATCTCCAAATAGCGCAGCTCATCATGCACGAAGGCGCGCGGCCTATTGATCGCCCAGCGCAGCTCCAAATCCTCGCGCAGCGCCTCGGAGTTCCAACGGCCGTCCGGCTGCTCGGCGAGGTCGCGCAGGATGATCAGGCGCGCGTGTTCGCGAATGACGTCGGCCATGCTCATCGGTGAATCTCCCGCTCGCGGTCTTCATGCTCAGCAAGCCGGTCCTGCGTGCGCTCCCGCTCGCGGTCCTCGCGTTCGGCGAGCCGGTCCTGGGCGCGTTCGTTCTGCTGGATGACCGTGTCGATCTTCTGCGTGATGGCGTCGAAGCGCGCGTCGATCTTGGCGTCAATCCGCGAGACCTTCACGTCGATCTGGTGGAATTCGTCGCGCGTCGGGAGATGCTTGATTTCGACCTGCACCGCCGTGACGTCCGCCTCCAGCTGATCGATGCGCTGGAACTGTCGCGAGTCATCCTGGCGGAGCTCCGTCATTGCGGCAGAGAATTCTTTTTTCTGATCGCCGATTGCTTTCTCGAAGCTCGTTTTCTGGTCGCTAAGCACTTTCTCGAAGCTCGTCCGCATGGCGGACACATCCGTCTTGATGCCGTCGAGCCGCTCGCGGTTGGTTCTGTCCATCAACGCCCTGATCGACATGACGAAAGCGAGCGCAGCGATGGCCGCCGATACCCATTGCGCTGCCGTGCCCATCTCCACTGTCACCAAAATCTCCCTCGGATGAGAAACGCAAGAAAAGTGATCCAGATCGGCGAGAGGCCGATCGCGGCGACAAGCGCCATGCCGAGCGCGTCGCGAGTCTCATGTCGCATCGCGCTCGCCTTTCAGCTTCCAGACAATCGCCGCGAGGACGATGAGAAGAAGCGTAAGTCGGATGAGCGCATGGACGCCGTTGACGTCCAGCTGGCCGGCGACGATGAATTCCCTCATGGCGCCAAAATGCTTCATGGAGCCATGCCGCATTTGCGCCGCCAATTCTCATTGTTGGCGGCGACGTCGCGGATGAAGGGCGCGAGATCGGCGCATATCGGCGCGCTGGAGGCTTCGCCTTTCGGGCACTGGCTCTTGAGCCAGCTTTTCAACGCCGGCGACGCCTTCGCCTCCTTGATCGTGTCGCAGATGGAGTCGATATAGACCGGGCCGCCCATGGCGCTGGCGCCGGGCGCGAGCGCGCTACAGGCGATCGACAGCGTCGTTAAAATCAGAGCGGTCGATTTCATGGCGGGTCTCGGCGGCTTGCGCGGCGTCCTTGGCGAGATCGCGCGCGGTTTGAAGCTCTTTGTCTTTCTGGCGGACGCGCTCGGCGTCGGCGCCCTGTTCGGCGATCTTGTCGTAGACAAAGCGGCGCAGCGCGTAGATCAGTCCGCCGGCGCCGCCGACGGCGATGAACGCGAAGATGAGCCAGTTCATTCGACGCGCCCCCAGCTGGCGCCGCCGTCGGTTCGCTCATACTCATCCTCGAAGAGATGCGCTCTGGCGATGACCTCGTCGACCTGCTGGCCCAACTCCTGCTCGACGAGATGCGCTCTGGCGATGACTTCGTCGACCTGCCGGCTCAACTCCTGCTCGACGAGCCAATCGTGGAGACGTTCGATCATGCCGGGCGCGTCGTCTTCTTCTTCATAGGCGTCGGCCTCGTAGGCGCAGCGCAGCGCGATCAGTTCGCCGAGAATCTCACTGAGCGTCGCCTGAATGGCGATCGACGAATAGAACAGCAGGATGAGGAGAAGCGCCGCGAAAGCGGCGAACATGCCGATGAGAAGTTCGTGATTCACGGACGCCCCCACCGCCGCCACGCAGGCGGCGAAAAGAATGAGAAGGAGGACGATTAAAATTCGCCCTCCTCGGATTAGCGGCTACGCGATTCAGGCGGAGGTTTTGTCGAGGGCGGAGCGCACCGCGCCGAGACCGGCGGCGCCGAGCAGCGACCACACCCATTCGGGAATGACATAGCCAAGCGCCTGCGCGCCTGCGCCGGCGGCGATGAGCGCTGCGACGATGTATGTCTTCTTGCCGTCAATCGCTTCCAAGAGGGCCTTCATCTTCATCTTCCTTTCATTTCGCCGGAGCCGCCGGCGCGGATCAGTTGAAACTCGCGCCCGTCAACGCGAGCCAGGCGACATAGGCGCTCCATGCCACGAGAGGCGCGAGGAACAGCGCGACGAGCGCGACGGCGATCCGCAAGAGCCATTTCTTCATTCGATCCCCCAGCGGATGTAGTAGGCGGCCTGCATCCAAAGCTGCGCGATCAGATTGTCGGCCGCGCCCGCAGTCGCCGATGCGAAAATCACGCGCAGGAAGCCGAAGGGATCGCTCATTTGCGGTCGCTCAAATTGACGAGCTGCTGGGGATGGAACGCGGCCTGCTGCAGATCCCTGGCGTCGTTCATCCAGACGCAGAAGGTCGCGCCCTCATCATTGTCGGGGTCGATCTTGTCGACCGTCATGCGCGTCGATGAAGAATTGAGCCGCACGACGTCGCCGACGTCGAAATCCTCGCGCGTCGTCATCGGCAAAGTCCCGCCCGGCAGGTGTGATACAGCGTGCGCGCCGCGCCGCAGCCCGTAAGCGACGCGGCGCCGACGACGGCGGCGATGAGGGCGAGAGCGAGGAGGATGACGCGCATGTCACTGTCTCCCGAAGACGCGCGCAACGAAGGAGTCCATATGGAAGGCTGGTCCTGGATCGCGCTTTCGCGTCGGCGCGATATCGTCGTGGCCGGCGATCTCCTTGATGCCATAGGCGGCGCAAATCGCCTGCGCGACGTCGACGGCCGCTTCGATCTGCGGCTGCGGGTAGATCGCCCATGGCTTGACGACGCCCTTGTCGAATTTGTGGGCGAGCATGGCGACGCGATCGGCGGGAAAGCCCCCGCCATAGGCGTCGGCGAATTTGCCGTTGCCGAGCTTCACGAGCGGGCCGGGATTAGAGAGTTCGATGCCGATCGAGAAACCGTTGCAGTTCGACTTGCTCTTCCACTTCGAAACGCCCGCATGCCAGGCGACGCGATTGAAAGGGGCGAGCTGGGTGACGACGCCGTTCTCGTCGATGACGAGATGCGCTGACGCCTTGGCGTTCTTGTTGCACAGCCACGAGATCGCGCCTTTCGCGTTTTGCGAGGCGGTGTAATGCATGACGAGCAGCGTCGGCTTTATGAGCGCGCCGCCGAGATTGGGCGTCGGCTTCTGCGTCACGGTTTTGCCGTCGCGCAACAGGATGCCGTTCTGGATGCTGAAGGCCATCATCAGTCTCCGACAAGAGCGACGCGCACGCGGGCGACGCCGACATTGATCAGGCCGATGGCGCGCGCCGCGCCGCGCGAGAGATCGAGCGAACGGCCAGTCGATGCGGAAGGTCCGCGATCATTGACGCGCACCGTCGCGCAGCCGCGAAAACACACCGAGAGCAGCGCGCCAAAGGGCAGCGTGCGATGCGCGGCGGTGAAGCCGTTCGGATTGAAGCGCTCGCCGCTCGCCGTTTGCGCGTTGAGCCGTTCGCGCCCGCCGCCGCCGTAATAGGAGGCGAGCATCGATTGACCGCCGCGAAACGATGCGACTGAATGGCGATCGAGCGACGCCGCCGGCGACGCGGCGAAGAGCGCGTCGAAAAGATCGCCGATCGGATCGGCCTTCACCGGCGCGGCGAAGATGAGCGCGAGCGCGAAGGCGAGCGAGGTTCCAACGAGCGCGAAATAGGCTTTCATGCCCGGAACGCTACGCGCGGGCGCGTCCCGAATTCATTCTGGCGAAATTCTGGCGACGCGTTTTTCTTGCTTAAAAGAGCGAGCCTTGCCGCTTGTCTTTCATCCGCGCGCGGATGTTCGACACCGTTCGCTCATGTAGACCGCCGCGACGGGCAGCTTCGCTAAGACTCTTGCCTTCTTCAAGCGCCTCTCGCGCACGGCGGCGCGCTTCGACGCGCGAACCGGATTCTCCGAGAGGAAGAAGGATTGTGACGCCGTGCAGCGAACGACCGGAATCGCTGTCGATCGCGGCGACGAAATGCGCGCAGAGCTTGTCGGCGGCTTCGCGCCCGACGCATTGGACGAGCCAGTGATCGTCGGGCGCGCGGGCTGGAATGTAACATTTGACGCCGCCCTTGGCCTTCGCCAATTGCAGCGCCGCCACCGGGCCGGCGACTTCGGCGATCTCGGCGAGCAGCGGCGGCAGATGGGAGAAGTCAGGCTTCACGACTCCTCTCCCCGCATGCGCGCGTCGCGCTCGGCATGGATGCGCCGGCGCAGCTTTCTGACCTTTGGATCGGGATGCCAGCCGGGAAGGCGCCGCCTTGCGGCAAGCTCGAAGTCGCGCTGGACAAGATATTGCTCGCGCTGACCTGGCGGGATGAGCAACAGCTGGAGCCAGCCTCGCGGCGCGTTCTCGCGGCGCTCCGCCCAATCGCGGCCAGCTTCTTCAAGCCCTTCCGGGGGCAGCCAAACGAACCATGCATAATCCGTCGCCGTCGAGCCGCGCGGATCGTATCCGCCGAGGCACATCGGCACGCGCTCGACGAATTGCGCGACGAGATCAGGCGGCGTCTCGAGATAGACTTGCGCGAAGCGTTCGCCGCCGGTTAGCCAGGTCTGCTTTTGCAGCAGAGCGACGCCCTTTGAAGCCGTCTGCAAGGCGCGTTGAAGGAAACCTTCGGTCTGCTTGAACGGCGGATTGGTGATGATCCAGTCCGCTCGCATCGGCGGCGGTTCGCCGAGGAAATCGATGACCTGCAAGCCATGGTCGCTCATGCGCGAACCGTCTTCGAGCGGATAGTCGGCGACGTCGCTGACGATCGTGACGTCGCAATATTCAGCGATCGTTTCGGCCATATGGCCGAGCCCTGCCGCCGGCTCCCAGCAGCTCCCGATGCGCATGTGGCCGAGCGTGCTGAAAATTCTCGGCAGCACGAATTCGAACAGCGTGCGCGTCGCCCAGGGCGGCGTCGGAAAGAGTTCGAGGCGGCGCAGATCTCTATCCGACGGCGTCACGTTCGTCCCCCGTCTCGCGCGTCTTCACTCCGCTTCATCACGCGAGCGGCGCGTTCCAGCCGCTCCGCTTTGACCTGAAACCGCGTCCAGCGATTGTTCGCATGCTGGGAGCGGCGCGCGGCAAGCAGCGCGTCGTCGAAGAGTTTGCGGTAGGCGTCGTCGGCGCCGAAGCGCTCGAAATGGCGTTTGACCGCGCGCGCCGCTTCGATCGCGGCGGCCGACATAAGGAGCCGCTCTTCGTTCTCACGAGAAGCGGCCTCGCCGGCGATGCGCGCCTTCGCCTCGGCGATCTGCAAAGGCGTCGAGAAGCGCGCCAGGCGCTTCAATTCGAGCCGCGAGCAATCGTCGAGGGAGGGCATGTCAGTTCGCCATGTCCTTCCCGTCGACGCGATCGTGAATCCACACGCGCCAGACGTTCTCGTTCTTTCGCCAAGTCTTTGCCATCTCGCGCGCGACGGCGAGCGTGTCCGCCGAGCCGAGCTTGCGGAAAACGGTCACTTCGTCGGACTCACGCCAGTAGCGCACTTCGTAGCGTTGGCCTTTGTCGCCGATGCGTTGCGGAGGGAGAGTCATCAGCGCCCCCACATTTCTTCAAACTGCTTTTGAAAGCGCTTCACGGACGACCGACAGCGCAGCGCGATCAGCGAATTGTCCTGACGCAAGAGTCCGGAATGAGTGAAATTGCCGGCGCCCTCGCGGACGATCTTGCCATCGATCGAATAGGCTTTGAGATGCATGAAAGGCGCTGGCGAGCCCTTGTATCTGATCTCGACATTCATGCGCGCCGCGAGCCTATCATAGGCGTCGGCTAAGGCGCGCGGCATGCGCACGTCGGCGCCGTCGCGATAGAGACGGACGCGCACGCCGCGCGCCGCGGCGGCGTCGAGCGCCTCGACGATCGGAATGGAGGTCAACACATAGGCCGTGAAGTCGATGCGCTTCTTGGCGCGGCCGAGCAGCTCGACGTCGATCGCTTCGAGGTTTTCCGCCGGCGCATAGGCTTGGCGGATGAGCTGGCAGCGCTCGGCTTGCGCGGGCGCCGACCATATCGAGACCAGCATAATCACCGAAGCAAAACGATTCATCGCGACCACCATCCGATAAGCTTGCCGACGAAAATCTCATGTTCGGCTGGAACACCGTGCGTCTCAAACCAGAATGCGCGCATCTCGGTGAAGCAGGAGAAGCCGTCCATCATCGCAAAACGATCGAGATCGCGACCTGTCAGCAAGGTTCCCATGATAGCGAAGCCTTCCCCATTCCAACTCGCGCCGACCCGCGACTCGATCGGATGATTGAGGCCCTCGACAAGAATTCTATCGCTCGTGAAATCAAGGCCGATTTGGAGCACGGCTGTGCATGTCTTGCGCGTGACGAGGCGGCACTGTTTCGTCCGCATGCCGACATAAAGCTGCAGCTCTTCGCCCGGCCGCGCATGGCGTCTGCGATCGGCGCGGATCGTGTGGAGTTTCGCTCCGGCGAGGATCGGCTCGGCGAAGCGCTTCTGGAAGGAATAGGCGACCATCAGCGCCGCTCCTTGTTGCATTTCGGACAGGGAACGCCCTTTAGCTCGTCTTCGGGCGAAGAGACTTTGATCCAGGCGCTGCGAGCGGCGCAGCGCGGGCATTTGAACTGCGCAATCTGTTCGCCGCGCACGTTCCAGCCGCGATCGGCGAAGCTCATCATCGCCGGCCGCTTGGCGGCGGCGCGCTTGAAGAAATCGAGCTGCAGGGCGTCAGTCATGACGCGCCTCTCCCTCGGCCAAGAGCTTTCTAATATGCTCGGCCGCATGCGCCTCGCCGAACGCCATCGCGCAGTCGAGATATTCCACATGCCACTTCCTCGGCACCCAATCGGGCGCGCGAATGCCGCGACATGCGGCGCAATACGCGATCGACCGGCGCTTGACGGTCGCGGGGTCAGGATCACGACGACGCGGGTGACCAAAAGGGTTGGCGCCGATAGCGAGATCGTCGCCGAAACCGGCGGGAGTCGGCGCGCGGATCACAGCAGCCCCTTCTCGAGCAATAGCCATTCGGGCGCCGTGACCTTCACGCTCGCCAGTCTTCTATCGGCGCCGCCTCCAGTTGCGCCGATCTTCTCGAATTCGATCTTCGACTTCGGCAGCCAGACCGCCTGCTCCCTGATCCCCGTGTCGGAGACGAGCAGCGCAAGGTCCGACTCCCAATGGAGATAGAGTTCGAAATCGTGAAGGTCGTTGCCGCGCGCGCGTTTCATCGTGGCGCGTCCTCCAGCTCGTCGCCGTTCTTGTCCTTCACGTCGTCGCTGATGACCTCCAAGCGGACGCCGTTCGAAAGCTCGATGACGATGACGTTGCAGGCTTCTTCGCTGGGCCTGGCGCCGACGACGATCTCGCCAAACAAGTCGATGATCTTCATGCCGCGCTCCTTTTTGCTTTGCCGCGCTTGGCGCGCAGCCGCGCGCCGAGCCGATTGGCGAGGCGATCCCAATGCTCGTCTTTGTAAAATTCGAAGCCGGCCGGACAGCCGCAGCGATAGCCGAAGGCCGGAAAGTCGCTCTTCCATGCCTCGTCGAAGCTGTTGCCCTTGATGAAGGGCGTGAAGGCGCCCTCTTCGAAACATTTGTGGGCGACGCAAAAAGCGATCTCGCGCTTCATGCCGACAATATCGTCGGACACCGGCCATTCGACGCCGGCTTCGCGAGTCATCATGTCCTTTAAGGCCTCGATGACCTTCTTGGCGTCCTTGTGCGATTGCAGGAAGCGCGGATGCGCGATCTTCGTCTGGCGCTCGGCGAAGGCGATCAAAGCGCGATCGTCGCGGCTGTCGACGACGCCGAGGTTATAAGCGGAAATCCACAGCGCCCTTAGCTTGCCGGCATAGGGACCGGAGACGGTTTCGCTCGCGCGCCTGATCTGCGGATGACTTCCAGCGAGCGCTTGCAAAATCTCGATCAGCTTCTGCGCCTGGGCGTAGGAGATAGATGAGGACGAGGAGACGCCGAACTCGCGCGTCAGCAGCGCGCGATAGTCTTCATCCGTGAAGTGCGGGATCTGCCGCTGTAGCGAATGGATGGCGCGGGTCTGCGCGGCGGTCGTCATTGCAGCCGCTCCCGCAGCTTGCGGCCGCGGGCGACGGCGAGGTCTGCGATATCGCAGAGAGCGTCGGCGGCCCAAGTCGCCGCGTCGCCGACAAGGCCGAGGGCGAACGACAGCAGGCCGATCGCCAGAAATATGATCAGCAACAACAGGAATGCCGCCGCGAGCGGCATTTTGTGTAGGAGATTAGACAGCATCATGCCGGCAACTCCTCGCGTTGCGCATGGCGAAGGAGGCCGATCTCGACGAGCACGGGCGGGATAACGCCCTCTTCGTCATTCGGCCGCACATAGGCGTGCGTATGATTGAAAGAGACCAGCTCGCCGCAGAGCCAGCCGATATTGACGCCGCGCACGGGGCAGAGCAGCTCGATCTCGACCTGCTGACCTGGCTGAAAAGGCTTTCGCATTCACTCTGCTCCCTGAATTTCGGCCTCGAAGGGCTCGACATAGAAGCGCTCGCCTTCGGCGCCGATCGAGACGCCGGCGATGAGGCGCGCCTTGTCCGGCTCGCGGAGCATCGCCTCCTTGTCGATCTCGTCCTTCGTGCGCAGGAAGGCCAAAACGCCGAGCGTCTTGATGTGGGCGATCACATCCTCGACGTTGCGGATCGTCACTTTCGCGGGCGTCAGCCGCCATTCGATCTTGCCGGTGCCGAGATCGGCGAATTTGCGCTTGCCGCCGGTAAGCGTCTGGCGGTTGGCGTCAGCCCAGATGTGGAGTCCCTTGGTGAGGCGATCGACCTGTTCGCTTAATGGCGTCGCGGTCGCTTCGGCGTCCTGTTTCGCCTTGGCGATCGCGTCGTTCATATCGGCTTCGATGCGGGCGATCTCGCGCTGGCGCACGCCGATGTCGTGAATGAAGCGCGCGGCTTCCTCGCGCGACTGCGGCACCGGCACATTGGCGCCGCGCGTTTTAGACTTTCGCGCTTTACTGGGCGATTTCGACATGAGCGCGCTCCTTGACCGGCTCCGGCCAGTGTTCGAATGCAGGGTTTTCCTTGTTGAGCTCGGCGCAGAGGCTTTCAGCCGCCGCGAAGTGAAAGGGCGACATGCCGCGCCCGATGCGTCCAGTCGCCAGGTCGCGCCAGGCGATGACGTAGTTGGCGCCGCTTTCAGCTTCGTCATGCATCGGCGGCCTCCTGCTGCTGCGCCTGCACGAGTTCCGAAAAGCGCCTTGAAAGGATTTTCACGGCGGCTTGAAAGCGTTCCTCGGCGGCGCGCTCGCCGAGCGTGAATTCGGCTCCGACCATCGCCTCGTAACTCTTGAGGAGCGCAGCGACGGCGGAATCATCGATATGCTCGCGCAGCGGCGTGATCGCGCGATCGCGCGCGGCTTTCACATTGAGCGACGGGCTTCGCCGATAGACCGATTCCGCGGCGAGGAAATCATGAACGACCTCGGCGAGCGTCGGCGGCAGCGGGATCGGCGCGTCGAGGATGACGGGCATAGTTGGCGCTGCAACTGTAGGCGGCGGCGCTCGAAACATCGGCGCGTCCGGCTGCTCTTCTTCGCTCGACTCCGTTTGCGCGGCGCGCAGCGTCAAAAGCGCCTCGGCCAGCGCGCGTATTTCCTCGACCGACGCCTGAATGACGAAGCGGTCGTGAGCGCGCACGATTTTTTCGGCGAGCGCAAGCGCGTTGATCGGCTTGCGCGGCGCGAGCGCCCCGCGCGCCCGCAGCTCGGCGACGGCGAGGCATTCGATTTCCAGCTCTTCGACCTCGGCGCGCAGCTCATGGTCGCGCGTCATCTCATCGGCGATTCTGGTCGCGCCGGAGAGGACGGTCGTATGATCGCGCAGTAGCGCCGCACCGATCTGCGATAGGCTGCGCTGCGACAGCCGCCGCGACAGATACATGGCGATCTGCCGCGGCCGGATCACGTCGCCGGTGCGCACCGCGCTCTTGATCAGCTGCTGGCGAACGCCGTAACGCGCGCAGACGACATCCAGAATGTCGGCGATCGCGACGACGCTCATGCTGCGTCTCCCGGTTCTTTCGATGAGATCGCTCGCTCGCGTTCGAAAACGGTGCGCAGGTCGATGACCTTGCCGGCAAGCCGGCCCTCGACGATGGCGATATTGATCTCAACCGCGTGCAGATGGTCGGGAGTCGTCAGCGCTTCGATCCGCGCGTCGGCCGCGACGCGCAGGTTTTCCTCATGTGCGACATCGGCCTCCAGCGTGCGCGCTTCGACGGCGAGCTGGTCAAGCGCGCCGGCGATGAAATTGCACCCCTCGGGCGTCATGTCGCGGCCCTGCAGGGCGCAATGACGCATCAACTCGGCGACTGCGGAGATATCGGCGGAAAGATGAGGCTCACGCATCGTGGCCTCCCTTGACGTCTTCCTGCTCACGCAGATGGTCGCCGATATTCTTGAGCATTTGCGCGGCGGCGGCAGCTCGCAAAGCGCGGGGCTCGAGGTGGCGAAGGAAGCCGAGTAGCGCCGCGTAGACATTGGCTTCGATCGCCTGTGCAACCTCGTCGGCGGAAAAGCCCTCTTCATCGAAGACGACGATGAGGCGGTCCCATTGTTCGACCGGCGCCGCGGCGAGCCTGTGACCAATGGCGTTGCATCGTTTTTCGCGCTCACGCATCGACGCCCCCGTGGTTTTTGAGGCGCGAGTGCGCGCAGCCGCCGCGGCAGGCGTGAAACATCATCACGCGATGCGGACTCGAAGCGTTGAACGGCGTCTTTTGTTCACGGAGACAGCGGTCGCGGCGGATCGGCGCGCCGGCGCCGGGGCAATCGACTTCGTCGCCCATGAGTGCGCCGCGCACCCTGGCTTCGACGGCGCCGATGTCGCCGGCGTAAACCGCTTTGCAGACGCTGGTGACGACCGAACCTGAGTAGCCGATGCGCTTGCCGGCGGCGGCGCCCGTCGTGCGGTTCGCCTCCATCGCCAGCGTCTCGACCCAGTCCGGCAGCGCGTCGCCATAGGCATCGCGCGCATTGGCGAGGAAATCAGTCGACTTCGCTCCGACCCGTGTCGCGTTGGTTAATTTTGATGGTGAAGAATTAACCTTAACGGCTGTCGTCATAGCGATGCCTCGCTGGCGCTTGGCGCGCCGATGATGGCGTTCCGGTTGGGATCGAAGACGATCTCCGCCTTGAAGATCTTCGGCGGCTTGGGGCCGGTGTTCGCCGCTGGCCGAAGCCGATAGCGACCGGGTCGCGCTCCCGACGCGCCGGGCGCGCCCTTGCGGTAGGGCTCGACGACCATGATCACGCCGGCCTTCACCAGACGCCGGACATATTGATCCGCGGTGTGCGGCTTGATCTCCATGTCGCCGGCGGAAGCCGTGAAGCAGAGCTCGGCGATCGAGAAATCGCGCATCCGCCGCATGGTGTTCCATAGGCGGTCCTGGACGACACCGCGCCGTCCCGCATAGCTCTCACGCCTCACGACCGGCGCTGCACGATTCCTGATCGCGACGCGATAGACATTGGCGGTGTTTTTGCTCCGCGCGGGCCGCGCGCCGACCTTCTCGATCGCGCCGATTTTGAGCAGCGCGTGGACATACGCCTTGACCGTCTTTAAGGCGACGCCATTCGTGCAGCCGGCGACGTCTGGAATCGTGAAACCGCCATGCTGCGACAGCTCGCGCATGATCTTCCAATAATGCTCGGGGCCGCGCGGAAGCTCGATCGGAATATTGAAGGGCCGCTGCATCACGCGTCCTCCATGAAGCGCGGCGCCTTCGTCTCGTGATACATCGACAGGAAGGTCGCGGCGTCGAGCTTTTCGAGATTGTGGCTGCGGCAATATTCGACGATCTGCTCGCAGGCCGAAACGATGAGGCGCGGGCGGCGTCTGTTGCGTTGCCGGATTTCTTCCAGGCATTTGTCGTCGATCTCGACGCCCGGCGCGAAATAATCGACGAGCTTGCGTGCGTCATCGAGATTGCAGGAGACGCCGGGCTGGCGGATCAGGACGCGCCCGTCGACGCGCTGAATCTTCTGCACTTCGAAGACGAGAGATTCCTCGCCGACCAGGACGAGGGGGCCGCGCGCGCCATCGGTGATCGAGCGCAACGTTTCAAGGCAATCGCGTTTGGCGAGTTTGTCAGCCTCGTCGATGATGAGCGGCCGATCAGGCGTTTCAGAGAGCCATTCGGTGCATTGATCTTCGAGGTTGGCGACGGTGCCGCGCGGCTCGTGCACCCCCAATTCCTTGAGCAGGCTCGCCAGCATATAGCGGCGCGACCATGTATCCTTCGCGGTGAGGATGATGGCGTCGGTCATGTTGCGCACGGCAGTGGCGGCTTCTGTTTTGCCAATGCCCGTCGGCCCGTAGAACAGGCCGATACATTGGTTCTGCGCGCCGCGATTCTGCAGCCTGTGGGTCAGCGCATAGAGCAGCTGCACGTTGCGAAGCGGCAGCCGCTTGAATGGTAATTTTTCTTCCGGCATAATGCCCTCGATCATGTTGCCCGAGGGGCCGCCGTTCGGACCGGCGGCCCTTCATTTTTGAACGCCTTCACTCAACGCGACGCTTTTTCAAATTTGCTTTCGAACTCGGCGAACCCGCGATACTCGTGGCTCTGCTCGTAGACGGCGAGCCAGCGCATCTCGTCCATGTCGATCCGCTCATTGTTGGCAAGGCGCGCTTTGAGCTCGCGCGCTCGTCGGAAGCGTTGATGCGGCGTCTCGGGGAGTTTCTTGACGGGCGTGACTTCCGTTTTCGCATCGATTGATTGATTGGAAATCGGAAGCGGCGCCATGTCCGTGGACGTTCCCACAGCTTCGCCGGCGGCCCGTAAGCCCGGGGTCGTGTAGCTCTCTTCGCGTTTGGGGAATTCGACGAGCTTGCCGGCGTCCTTCGCGGCGTTGCGCACGATCGTCTCGACCATGTCGCGCGGCTTGATCTTGCGCATATCGGCGCGAAGCTGGACGGCGCTCTCTTCGAGCAGCCGCTTTTGCTGCGCGCGCGCTTCCATGACCGCCGCCTTGGGATCGATTCCAGCGAGCTCCGGACAGATCGCTTCGCCCAAAAATTCCGCGCCGTCGTCGGAAAAGAGCCAGGCTCTTCCTAAGTCCTCGGGGTCCATGCGCACGAAGACCCGAGTCTCTGGCATGACGTTGGGCGCGAGATAGTAGGAGTGATCGATGCGCACGCCCTTCTTGGTGACGATGCGCGTGCCGTCGCCGCCGGCGATCGGCGCGAGCAGTAGATCGAGCGCGCGTAGATCGTCGATGCGGCGCACGGCGCCGGCGAAGGAGGTCGCCATTTCGAAGGGCGTCGCGCCTTTCAAGCCGCTATGCGGCCGATTGGCGTAGCGTCCCGTCGCCCAGTCGTCGCAGATCCCCTGCAGCTCGGCGCCCGTCAGCTCCGCCTTGAACGCGCCGGCGTCATCGAGCCCCAGGCGCTGCGCGAAAGCGCGGCGTTCTTCGATGATTTTGCGGTCGGCGACATTGTGGCCGACGAAACCCGGCAGCAACGGCGCGAGATCGTGCTGGAAGGTGCGCACCGCGCGCTCGACATGGCCCTTTTCCTGCGGCTGAAAGGGGCGCGACAGCTCGACCTCGATGCCGAGCGCGGCGAAGAGGCGCTGCGTGCTCTTGGCGACAAAATCCGAGCCATTGTCGGTGTGCACGCGCTCGGGAACGCCCCAGGCGAGGATGGCCCGGCGCATCAGCAGCGCCACCGCCTCGGCGCGCGGCGTTTTCGAGACGTAAACGGCGAGCCGGCGCGAGAAGATGTCGACGCAAAGATAGACGCTGTAGCGGCCGTCGGCGCAGAGCGCGTCGACCGGCGATGCGTCGATCTGCCAAAGCTCGTTGAGCCGCGAAACCGGATGCGAATTCGAGCCGGTGAGACGATAGCGGCTCTTGAATCTGTCGGGATTTGTGACCTTGGCGAGCAGCGTTCGGTCTTCGCGCTCGATTTTGGCGCGCAACCGCTGAAAGGAGCGGGTGGAGACGTCTTTGACGAAAGGAAATTCCCTTTCGGCGAGCTTCTTGAGATGATCGCTCGATAGATGCGGCTGCGCGGCGATGGCGGCGAGCAGGAACGCTCTTACCTTTCCCTGCTCGCCGGACTCGAGAGCACCCTTACCCCTACGCGCGGCGCCCTTGTCGACGCCGAGCCGCGAAATTCCTTGTGTCAGTCGCTGATTGCGCCAGCGCCAAAGCGAACGCGTTGAAATCTTCGGGCACGCCTGTCGCACCCAGGCTTCCACGCCGATCTTGTCGAGGTTGTAGCGCGCGACAAATAGCCGATCGGCTGTCGTGCGCGAGAGATTGCCGTCGCGCGCCAGCCGATCGGCGGCGGCGAGCAGCGCAAGACGCGCGTCGCGCGACTCGACGGCCGGGAGGGAGAGCTGGCGCTTCTCCTCTTCACGCGCCGCGATTTCAGCGTCCGCCTCTTCGAGGTCAACGGCGCCGACATGTTTGGCGACATAGGCGGCGAGAGTCGCTGGCGGCAGAAGATCGATATGGAATTCGAGCCCGCCGGCGCGCTCTTCACGAACGCGCACCTTGTCCTTTTGCTCCAGCCAGCCCTCACGCTCGGCGTATCTGTGCCATCCCGACTTTGACGTCGGGAGCCCTGGCAGCGCCAAGTCCGCCAAATCTTGCGCCGAGAGCCAGTCCTTCACCGGCCGCTCTCCGCGCAATAGTTTTCGCGCGCCGACTTAACGGCCTCGCACCCTCGGTCCGTGAGGCGGAAGCAATCGTTCTCTAGGTCTATGGTGTAGAAATTCGAGTCAGCCCAATCTCTCAATTCGACGGGATGCGGCATGCGTCGAACATTTTTGATCGACAGGCCGTCCAGCTCGGCAAGCGTCGCGCGCTGCGAATGGTGCGGACGCGTTTCAGGCAGGAAATATGAGATTTCCGGCTGCCTCACGCTTTGCCTCCCTCGGCGTAGACGAGACCGGCGTCGGCCATGAATTGGCGCTTAGTCTTGTTGCTGGCTTTCGACCAACGATCGAGCAGATCGGCGTAGATGCGCGCTTGCGCATCGTCGGTTTTTGGCTTGTCGACGCCGATCGCGACGCGCGCCTGGGCGACGGTCTTGACCTCGCCGCCCTTGATCGCCGCGACGGCCTTGCACTGGTTCGCGCCGTCGAGTTCCGCGAGCTGTTTGAGCTCGTTCTGATTGTCTTCGATAGCGGTGCCGCGAAGCTGCTTGATGGCCAGAGGATTGAGAGCTTTGGCGATGCGAACGGCTTCTTTGACGACAACTTCGGCGAGGCCTATCCGTCTCGCCGCATCCTTGGTGAAGCGCTCCGAAGAAATAATGGCGGATTCCGCCATTTTTTCTTGCTCTTTAAATTCAATGTCTTTGCGTTTGCGCCCGCGCGTCTCGCCGCGTTTGGCGTCGAAACGATGTTTTGCCTCATAGAGGAAGATCGCGCGGTCGAGGGCCGTTAGTCCGGCGTCGGCGAGATTCTCGAAAATCTCCGTGTCACGCGCCGCGTCGTCGCTTTCGGCGCGGATGATAACGTCGTCGCCCACCGCCGCTTCTTTGCGGCCGATCGCCAGCAGAACGGCGAGTCGATGCGCGCCGGCCGTCAGCCTATAGCCAACCCCCTGCGGCCGCACGATGATCGGCTGAATAAGCGGCGACAGGCCCTCGCTGACGCGCTGCTCGGCGATCGCCGCATAGGCTTCGACGACGAGCGGATCGACCGGGCGCATCCGGTTAGAGGCGTCGATCTGTGAAATGGCGATGGTCTGTGCGCTCATTTAGACTTCTCGGTCTATCGAAAGGAGGCGGAGATGGACGCAAAGCGGGTCGGCCGCGAAGTCGCGGCGCAACTCATGTTCAAGGCGCTTTTCGGCTTGTTTGAACGGCAAAACCCGACCTTCACGGCCGCCGTTTTCCGGGCGTCCTTGGAGGAAGCCCTCGTCACGCTGCCGATGGATGACGAGATGCGTGAAGCGGCGCGCGGATTCATTGCCGAGACGCTTTCTTGACGATGCTCTCGGCAAGATCGCGCGGGCTGATCGCACGCAGATCGGCGCGTAGCGTGGCATTGGCGGATTCGAGCGCCGCGTCCTTTTCCGCCGCCTCTTTCAGCCCGGCGCGCAGATGCGTGCGGAATCCGTCGTAGTCGTCGCCTGTCGCGAGCGCGTCGAGCAGCAGACGTTTTAGAGCGTCAGCGGTCATCATCGATCCTCGTGAAAAGAAAAAGCGCGGCGGCCGGAGAAGCCTGTTGGAGGCCGGGAACACGGCCGCCGCGCGAGTTGGGGCGGAAAGAAGGGTGAGAATCCGCCCTGGGGGTTTTGGTTAACCATGTCTTAAGCCGCCCGTTTCCGATGTCTGGACGGCCGGGAACCGCGCGGGATACGGTCGAGCTGGGGGCGAGGGGTCGCCTCGCGGGAGACCAGCTTGCCGTCCGAGTCGAACCACTGCGGCCAAAGCTCATGGAGCGGCACGTCGAGGAATTCGGCGATGGCGCGATTGGCGCGCAGGTTCGGGCGGATGAACGCCCAATACATGGTCTGGCGGCTGAGCCCGACGGTGCGGGCGATCTCGGCGAGATTTGACCCGCACTTACGCACGGCGGCCAAAACGTCGGCGCGATGCCACCCGTTAGTATTTGAGTTGCCCAAGCTATGGCGCTCCTCGATTCACCCGAATATGGGTCATGAAAGCGCAAGCTTGGTTGGATGTCAACCAAGCTCGGGTTATGCTTTGCATGGCTAAGAGGTCAGACCCGCGCTTGAGCGATCTTGCATCGAGAATCACGCAGGTGACCGAACGGCTTGGCTCTATCGATGATGCCGCGAATAGGATCGGCGTTTCCGCCAGCTCGCTCGGGCGAATGCGCCGAGGAGAAAATGAGCCGAGCGTGTTCTTGGTCGCAAAAGTGGCCGAGGCCACAGATGTTTCAATCGAATGGCTGGTTGGGCTAAGTGGAAAGCAAGGATCGCACGCGGAGCCGTTAAGTATAAAAGTTGAAAAGCTTGACGTTCGCGCCGCGGCTGGCGGCGGAGCCATAAACAATGTGCTGAAAACCGAGGAAACGCGCGAATTCCCGCTATGGATGCTGCAAGCGCTCACCAAAACAGCGCGCGGCAAGCCATCATCGCTGCGCCTTATCCGGGCCGCGGGAGACAGCATGGAGCCGCTCATTCGAAGCGGCGCCCTGCTCCTCGTAGACGAAAGCTCCCGCGATCCACGCTCTTCGCCAAAGCCGCAGAATCAATGGGATCACACGGACGTCTACGTCTTCCTTCAAGGCGACGAGCTGCGCGTGAAGAGGCTGCGCGTCGAGCCTCGGGGAGCGATTATCGCGCTGAGCGAAAATCCATCCCATGGGCCGGAAATCCCGCGCCGCCAGGACTTCAAAGTGCTCGGTCGCGTGATATGGTGGGACAATCGATTATGATTGGGTGTTGTATGCATCGATTTTTCATCGCCGCGTCACTTTGCGCTACATCCTTCACTGCGTTTGCGGCAGAACGGTTATCGCCCGACAATTTCGGCGATCGTTTTGAAGTTACACCCATAGCGCGACGTCTCCACGCAAACGCCTATAAAGTTGAATGTCGGGACGGCTTCAGGCGCACCTGCGCCTATTCTGTGCTCACGACAACCATCGAAGTTCAATCGCGAGACGACAATCGCGGCTTGCGGTCGGTCAGCGTTGCCTGCGCCACTGGCTGCGAGCCTATCCGGGCTCTCTCGGTCATTACGATAATCATCAAGATGGTTGCCCCAAACCCTACCAGTGCGCGACTAAACACTTTAATAGATGCGGCTTCCAAAGCTCTCGAAAACAAAGAGACAGAGATCGTCGATCTCGGCCGAGCGCAATTCATCGCATCTCCTAACAGCGATGGGTTGAACGTAACGATCGCTTTCAAAGATGTTGGTGAGGACACAGCTCCGGCCGTTCCGGCAATAGCAACCGCAAAGCCGGCCCGCGCGCCGAAAAATGATGCGCCGGACAAGGCTACGTTCGTCCGAAACCTCTCAATTCTGGTCTATGCCCAGGAGAGATGCCCGCAACTCCGGATTAACCTCGCGCTGTTGGCGCAAGCATGGCCAACTTTTGGGGTGAATGCGTCGGATATCGAGCCCGGCGGCCCGCTCCATGATGAAGTGGCCGACCAACGTCATAAGATAGAGCAGACCTTCGGGGCGATGGATAATGCCGAGTTTTGCGCATTCGTTGAGGATAGTTTTGGCCCCGGCGGCACGATCGCGCCGGGAGTAATTAAACGCCGCTAACGGGGTCGATAAGCCGGGTGGAAAAATGAACTTTGAACGCGCCTTCAAGCGCATTTTCACGCAACACTTCATAATCGCACTAGACTATTGCCGTTCTCACGGAGCGCTTAGAAGAACATGGGATTGTCAAATTTTTAAAAGTTCGACGCCTGGGCCGCGCCACGCAACAGTTACCACTTCGCACAAAAATGGGATTGTCGGTTTTCCGGACTTTTTAGCTATTAGCTGGGTCGCGCCGGCACCGATTCACTGCCATTTGATCTGTCGCGGCGGTCACGTAAAAATCACTCTCGCCAACCGCCGCTCTCGCCCATTCTTCTAAGCATCATTCCCAATTGATCGCGGCCAATCCCGCCTAATCCCGCCACTGCCATCTGATCTGTCGCGTTACAGACCGGGAATCTAGTGACACAGCCATAGTGAGTCGTCATCGCGAGCCGAAGGCGAAGCAATCCAGATCCGTCCGCGGCTCTGGATTGCTTCGCCGCTGCGCTCCTGGCAATGATGACCTGTCGAAAACGACTGGGACGTCAGAACGTCAGTCGACGAGGCGCGCCCGGACCAAGCCGCGCACCGAATTGCCGAGAAGAAATTCCGACTGAGAAATATCTTCAAGGCGCAGGATCGACTCGCGGGCGCGGCCTTGCGCAATAAGCGTAGCGCGGAGCGTGCCCGGCAGCAGCCCGCACGACAGAGGCGGGGTCAGCAAAATTTCGCCCTGTGGAACGAAAAGGTTGCAGCGCGCCGCTTCGCAAAGCTCGCCGCGCTCGTTTTGAAAGAGAACTTCATCGGCCCCGCAGCGCTGCACAGCCTCAGTGAGCGAATCTTCATAAAGCGCGCGCCGCGTCGTCTTATGCCGCAACAGCGGATCGGCGGAGGAGAAGCGCCGCTCGGCGATGGCGACTCGCCAGACAGCGTCACGCGAAATCGGTTCGATCGGCGTGACGCTCGTTTCGATCGCCCCGTCGCGCGCCAGGACCAGCCGCACGCGCAAGCGCGCGCTCGCGGCGTTCGCTGCGGCTGCGTCCAGCGCATTGCGCACGCGCGCCTCGTCATAGGCGAAGCCGAGCGCGGCGCTCGAAGCGGCGAGCCGCGCGAGATGTTCAGCCTGCAGAGAAAAGCCCTCGTCGTGCGTCCACAGCAAGGTTTCGATCAGGCCGAAGTCGTTGTCGCGCCCGTCAAAAAGCGCGCCTTGATCAGACATTCCTCGTACTCTTCGCGCGCGCGGGAATCGGCGACGATGGCGGAGCCGACGTTGCAGACGAGATCGCCGTCGGGAAAAATGGTCAGCGTGCGGATCGCGACATTGAAGCGAATGTCGCCGTCCGGCGCGATGACTCCGAGCGATCCGCAATAGACGCCGCGCGCGGCGCATTCGAGATCGCGAATGATTTCCATCGCGCGGATCTTCGGCGCGCCGGTGACCGAGCCGCAGGGAAAAAGCCCCGTAAAGAGATCCTTCAAGGTCACGTCGTCGCGCAGTCGCGCCTCGATGCCAGACGTCATCTGATGCAACGTCGGATAGGTCTGGATGGTGAAGAGATCGGTCACTTTCACCGTGCCGACGATGGCGAGGCGAGAGAGATCGTTTCTTAAGAGATCCACGATCATCAGATTCTCGGCGCGCGATTTTTCGTCTTCGACGAGATATTGCGCACGCGCCATGTCTTCGGTCGGCAATACGCCGCGTTGCGCCGTGCCTTTCATCGGGCGCGCGCGAATGGCGCGGCCCTGCGCCTCGAAGAACACTTCCGGCGAGAGGGAAACGACGGTTTCCGCCTCGAGCGCCACGACGCCGCCATAGGCGACCGGCTGGCGTTTGCGCAGGCCGCGATAGAGCGCAAGCGGATCGCCGTCATAGCGCCCGTAAAGCGGGAGGGTGAGATTGATCTGATAGACATCGCCAGCGAAAATATACTCGCGGCACTTGTTGAACCGTTTCGCGTAATCTTCCTGCGTCCATGCGGGCGAAAGCGGAATATCTGGCGCGGCGCTTTCCGCCGGCGGCAGCGACCAGGGCTGCGGCGCGCGAAACGCGCCGAAGAGGAGCAGCGGCGTCCGCGCGGTAGGCGTAGCTTGCGTCGCGAATTTTGGCTCTAGCGCATATCCAAGCTCGTAGCCGGCGTAGCCAGCGAGATAGAGGCCGCGTTTAGTCGCCGCCTCCATGCGTTCGAAGGCGCCCGCGACATCATCGGGCGCGCGCGCGACGATGATCTCTTCCGGCTCGTCGAACAAAAGCGCCTGTCCGCCGCTGCGGCCGTCTTCGAAGACGACGTAAGGCCGCGCCAGCGCGTCGTTTTGCGTCAGGGCG
>Ga0233425_10002459_pt1 | contig 36384 bp, 32 predicted proteins | sample Watercolumn_Towu_2_FD_181712 | JGI IMG/M metagenome (GOLD analysis project Ga0233425, IMG submission 181712) | Freshwater microbial communities from Lake Towuti, South Sulawesi, Indonesia - Watercolumn_Towuti2014_140_MG | ecosystem: Environmental > Aquatic > Freshwater > Lake | place... | reverse complement strand
TGGCGGAATCCTCCGAAGCAGAAAACCCATTGGCCGCATAATACTGCGGCTGCAACCGGCGCATTCATCCCCGGGCTTAAAAGCCCGGGGTTTTCTGCGAAGGAGGATAAAGATCCCGGGCTAAAGCGTTATCCTGTCGCGCCTTTCCATTCTCCGCAGCACCATCGAGGCCTCTCTTTCTCCTCCGGACTTCCACGCTTCGTATATCATGACGAGCATCTTCGTAGTCTTGGAGTCCACTACCCACTTTATGCCCAAGAGCAGAGTGGCTACTAGTAACTGTATAAAGTAGCGGCCCACCAGAAACGACAGTATAAAAGATATCGCGGCCATGATCAGGTAAAGATTCATTTTTTTCATGATATTCCCAATCCATTTTTTAAAGGATCCTTTCCTCTCCGCCGGGCCGGCGGACTCGTACGCGGCGGCGACCGCCGCCAGGCAATGATCGCAGCCGGATATGTGAGCCCTGACCCGGGCCATTTCCGGACCGCTCAGCGACTTCGCCAGAAAATCGGCCAACTCGTTGTCGGTCGGATGCCGGCCATTCTTTTCGATTTTCGGAACCATTAGCGCCTCCGATATATTAGACGTTTTTCACCGGTATTTTCATGCAAACTTTTTTAAAAAATTATCGGTAATCCCTGAGAAGTTTTTTCAATTTCAATCTGGCGCGCCTTACATGGCTGGTCGCCGTCGCGCGCGGAATGGCCATGATGCAGGCGATCTCTTCATGCTTTTTGCCGTGCAGAAGATTCAGTTTGATCGCCAGCTTTTCATTTGGCGGCAGCGACTCGATGGCGTCTTCGAGTTTTTCCGAAAGCGCGGTCCTGTCGGCTTCGCGGGCCGGATCCGCCGCGGTGGACGGCAGCAAATCGGACATGTCGATGCCTTCTACGATATCGGAAAGGGATACCGGCGCGATCTCGTGCGCGCGCCTCCGCTTGCGTAAAAATTCGACGGCGATATTTCCGGAAACAACGGAAAGCCAGTACTTCAGGCTCGAGGGATTCTTTACCTCGGAAAGCTTTCCGCCTTCCCACAGAACGGACAGGATCTGCTGCCGGATCTCCTGCAGGTCGTCGGCTTGGGGGTAGAATCCGTATTTACGCATCCGGCATGCGATAGAGGACAGCATCAGGCCGGAATATTTTTTGATAAAAAAGTCCCATGCGGACTCGTCGCGTTCGACGCAAGACCTTATAAGGAAAGAGTCATCCTCAAAACGGCATTTCTCCATAAGCAGATGGTAGCATAATATATATAAATGTCAAATTAAATTTAATTTTTAATCAAATATGTTAACCGGGCCGCGCCTTCTTATCGCAACACAAATGGCGCCATCAGCTGACGGCATATTTGACTTATGTAGATTTTATAGTATACTCTTATCTGCTCATAATAATGAGTGTAATGATTTTCTTACTATTTCTTGATATAACTTGATGTCATCGGACGCTTAGTTATGATGGAACCGACATACAAAAAACTGATCGATTTTGCTTCGGACGGCATATTCCGGTATACCTTCCCCGGCGATATAGTCCTTTTCGCCAATAAAGGCGCTTTGAATATTATCGACCTGGATTGCCAGCCTTCAGAGATCGAGGGAAAGCGCCTGGACGAACTTATCATGTTTACGGAGAGTAAAGCCGCCATGCGCGGCATCCTCGAAAGCCGCGGCGAGGTGCGCGGGTTCGAGTACCATTTTAAGACCCTGAAGGGCTCGGACCGGTGGGTGATCCTGGATGCCTTCGTGACGGTCGATGAGGCTACCGGACGCAAGACCGTAGAGGCCACGATGAAGGACATTACCGGCCACAAGAACATCGAGGACACGCTTGAGCGGGAGCGCAATATACTGAGCACCACGATCAACGCCCTGCCGGTCTACATATACTTCAAGGACGTCGAGAGCCGTTTCGTGATGGCAAACAGTGCCACGGCCCGCGCCATGGGCGCGTCAAGCCCCCGGGACCTTATAGGCAAGACCGACCGCGATTTTTATCCCCCGGATATGGCGGAGCATTTCATTGCCGACGAGCGGGAGATAATAGCCACCGGAAGGCCGCTCGCGAACCGTGAAGAGCTGGTGAAGACCGCTTCGGGCGATATGAGATGGCTTCTCACGACAAAGGTGCCGCTCTTTGATAAGACCGGAAAGGCGACCGGGATCGTCGGCATAGGACGCGATATCACCGAAAGGAAGCGCGCCGAGGAGGCGCTGCGCCAGCAGGAGGAGCGCTACCGCGGGATGTACGAATCTTCTCCGCTGGCGTTTGTCGTATGGGACAGGGATTGCCGTATAACCGACTGGAACAAGCAGGCCGAAAAGATATTCGGCTGGACCCGCGAAGAGGTCATGGGCAAAAACTTCTTCGACTTTCTCATACCGGAATCGAATCGTTCCGCGGTGGGCGGCGCAGTGTCGGATATACTGAACGGTAAGCCGCCGGAACCGTCGATAAACGAGAACCTCACCAAGAGGGGCGAGACGATACTGTGCGAATGGAATAATTCGGCTCAGCGCGACCGGAACGGCAACGTCACAGGGGTCATGTCCCTCGCGCTCGACATTACGGAGAGAAAGCGCGCCGAAGACGCCCTCGCGGTTTCGGAGGAGAGCTACCGGGCCGTTTTCAATACGGCCAACGACGCCATATTTATACTCGATATCGAGACGGCCCGGATAGTCGACGTGAATGAAAAGGCCTGCGAGATGTACATATATCCCAAAGAAGAGATGCTGCGCCTCAGCGTCCAGGACCTGAGCCTGGGCCGGCCTCCTTACATGCAGGGCGACATCATGGCGTTTATTAACAAGGCCTCGCGCGGCGAGCCGCAGCTATTCGAATGGGTGGCTAAAGACAGGGCTCAGAGGTTCTTCTGGGTCGAGATTAACCTCAAGCGCGCGGTGATCGGCGGGAAGTACCGCATACTTGCCATCGTGCGCGATATATCCGAAAGGAAGCGCTCGGAAGAACGCTGGTCTAAGATACACGAAGCCTTCCTGAATTTCAGCGCCGATCCTAACGAGAACATCAACAGGCTCACCGCCCTGTGCGGAGAGCTTATGGGGTCGGATTGCGCCCTGTACAACCGTTTGGAGGAAGGTTCTCTGCGATCGTGCGGCCAGTGGAACTGTCCCTCCGATTTCGTGCCGGTAGATAAGGCCGAAGGCCATATATGCTTCGACGTTATAAAAAATAAGTCCGATGAGGTCGTGGTCATCAGGAACCTGCAGGAGACCGCATACGCCCATTCCGATCCGAACGTATCGAAGTATAATCTCCAGACGTATATCGGCAGGGCCGTGAAGTTCGGCGACTCCTGCGTAGGGTCGCTCTGCGTCGTGTATCAGCACGACTTCAATCCTTCCGAGGAAGACGCGGAGATCATGGGATTTATCGCGCTGGCCATAGGCGTCGAGGAAGAGCGTAAGAGCGCCGAGGAGATGAGCCAGATAGCCCAATTCGCCATAGAGCATTCCGCGGACCCGATCTTCTGGATAGGGCCCGACGCGCGCATACTTTATATAAACGAGATGACATGCAAGGCGCTGGGGTATTCCCGGGAAGAGTTGCTCGGGATGACGGTATCCGATATCGATCCGAACTTTCCGTCGGATATCTGGCCCGACCACTGGAAAGAGATAAAGGAGAGGGGATCCTTCAGCTTCGAAACAAAGCACAGGCGGAAAGACGGAACACTGTTTCCGGTAGAGGTCACGGTAAATTACCTCTCTTTCCAGGGCGGAGAATATAATTTCGCCTCCGCGCGCGATATCACCCAGCGCAAAAAACAGGAAGAGGACCTCCTCCGCCGGGATTACCAGCTCGAGATATTGTCCCGCACAAGCCAGCATATAAACGCGGTCCTCGATATACCGGTAATATTGAGGACCCTTGTAGCCGCGGCCATCGAGCTTGTCGACGCCACCGCCGGCACGGCAGGACTTATGGAGGCCGGCAGGATGGTGTTCGGGGAATACAACAGGAACGGCAAGGCGGAGCCCGTAGATTACGTGTCAGAACCGGGCAGGGGCATGTGCGGCTGCGTTACAAACGCTCCCAAGACCTACATATGCAATAATGTCGAGGCGGACCCGCACATCTCGAGAGAGATACAGAATTCTTTCGGCATATACAATCTGGTAAACGTTCCCATCCTGAACAGGGAAGGCGCCCTGCTCGGATGCCTGGAGATACACAACAAGAACGAACACAATCCGTTTGACGCCCAGGACGTCTTCATGCTTCAGGGCCTGGCGGCGAGCGCCTCGATAGCCATCGAGAACGCCACCGTCCTTTTGCAGCGCGACAAGGCCGAAAAGGCGCTTAAATGGCAGAAGGATTATTACGAGACCCTTCTCGACGAGGCGAATGTCTGGATAGAGGTCCTGGACACGGAAGGCCGCGTTTTATTGTGGAACAAGAAGGCGGAGGAGATCACCGGCTACAGGAGGGAGGGTCTCAAGGGCAACCTCAACAAGTGGAGCCTGCAGTATCCGGATCCCGCGCATCGCAACAGGATGATCGGTTTTGTCAGGAAGCTCATAGCCTCCGGCAAGACGATAAAAGATCTCGAGACCGAGGTGGCCGTATCGACCGGAAAGAGAAAGATAATATCGTTGTCCTCCAACATAATACGCGACGACAACGGCAATATAGCGGGCGGTATGTTCGTCGGGGTGGATGTCACCGACAGGAAGCGCTCCGAGAAAGAGCGGGAGTTCCTTAACAGGGAGATAGTGAAGAGCAACAAGAGGCTCCAGCAGCTCGCCCTGAAAGATTCGCATACAGGCCTGTATAATCACCATTACCTCAGCGAGGTCATCGAGCCTGAGCTGTACCGCGCCAGGCGGTACGGCCATTCGCTGTCGCTGACGATGATAGACATAGATTACTTCAAGTCGGTGAACGATCTTTACGGCCACGAGTTCGGCGACCTGGTCCTGAGGCAGTTTTCCAGGCACCTGAGGCAGATGGTGCGCAAATACGACATTGTCGTAAGGTTCGGGGGCGAGGAATTCATAATAATCTCTTCCGGCTCGGACAGGACGAAGGCCCTCGCGCTCGGCCAGCGCATACTCGAGTCAGTAAATATATACAACTTCGGCGACAAAAAGCATGTTATGAAGCTCAAGCTGAGCGTCGCCATCGCCTCTTATCCCGAGGACGCCATATCGAAAGGCATGGACCTGGTCGACCTGGCCGACAAGATACTGGCGAAGGCTAAGGAGGCCGGCGGGAACGTGGTATGCACCGCCAATGACTTGAGGCGGTCGAAAAAGCTTTCGCTGAAAAGGGAAGATATAAGATCCCTGAAAGATAAGATCGTAAAACTGACCCGCCGGGGAAAGCAGAGCCTGATAGAGTCGATATTCGCTTTCGCAAAGACTCTTGAGATGAGGGACCATTATACCGGAAAGCACGCGGAGAGCACCGTCTACTATTCGACGGAGATAGCAAAGGCCTTAAAGCTGAATCGCGAAGATATGGACCATGTCAGGCAGGCGGCGGTGCTCCATGACCTGGGCAAGGTCGGCATAAGCGACAAGATCCTGCATAAAAAATCGAGGCTCAGCCCGAAGGAGTATGAGGAGATAAAGAAGCATCCCCAGATCGCCGCCGACATCATAAGGCCCATACAATTCATGCATGACATAATCCCGCTTATACTTTACCATCACGAGAGATGGGACGGTAAGGGCTATCCGGCGGGGCTCAAGCATAAGGAGATACCCATAGGCGCTCGCATCATATCCATAGCCGATGTATACCAGGCCCTGACCTCCGACAGGCCGTACCGTAAAGCCTATCCGAAGAAAGAGGCGATGAAGATAATAAAAGAAGGCGCCGGCACCCAGTTCGATCCCGCCATAGTGGAAGCGTTCCTGGAGATATTAAAGAAAGAGAACGGCCTCTCTCCGGCGAAAGCCGGTTAATCCTGTTGACCTTGGCGTACCCTTTATATTAAAATGCAGTAGTCAAACCGAAAAGGAATATAATGTCCGAGCATATCATGGAAGAGAGCGAATTGATAAGGCAGCGCAGGGCGAAGCTCGATAACATAACCTCGTCCGGCGCTTACGCTTACGGAGGAAAGTTCGAGACCACATCGGGTATAGGAGAGCTGAAGGACGCATTCTCCGAAGGCAAACGGGCCGTAGTGGCCGGCCGCATAATGGCGGTCCGTCTTCACGGAAAGAGCATGTTCCTCGACATCAAAGATTTTTCCGGCAAGATCCAGGCCTATATAAAGGAGGATACCGTAACAGCGGACCGGTTCGCGTTCCTGAAGAACGTCGATATAGGCGATTTTATAGGCGTAAACGGCGATACTTTTAAGACCAGGACCGGCGAGCCCACCATAGTGGTAAAAGAGTTCACGATACTTTCCAAGAGCCTGAGGCCGCTTCCGGAAAAGTGGCACGGACTCAAAGACGTGGAGACCAGGTACCGCCGGCGCTATGTGGACCTGATAGTAAACGATGATGTGAAGAAGGTGTTCGTTGCGCGTTCGAAGATCGTCAGCCACATACGCAGGTTCCTGGACTCCAAGGGTTTCCTCGAGGTCGAGACGCCTATGATGCAGCCCATGCCGGGCGGCGCCGCGGGCAAACCGTTCAGGACGCACCACGAAGCGCTCGATATAGACCTCTACCTCAGGATAGCCCCGGAACTGTACCTGAAGAGACTTCTCGTCGGAGGGCTCGAGAAAGTCTACGAGATAAACCGCAGTTTCCGGAACGAGGGGATATCGATAAAGCACAACCCGGAATTCACGATGCTCGAGGTGTACGAGGCGTATTCGGATTGCGCCGGCATGATGAAGCTGACGGAGGATCTCGTGACGGGGCTGGCCAAAGACGTTCTCGGCACGACGGAGATAGGATACCAGGGCAGGAAGATCGACCTTTCCAGGTGGGAGAGGGTCTCTTTCGCCGATCTCATGAAGGAGCAGTTTGGCATAACGCCCGAAGACGACCACGCGTCGTGGATACGGAAACTGAAGGCCAGGGGGATCCAGATAGAGGGCAAGGACGTCTCCAGGACGCAGATAATAAATATCGTCGGAGACATCGTCGAACCTAAGGCCGGCAATCACCCGGTCTTCGTCGTAGACATGTTCAGGGAGATGTGCCCCCTCGCTAAAGTAAAACGCGACAATCCGCTCCTGACGGACAGGTTCGAATTGTATATGGGCGGCATGGAGATAGCGAACGCCTACTCGGAGCTCAACGACCCGATAGAGCAAAAGACGCGTTTTCTCGAAGAGCTGGCGGGCGACCGCCGGGAAGACTCCGGGCGCCCCGCCAAGACCATCGACGAGGATTTCGTCGCCGCCCTGGAATACGGCATGCCGCCGGCCGGAGGCCTCGGCATAGGCATAGACAGGCTGGTCATGGTCCTCACCGATTCGGCCTCGATACGCGACGTCATACTTTTCCCGCAGCTGAAACCGCAGGCAAAGCAGGAAGAGGCCTGATGAGCTGGCAGTTTTTTGTAAGCCTCCGCTACCTGGTCTCAAAACGCAAAGAGAAGTTCGTATCGCTGATAAGCCTCATCTCCGTCCTCGGCGTAGCCGTCGGCGTCGGGGCGCTTATAATAGTCATAGCGGTCATGAGCGGATTCGACGAGGACCTCAGGAATAAGATCATAGGCACCTATTCCCACATAGAGATAATAGCCGATTACGGCATGAAGCCTTCCGCGGAGCTCACCGGAAAGATACTGGCCACTCCGCATGTCCGGGCGGTATCCTTCTTCCTGAACGGCCAGGCGCTCGTCCGCGCCGGCGACAATGTGACCGGCGTGATCGTCAGGGGTGTCGTGGCTAGCGACGAGGCGCGGGTGAACAGGCTGGGCGATTATATGAAGAAGGGGTCGCTCGATCTCGCCGGAGGCGGCATAGTCCTTGGCAGCGAGCTGGCCGGAAAACTCGGAGTGAAGACGGGCGACACCGTGTCGCTCGTTTCACCGGCCTCGCTTTCGGCCGGGGAACTTAAATTTCCGTTCAACTTCAAAGTCGAGGGCAGGAATTTTAAGGTAGCGGGCATATTCACTTCCGGCATGTACGAATACGACATGAATCTCGTCTACATAGACATCGCGGACGCCCGGCAATTCTTCGGCGCCGGGGATCTCGCCAGCGGCGCCGGGGTAAAGGTGGATAACGCGCTCGCCGTCGGCGATACAAAGCGCGCGCTGCAGGTCAAGCTTGGCGCGGAGTACGCGGTGAGGACATGGATGGAGCTGAATAAGAACCTCCTCGGCGCGCTGAAGCTTGAGAAGACCGTCATGTTCATAATACTGACGCTGATAGTCGCGGTCGCCTGTTTTAATATAGCCAGCACGCTGATAATGACGGTGCTCGAAAAGACCAGGGATATCGGGATACTCAAGGCGATAGGCTCGACGAACCTTAACATAATGGCCATATTCGCGCTGCAGGGTGGGATGGTCGGGGTGCTGGGGACGTTTATCGGCGCGTCCGCCGGGCTCGCCGCCTGCTGGTGCCTCAAGACATACCGGTTCATAAGCCTTCCGAAGGAGATATACTATATCGACAGGCTTCCGGTGAAAGTAGACATGTACGACGTGTCTCTTATAGTTACGGTAGCTTTGCTCCAGAGCCTTCTGCTCTCCGTATATCCCGCGTACAGGGCCTCGAAACTGGATCCGGTGGAGTCGATACGCTATGAATGACACGATCCTCGCCGCCTATAAGCTGGAAAAGTCGTATCGCAGCGGCCCGAAAGAGGTCAGGGCCGTAGACGGGGTGGACGTGCTCATAGAACGCGGCAGCTCGACGGTGATACTGGGGCCTTCGGGCGCCGGCAAGTCGACCCTTTTACACCTTCTCGGCGGGCTCGACAAGCCGACATCGGGCTCGGTGCTTTTGGACGGGCTCGACATATGTAAGTTCTCGGACAACGCCCGCGCCAGGATACGAAACGAGCGGGTCGGATTCATATTCCAGTTTTACCACCTGCTCCCGGAGTTCACCGCGCTCGAGAACGTCATGCTTCCGGCGATGATCGGCCGGCGGCGCCGCGCGGCCAGGGAGCGGGCCATGAAGATGCTGGGCTCCGTAGGCCTGGAGGACAGGGCCGACCACCGCCCGGGCGAGCTATCCGGCGGAGAGTCGCAGCGCGTCGCCATAGCCAGGGCGCTTATCAACGATCCCGAGATCCTCTTCTGCGACGAGCCTACCGGCAACCTCGACTCGAAGACGAGCGAGGGCATATACGGGCTGTTATTCGATATAAGGAAGAAGTCCAATACCGCGCTGGTCATCGTCACCCACGACGAGCGCGTCTCGGCAATGGCCGATGCCTCCATCCGCCTTCGCGACGGCAAGATCGTCCAATAACTTCAAAAATATTCCTCCGATTTTTTAAGCCCTAAGCCGGGGGAGCCTCCGCACTGAAAATATTCCCCCTAACCTCTATCTATTGGGTCGGCCTTTTGCCCATTGTGAAAATGGGAACCTTGCGGAACTCGGCCGCCGGAGGCGGCCTCAAATCCTCCTTCGCATCCTACCCGAATACTATCGAATGCTTCGGAGAGATTTCGCCGAAGCATACTGCAGTAAGACTGCCGGTTGCGAAGGCGAACATCCTCGGTTCTTTTATTATTAAAAAATTATTAAATATAACCATTTTCCCAATGGCCAAAAGCCCTAATATTTTCAATGTGCGTCGGCTCCCCCGGCCCAGGGCTTTTTTTCTCGCCCCTCCTAGCAAATTTTTCGCATCATAGTCAGATGGCGGAACAGGAATAGCTTACTCGCGATATTCCTGATTGATGAACGACATGTCGGGCGCGATGCGGGAGTCGGGGTTGGCGCGCATAAACTCGATGGCGTACTTCGCCTTCTTCGCCACGGGGCTGTTTGGGGCGAGGTCCGCCGCCCGACGCATTTTTAAATCACCCCTCGGTCTTCGAAGCGATAGTGATAATCTTATTTAGTGGGTGGGCAAAAATCCGCACGCGAGTGACACGACTGAGCCTTTTTCGCAAAAAGGGCGATTACGGGGTGGGGTTAGCCAGCTCCCGTGGGTGTAGCGGCAATGGTTTAAGCTACGTGCAAGAGTCGGACAAAGCCCTTAAAAGAAAAAGGCGAAGGAGTGGCACCCTTTGACAGGCTCAGAGTGTCATCCTGAGCAATGTCGAAGGATATCACCCCTCGGTCTTCGAGGCGATAGTGATAATCTTATCTAGTGGGTGGGCAAAAATCCGCACGTGGGTGACACGACTAAGCCTTTTTCGCAAAAAGGGCGGTACGGGGTGGGGCTGGCCAATTCCCGTGGGTGTAGCTGCAATGGTTTAAGCTACGTGCAAGAGTCGGACAAAGCCCTTCCAAGAAAAAGGCGAGGGAGTGGCACCCCTCGATAAACTCAGGGTGTCATCCTGAGCAACGTCGAAGGATGGCAGGCCCCGCAAAATTTGTCCCCCTTATTGATTTGACTATATATGGCCCATTATATATAATATCTGGGTTAGTTGCATCATTCGATGCTGTGAACCCCGCACCTTCTTACAGGGGCGGGGCAAAAGTGAGAGGGTGCGGGGTGAAGATATATCTGGACGGGAAGCTTGTCGATAAGGATAAGGCGGTCGTGTCCGTTTTTGACCACGGGCTGCTGTACGGCGACGGCGTTTTTGAGGGGATACGCACCTACGACAGCCTCGTATTCCGCCTCAGGGAGCACATCGACCGCCTCTACAAGTCCGCGGACGCTATCGAGCTGAAGATACCGCTGACCAGGGACGCGATGTCGGAGGCCGTCATCGAGACTCTGAAGGCAAACAAGCTGACCGACGCCTATATCCGGCTCGTCGTCACCAGGGGCGTCGGCGACCTGGGTCTCGACCCCAGGAAGTGCAAGGTCCCGACCATATTCATAATAACCCACAAGATAGCCCTCTACCCGAAGGAATTTTACCAGAAGGGCCTGAGCATAATCACCGCAAAGACAAGGCGCAATTATCCGCAGGCGCTCGATCCCAGGATAAAGTCGCTCAACTACCTGAACAATATACTCGCGAAGATCGAGGCGATAAAGGCAGGCTCGGAAGAGGCCATAATGCTGACCCACGACGGCTACGTCGCCGAATGTACGGGTGACAACGTATTCATCGTTAAGAAGGGGGAGCTTATAACGCCTCCCGTTAAATTGGGCGCCCTGGAAGGGATAACCCGCGGCGCCGTCATATCGATCGCCAAGGGATCGGGTATGCCGTTCTCCGAAAAGACGATAAGGATAGAAGACGTCTATTCCGCCGACGAGGTATTCCTGACCGGAACGGCGGCTGAGCTGATACCGGTGGTGAAGATAGACGGCAGGCAGATAAGCGGCGGCGCGCCCGGGGCGGCTACCCTCGCGCTTATCGGGGAGTTCAGGAAGCTCACCAGGACGGAAGGCGTAAAGTATGCAGTGTGACTCGTGCGGTAAAAAAGAGGCCACGGTACATCTGACAGAGATCGTGAACGAAAAGGTAACGAAGCTGCATCTTTGCGAGGATTGCGCCAAGGCGAAGGGCGCCGAGATGGAGGAGCATTTCGGCCTGAGCGATCTGCTGGCGGGGCTTGCGGACCTTGGGTCGAGCGTGTCGCCCGAGGCCGTTTCGGCGGTAAAGTGCCAGTCCTGCGGATTTACATACCAGGATTTCAAGAAGGTGGGCAGGTTTGGATGCAGCGAATGCTACGAAGCCTTCAGGAAGCAGATCGATCCTCTGCTGAAGAGGATCCACGGGACAAACAGGCACATAGGCAAGGTGCCGCTTTCCACCGGACCGGCCGGCCCGGTTCCGGAAGAGAAGAAAAACCTGCAGGATATAAAATCTTTGAAATCGCTTCTCGAGAAAGCCATACAGTCCGAGAACTTCGAAGAGGCGGCAAGGTTGAGGGACAGCATACGGGACATGGAGAATAAGAACAAGTCCGGGGGCGCCGCCAAGTGACGCCAGACGATCTTCTCCGGAAGGACAGCGAGTGGCTCAGGGGAACCGGCCCTAACGCCGATATAGTGATGTCTTCGCGCGCGAGGCTTGCGCGCAACATAGACAAGATACCCTTCTCCAATTGGGCTAACAAAGTCCAGCTTGAAGATATACTGGTCCAGGTGAAGGAAGCCTCGGACGAGATAGATTTTCTTAAGGGTTCGACATTCTTCCGGCTCAAGGATCTGAGCGAGGTGGACAGGCTTCTTCTGGTCGAGCGCCACCTGATGAGCCCGGAGCACGCAAAAGACGTAGAGTACAAAGGCCTGATAGTCGATCCCAAAGAGATAGTCAGCATCATGGTAAACGAAGAAGACCATCTCAGGATCCAGGTGCTTCAGTCCGGCATGAACCTCGTGGAGTGCTGGCGGATCATAGACGAGATAGATACGGCGTTCAGCAAAGTACTGCCGTACGCTTTTTCGGCGAAGTGGGGATACCTTACCGCCTGCCCGACGAACGCCGGGACGGGATTGAGGTGCTCGCTGATGCTGCATCTTCCGGCGCTCGTATTTTCCGGGCAGATAAGCAAGATACTGCAGGCCATATCGAAGCTCGGCCTGAATATAAGGGGGCTTTACGGCGAGGGCACCGAGGCGACCGGAAATATATTCCAGGTCTCGAACCAGTCCTCGATGGGAATGACCGAAGAGGATCTGAACGACAACATCGACCGGGTGGTGAACCAGACGGTATCCAGGGAGGACGCCACGCGCAAGTCGCTGCTGGCGAAGAGCAGAGAGGCGCTCGTGGACAGGGTGTCGCGCGCCTACGGGACCCTCAAAAGCGCGCACATAATTTCGAGCACCGAGACCGTGATGCTGCTTTCCGCGATACGGCTTGGGGTGGATCTCGGCATAGTGAAGAACATGGACCGCAAGATGGTCAACGAGCTTTTTATACTTACCCAGCCCGCGCATCTTCAGAAAATTCAGGGCAGGGTATTGACTTCAAACGAACGCGACGTGAAGAGGGCGGATATCATCCGCGAGAGATTGAAATAACCGAGGCGGCGGAAAAGTTTTTTAGTTGTCGAAAAATACCCGGAGGGTAGCTGACGATGCCTATGTTCAACCGCTTTACCGAAAGGGCCCGCAAGGTAATACTGCTGGCGAAGGAAGAGGCCAAAAGGTTTAATCACGACTATATCGGCACCGAACATATACTGCTCGGCCTTGTCAGGGAGGGCGAAGGGGTCGCCGCGGCTGTGTTGGCGAGTTTCGGGCTGAGTTCGGAGAAGATACGCATAGAGGTCGAGAAGCTGGTACAGCCCGGGCCCAGCACGGTAGTCTCGGGCGACCTGCCGTTCACGCCAAAGGCGAAGAAGGTGATAGAGCTGGCGATGGACGAGGCGCGCACGCTCGGGCATAACTACATAGGCACCGAACACCTGCTGCTGGGGCTTATACGCGAGGGCGAAGGCGTGGCTTCGCAGGTCCTGATGAATATGGGGCTTGAGCTCGATAAAGTGCGGGAAGAGGTCATGAACCTGCTAGGGTCGGAAGTCCCCGGTTACGAGCAGGGGCAGAAAGTTTCGCAGGCCAAGACGCCGGCGCTGGACGCCTTCGGGAGGGATCTCACAAAGCTGGCGAAGGACAATAAGCTCGACCCCGTCATAGGCAGAAAGAACGAAATAGAGCGCGTGATACAGATACTGTCGCGGCGCACAAAGAACAATCCGGTTCTGCTCGGGGAGGCGGGCGTCGGCAAGACGGCGATAGTCGAAGGCCTGGCGCAGAAGATAATAGCCAACGAAGTTCCGGAGATCCTGAAGGACAAGAGGCTCATAATACTGGACCTCGCCCTGATGGTGGCGGGTACGAAGTACCGCGGCCAGTTCGAGGAGAGGATAAAGGCCGTAATGGACGAGATGAAGCGTTCCGAAGACATCATTATGTTCGTGGACGAGCTTCATACCCTGGTCGGCGCCGGCGGCGCGGAGGGCGCCATAGACGCGTCGAATATCCTGAAGCCCGCGCTGTCAAGGGGCGAGATACAGTGTATAGGCGCGACCACGCTGGACGAATACCGCAAGCATATAGAGAAAGATGCCGCGCTCGAGAGGCGTTTCCAGACCATAATGGTGGAGCCGCCGAGCGTCGACGAGACCGTGGAGATACTCAAAGGCCTGCGCGACAGGTACGAGGCGCATCACAGGGTAAAGTTTACGGATGCCGCCATCGAAGCCGCGGCGAAACTTTCGGACAGGTATATAAGCGGCAGGTACCTGCCGGATAAAGCCATCGACCTCATAGACGAGGCCGGGGCCCGGGCGAGGCTCTCGGTGATGACGGCTCCCCCGGACGTGAAGAATGTGGAAGAGAAGGTCGGGGTGGTGCGCCAGGAGAAGGAGGCGGCCGTCAAGAACCAGGATTTTGAAAAGGCGGCGAAGTTCAGGGACGAAGAGCGCAAGCTTAAGGACGAGCTGAACAAGACCAAGCGCGAGTGGAAAGAGTCGAAGGGCAAGTTTGAGCCGCAGGTCACCGACGAGGATATCGCGGTCATAGTCTCCAAGTGGACCGGCATACCGATACTGAAGCTCGAAGAGAAGGAGCAGGACAAGTTTCTGAAGATGGAGTCGACCGTTCACAAGCGGGTCATAGGCCAGGACGAGGCGATAAGCGCGATAGCGCACGCCGTGAGGCGGTCGCGGGCCGGCATAAAAGATCCGCGGCGGCCGATAGGATCGTTTGTATTTCTTGGGCCGACCGGCGTGGGGAAGACGCTCGTGGGCAGGGCGCTGGCGGAGTTCATGTTCGGCGACGAGGACGCTATAATACAGATCGACATGTCGGAGTATATGGAGAAGTTCAACGTATCCAGGCTCGTGGGCGCGCCCCCGGGTTACGTGGGATACGAAGAGGGCGGCCAGCTGACCGAGAAGGTAAGGCGCAGGCCCTATTCCGTAGTGCTGCTCGATGAGATAGAGAAAGCCCATCCGGACGTATTCAACCTTCTCCTCCAGATGCTTGAAGAGGGGCGCCTTACGGATTCTTTCGGCAGGAAGGTCGATTTTAAGAACACCATAATAATAATGACGTCGAATATAGGCGCCGAGATGCTGAAGAAACAGGGCTCGATAGGTTTCAAATCGCAGACTGAAGACGTGACGTACCAGGGTATGAAAGAGCGCCTTCTGGACGAAGTGAAGAAGGCCTTCAAGCCGGAGTTCCTGAACAGGGTAGACGATATAATCGTATTCAGGTCTCTGACAAAAGAGGATCTCGAGCACATAATAGAGATAGAGATAAGGGATGTAGAGTCCAGGTTAAAGGAGCAGAATATCAAGATAGAGCTGACGCAGGAGGCTAAGGACTTCCTTATAGAGAAGGGATTCGACAAGCAGTTCGGCGCCCGTCCGCTGAAGAGGACCATCCAGAGGTTTCTCGAGGATCCGCTGGCCGAAGAGATAATCAGGGGTACGTACAAAAAAGGCGGCACCGTGCGCGCCATCGCAAAAGTCGATCACCTGGAGTTCTCGGTAAGCTGAATATGAGGCACATAAGGGTAAGGCGGCGTTACAGGATAGTTTTGCTATTCTTGTTCGCACTGGCTTCCACCGTGCTGGTAGAGAACAGGATAGAGGCGCTCGTCCCGGAGCTTAAGGCCATGGCGGCGATGAGGGTGGAGAGCGCCCTGGGCGGCAACGCCGAGCTGGCGATCGGCAGCATAGAAGGCGGGATTGTGCAGCCCATAGTGCTGAACGGGGTAAGGATGGAGAATGGAAAGAACTCCGCCCTTTTCCAATCGCTGGACATAAACAATATCAGGACCAATTTCAAGGTCTGGGACCTGTTCAGGATAAAAGGCGCTTCTGATGTGGCCGACGCGCTTCAGAAAGGCTCCGCAATATACGTAAATTTTTCGATGCGCAGCGGCGCCATAACGGGCTTCGCCGGCATCGAGGGGAACACCAGGGATTCACGGATCAGCGGATATGTAAGGTTGTTCGGAAGCGACAGGATAGAATTTACGCTGGCCGTAAAAGGCGACAACTTTGACATCGCGATACACCCGAAGCCGGGAAGCGTCAGGATAAGAGGCGCGATATCCGACGACGGTGTCGTCGACGCCAATTTTAAGATAGAACATGTTAAGTTCCGCGGATCGGATGTGGTTTGCGAAGGGCGCGTCAGGAATAAGATGCTGCGCCCCGTAAGCGGCGAAGGCATAGGCCTGGAGGGCGATCTGGCGACCTCCGTCCTGTTGATAAACCAAAAAGAGCTGCCCAACCTCAAGGCCGGCTACAGGATGGACGGCGGCAGCCTTGATATCGCGGACCTGGATTTCGGAGGCGAGCTAAAAGCCGGCGGAAAGATCGGCCTCAAGAAGCCGAACGCTATCGACTTGACGCTGCTGGCAAACAATCTCAGCCTCAATAAGATATTTTTGAGCCTGGGCGCCAGGGACGCCGCTTCGATGATAACCGGGACGATGAACGGGAAGTTCACGCTGAAAGGTCCGGCCGGCGCCCTGAGGATGGAATCGAAGTTCGATATAAGGCAGGGCACCATCGGGACGCTCGACTTCAGTTGTCTCACGGCCAGCCTGAAAGGCGATCTGCCGTTCCTGAAGATAGAGGACGCCCGCATGACCAGGCCCAGCGGGTACCTGGCGCTTGCCGGAGAGATAGACATGACGAAGGCGGGAAAGACGGCCTTCTTCCGGGACGTAAAATTGATCACCGACGACAACGCCATCGCCTGGGATGAATGGCGCTCGACAAAGACCCGCGATACCAGCGAGCTCAGCATGGCGAAGAACCTGACGCCGGATATCGGCATACGCTACAAGAGATTTGTAAATGACGGCGATATAGACGAGAGCAGGCGCTCGGGCGACCAGGCCAGGCTCGAGTACAGGCTTACTCAGAATGAGAGCCTGGGCGTCATGATAGGCAAGGACCGGGAATTCTTTGGATTCGAACACAGGGATAAATTTTAAATGAAGAGGATAAGTTCAATAGGAAAGATAGTCTTCAGGATAAGGACGGTATCTGTCGCGATCGGCCACTCTTTTGTAGAGATGATCATCTACTTCGGCGGCATATCGGTCCTTATGGGACAGACGCTCTTCTGGATACCGGTACCTCCGCTGCGCAGGCGCCAGACGGTGGAGCAGATGTCCAGAATAGGCGTGGACAGCCTTCCGATCGTCGCCATGATAAGCATGTTCACGGGAATGGTGCTGGCTTTCCAGAGCGCTTACCAGCTGCAGCGTTTCAGCGCGGAGATGTACATGGCCTCGCTGGTAGCCTTCTCCATGACAAGAGAGCTCGGGCCCGTCCTGACGGCGCTCCTGGTGGCCGGCAGGGTGGGGGCGTCGATAACGGCCGAGGTCGGGACGATGAAGGTCACGGAGCAGATAGACGCGCTCGAGACCCTGGCGACCAATCCCGTCAAGTACCTGGTCGTGCCGCGCTTCCTCGCGCTCGTCATAATGCTGCCCATCCTTACCGTATTCGCGGATTTTGTCGGAATAGTGGGCGGGTATCTGATAGGCGTCGGAAAGCTCGGAATATCTCACGCCATGTACATGAAGAACACCTGGCAGCCGCTCAAGTATAAGGACGTCTATACGGGGCTTATAAAGAGCGTATGTTTCGCGATGATAATATGTATCGTCTCCTGTTACGAAGGTATGAAGGCCGACGGCGGCGCCGAAGGCGTGGGCAGGGCGACGACATCGAGCGTGGTCATAAGTTTCATCCTTATAGTGGCGGCCGACTGTATGTTAACCGCCTTATTTTACTTTATGCGGTAGATCATGATAGAGATCATCGATCTGTACAAAAAGTTCGACGGGCATCAGGTGCTCGACGGCGTCAACCTCAAGATAAAGACCGGGGAGACGACCGTCATCATAGGCCGCTCCGGCTGCGGAAAGAGCGTTCTATTGAAGCATATCATAGGACTGTTGAAACCGGATTCCGGCCATATCCTCATAGACGGTAAAGACGTGACCAGGATGGACGAGAAAGAGCTGAACGTCCTCAGGATGCAGTTCGGCATGCTCTTTCAGGGCGCGGCGCTGTTCGATTCGCTGGACATACTTGAGAACGTCGGGTTCGGCATGATAGAGCACACGAAGTCCGGCAACGAGGCGATAAGAAAGCGGGTAAAGGAATGCCTGGAGCTTGTGGGCCTGAAAGGAATCGAGCATAAAAAACCGGCGGAGCTGTCCGGCGGAATGCGTAAGCGCGTGGGCCTGGCCAGGGCCATAGCCCTGAGGCCGCATATCATATTGTACGACGAGCCGACGACCGGAGTGGACCCGATAATGGGCGACTCCGTAAACGACCTTATAGTGGAGCTGCACAACAAGCTCAAGGTGACGGGCATAGCGGTGACCCACGACATGACCAGCGCGTACAAGATAGCCGACAGGATCGCCATGCTATACAACGGCAAGATCATAGCCCAGGGTTCGCCCGAGGATTTCAAGAACACTGCGGACCCCGTGGTGAAACAATTCATAACCGGCGCCAGTAAAGGGCCGATAACCGAAGGGATAGATTTCAAGCATTTGATATGAGCGCATTCTTAAATTGTTCGGAAAAATCCGGAGGTCTTTAATGGACAACATCAGGTCATTTGAGTTGAAGGTCGGGCTCTTTATACTCACGGGGGCCATAATACTGGTCTTCATAATATTCTCGATAGGGGATATAAACATCTCAAAGGTCGGGTATCCGCTCACGGTAACGTTCAATTTCGCCGCGGGGCTCGGAACATCCGCCCCCGTAAGGCTCGCCGGCGTCGGCGTCGGCCGCGTCGACGGCATAAAGGTGGTATACAACGAGAAAGACAAGAGGACCTACGCGCAGGTCCACACATGGATACAGGAAGGCACGAAGATAGAGCAGGACGCCAGCGTTACGATAAATACGCTCGGCCTTCTCGGCGAAAAATACCTGGAGATATTGCCCGGGACTCCGGGTTCTCCCCTGGTGCCGAAGGACGGCGTTCTCATCGGGCGCGATCCCGCCATGATGGAGAGGGTCACGGATAACCTGCTGAAGATATCCGACTCCATAGAGTCCATTCTGGAAAAGATCAGGAAGGGAGAAGGTACAATAGGAAAACTGGTAAATTCGGATACGGTGTACGGCGACCTCGAGGGCACGATGGCCAATTTCAGGGAGTTCTCCGCCAACCTCAAGGATTTCTCGGCAAAACTGACTACCGGTAAGGGTACCGTAGGCAGGCTGCTTACCGAAGATACGATATACAAAGACATGGAGGCGTTCGTGGCGGATCTCAAAGCGCATCCGTGGAAGCTTCTGTCGAGGCCGCGCGGCGAATAAGAGAGAAGGGCGAATAACATGACGGTACTGTCGTTGAGGCTTTTTTTCATATTCTTAAGCGTTATAGTGGGATATTACGTGGGGTCCCTTTTGGGCGGATTCGATCCGAAATACGCTTACATAGGCGCGGCCGCGGCGCTGTTCGGTTCGCTCGGCATCATACTTCTGGAGATAGGCATGAGGCGTTTTTCGATAAGGAATCTGTCGGCCGCGGTATTCGGGCTCATCTTCGGGTTCTTCATGGCCTGGATAATAACCAGCGTGCTCAGGCTGATACCCATGTCGATAGAGCTCTTCGCGTCCTTCCAGATCATTCTGATAATAATATTCTGCTACCTCGGCATGATAATAGCGATGCGCGGTAAGGACGAGTTTAACCTGATAATACCCTACGTCAAATTCGTAAGGCAGGACAAGAAGGAAGATATCATACTTCTCGACACCAGCGTCATCATAGACGGCCGCGTAGCCGACATCCTGCAGACGCGTTTTGTCGAGGGCAGGCTCGTCATACCGCGTTTCGTCCTTAAGGAGCTGCAGCAGATAGCGGATTCGCAGGACGCCCTGAAGCGCAACCGCGGCAGGCGCGGCCTGGACATACTGAACAAGCTGCAGAAGACCCCGTCTTTTGACGTCCGCATACAGGAAGAGGACTTTCCGGAGATCAAGGAGGTCGACGCCAAGCTTGTGAAGCTGGCGAAGCTGCTGGGCGCAAAGGTCTTTACCAACGACTTCAACCTGAACAAGATAGCGGAGCTGCAGGGCGTCATCGTGCTGAATATAAACGAGCTCGCGAACGCGCTCAGGCCGGTCGTGCTGCCGGGCGAATCGATGGAGGTAAGGGTCTCGAAGGAGGGCAAGGAGCACAACCAGGGCGTCGCTTATCTGGACGACGGGACCATGGTCGTCATAGACAATTCCAGGCAGCTGATAGGGCAGACCGCCAGGGTGATAGTCACGAGCGTTTTACAGACATCCGCCGGCAGGATGATATTCGCCAGGCTGGAGGATGCCTCGCGGCAAGGGGGATGGAAGAGGTGACCCCGCGCGTGTCCGGCGATGTAGTGGCGATAGTTGCCGCGGCCGGGTCCGGAAAGAGGATGGGCCTTAAGACCAGGAAGCCTTTTATAAAGCTCGCCGGAACACCGCTTATAATCCGCACCATAAAAGCGTTGAGCGCCTCCAGGGAGATAGACGCCATAGTCGTAGCCGGCGAGGCCGCGTATCTGGGGCGCCTTAACAGGCTGGTCGCCGGATACGGCCTGCGTAAGGTCTCGGCGGTCATAGCCGGCGGCAAGACCCGGGCCGACTCGGTAAGGAACTGCCTTGCGCATATAGACCCCCGATGCGGTATAGTCCTCATACATGACGGCGGCAGGCCGTTCGTAGACACAAAGACGATATCGGACGCTATCGCCGCCGCCAGAAGATACGGATCGTGTATAGTCGCCGTTCCCGAGAGCGATACGGTAAAGATCGTAGATAAGGATCTGTTTGTAAAACGGACGCTCGACAGGAGCCGCGTCTTCAGGGCGCAGACTCCGCAGGCTTTCAGGACGGCGCTTATAAATAAGGCTTACAGATCGGCGGGACGCTCGCGCGGGCCCGCGGTCACGGACGACGCCGGCGCCGTCGAGATGGCGGGCGGCAGGGTGAAGATAGTGCCGGGTTCGTACCGGAATATGAAGATAACCACCAGGGATGACCTGAAGACAGCGGAGGCTATGCTATGAGAGTCGGGGTAGGGTACGATATACACAGGCTCGTGGAGGACAGGCCGCTTTTCCTGGCGGGAGTGGAGATACCGTATTTTAAGGGCCTGCTCGGATATTCCGACGGGGATGTCGTGATACACGCCGTAGCGGACGCCATGCTCGGCGCCCTCGCCCTGGGCGATATCGGGCAGCACTTTCCCAATACGGACCCTGAGTACAGGGGCATAGCTAGCGGCAAGATACTCAGCAAGGTGGTCTCTATGATGTCCGAAAAAGGTTTTGCGGTAAGTAACGTAGATACCATGATCCTGGCGGAGGAGCCCAAGATATATCCGTTCAGGGCGGGCATGGTCGAGGCCCTGGCCAAACTTCTCGGCGTAGAAAAGGACAGGATAAACGTAAAGGCCACCACAAACGAAGGCGTGGGTTCCATAGGCAAGGGCGAGGCGATAGCGGCTTACGCCGTGGTCGCCCTGGAGGAGGCAAGATGAGCGTTTTCCTCGGAGTATTATTTGCGGCATTCGCGGCCGTCGCGATATTCTGGGCCGCCGTGGCGGTACTCTTCAGGAAAGAGATAGAGACGGTTTTCAGCCGCGACCCCGCCGCGGTCAATTTTCTGGAAGTGCTGCTTACGTATTCTGGCCTGCACGCGATAATATTCTACAGGGTCTCGCACGCGCTGCTCGGCTCGGGGGTCCCGTTCTTTCCGCGATGGATATCGCAGCTCGGCAGGTTCTTCACAGGCATAGAGATACACCCCGGCGCCGCCATAGGCGAAAATTTCTTCATAGACCACGGCATGGGGGTGGTCATAGGCGAGACGGCCATAATAGGCAACGGCGTCCTGTTGTATCAGGGCGTGACCCTGGGCGGCACAGGGCTTCAGAAGGGGAAACGCCATCCGACAATAGGCAATAACGTCGTCATAGGCACGGGCGCAAAGGTCCTCGGCAATATAAACATAGGCGACAACTCGTACATAGGCGCGAACGCGGTCGTGATAAAGGATGTGCCGCCGAACTCCACGGTGGTGGGCGTGCCCGGCAGGGTCACGAAGCAGGACGGCAAGAAGATAGACGTAAGCCTCGACCACATACACGTGCTGGACCCGCTGCTGCAGGAGATCGACGAGCTGAAGAAGAGGATAGAGAGGCTGGAGAAGTGAAGGTATACAACTCGCTTACGCGGAACAAGGAAGAGCTCGTCCCTCTGAAGGCCGGCCGTATCGGCATGTACGTCTGCGGCCCGACGGTATACGACGAGCCGCATATCGGCCACGCCCGCAGCGCCTACATATTCGATGTTGTGCGCAGATACCTCGGCTACAAGGGCCTTAAGGTGACATTTGTGCGAAACGTCACCGACGTGGACGACAAGATCATCGATAAGGCGAAGAAGACTCAGGCCTCCGACCTGACCGAGGCCACGAAAGAGATATCGAAAAGATATCTCGACGCCTATCATGAGGATATGTCGGCCCTGGGGATAGGGCGCCCGGACAGGGAGCCGAAGGCGACCGAATATATCCCGAAGATGATAAAGTTCATAGAAGAACTGATCGGATCCGGATGCGCCTACGCCGCCGGAGGGGACGTCTACTTCGATATCAAGAAGGCCCGCTCGTACGGTAAGCTGTCAAACCAGAACCTGGACAAGATGGAGACGGGCGTCAGGGTGTCCCCGGGCGAGAAGAAGAAGGACCCGCTCGATTTCGCGTTGTGGAAGAGCGCCAAGCCCCTCGAGCCGTCCTGGCCCAGCCCGTGGGGCCAGGGCAGGCCCGGCTGGCATATCGAATGCTCGGTAATGAGCTCGGACATCCTGGGCGACGAGTTCGATATACACGGCGGCGGCATAGACCTGATATTCCCGCACCACGAGAACGAGGTGGCGCAGTCCGAGGGCGCCGGGAAGAAGTTCGCCAGGTACTGGATCCACAACGGGCTGTTGACGATAAACAGCGAGAAGATGGCCAAGTCGCTCGGAAATTTTATATCTATAAAAAAGTTCCTGGCGGAATATAAGGATCCGGATTACCTGAAGCTCCTCTTTCTGAACACGCACTATCGCCACCCTGTCGATTACACCGCGGAGAAGATAACGGAGATGAAGGCGCAGAAGGAGCGATTTCTCATACTGATCGACAAGATCGAAAGGCTCTCCGGCTCGAGCGTCCGCAAGGCGAAATGCCACGATAACGATCCGGCCGTCGATCCGTTCAGGCAGAAGTTCGAAGAGGCGATGGACGACGATTTCAATACCCCGCTCGCGCTGGCGGCCCTGTTCGACCTGGTCGGCTGCGCCAATAAGTTTATGCAGGGCAAGAGCGATCTGGCGGGAGAGGATATCGCGCGGCTGGTCTCGACCGGGGCTTTGGTGGCAAGGCTCGGCGACGTCTTCGGGCTGGATCTTTCAAAGGCCGTCTCCGCAAGCGATATGAACGACGCCGAGATAGCCGGCCTCATCGAGAAGAGGAACAAGGCCCGCAGGGACAGGGACTTCAAGGCCGCCGACGATATACGCAAAGAGCTGCTCAGCGGCCACGGCGTCATACTGGAGGACACGAAAGACGGGACGGTATGGCGAAGGCAGATATGAAAACCATTCGACGGGCTCATGGTTTTCATCCCGAGCGAAGCCGAGGGATGAGATCCGGCAAGCCTTCCGGCAGGCTTAGCAGGGGCGTATTTATTACGCTGGAAGGCCCGGATGGGTGCGGCAAGAGCACCCAGTCGGGGCTGCTTTTCGGGCATCTCAAGAGGCGCGGATTCGACTGCATCCGGACGCGCGAGCCGGGCGGTACCAGGCTCGGTGAGCGCGTAAGAAGCGTTCTTCTGCATTCTGACGGTTTGAAGATCTGCGATCTGGCCGAACTTTTTCTTTTTGAAGCGGCGCGTTCACAGATAGTGCGGGAGGTCATCCATCCGGCGCTGTCGGAAAAAAGAGTGGTCATATGCGACCGTTTCAGCGACGCCACTCTCAGTTATCAGGGATACGGCGGAGGCCTCAGCCTCAAGACGATACGGGCGCTGAACCTCGCGGCTACCGGGGGCCTGAAACCCGATATCACCATACTTCTCGACATAGATACGGTAACGGGATTGAGGCGCTCCGGCAGGAAGGGTGTGGACAGGATGGAGCGCAAGGACCTGGCCTATCACAAGCGCGTCAGGAGCGGATATCTGGCGCTGGCTTCGTCCGATCCGCGCAGGATAAAGGTCGTAAAGGTAAAGGGCGGCGTAGACGATGTCCAGGCCGCTGTCAGGCGAGAGGTGGAGATTGTCATTCAAAGATATAAAAGGTCAGGATAGGGCGGTATCTTTCCTTAGCGGTATAGCATCTACGGGCAGGGTAGGGCACGCATATATTTTTTACGGGCCGAACGGCGTAGGCAAGAGCCTCGCGGCGATGAATTTCGCCAAGGCGGTCAATTGTTCCGCCCGGACGCCGTCCGGATCATGCGATACTTCGGTAAGCCCGGGATCGCATCCTGAGCTTACCGAAGGATGCGACTCATGCCCTTCCTGCAGGAAGATAGACTCCGGAAACCACCCGGACCTTCTTCTGCTGAGACCGGACAAGGAGCTTTCGCCGGTCGGCATAGACGACGTAAGGGCGCTGATCAAGGATATAGGGCTGAAGCCGTACGAGGGCAGGAAGAAGTTCTACATCATAGACGGCGCGAGCGCGATGAAGGAGGAGGCCTCGAACGCGCTCCTGAAGACGCTCGAGGAGCCGCCGTCCGATTCCGTCATCATACTTATAGCCGATAGCCTCGCTCCGGTATTGTCGACGATAGTTTCGCGCGCCCAGGTGGTGAAGTTTTTTCCGCTCGGCATCGGAGAGGTGAAAGAGATCCTGGTAAAAAACTACGGCGTCGACGGCACAAAGGCGCATATAGCTTCCCATCTCTCATCGGGCAGGCTGGGAGAGGCGCTCAGGTATAAAGACGAGGATTTTCTGGCCAGGCGCCAGAAGGCCGTAACGGCCCTGGCGGCGGGCACGTTCTTCGACTCCGATTTCGACAAGCTCGCAAAGCCGGAACTGCGGACTTATCTGGGCATAATGCTTACGTGGTACAGGGACATGCTGGTGGCAAAGGCCGCGCCCGAGCGCGGGCCCGAACTTATAAACATAGACCGCGCCCGGGACGTCCTGGACGCGGCGGCCGGGTGCGATATCGGCAGGATAGAGGACGCGATAGCGCGGGTGCTGGGCGCGTTTTCGCATATCGAACAGAACGCGAACCCCAAGCTCGTCATGGCCGCGCTTGGAGTTTCAATATAAAGGGAAGATAAAATGTACGAAGTCATACAGGTAAGGCTCAGGGAGGCCGGGAAGATAACGTACTTTTCCACCGGGGGGATGAAGTTCAAGATCGGGGACCGTGTCATAGTCGAAGGTGACAGGGGGCTCGATTACGGGCAGGTCCTTTCCGACACCGAGGCCATAATGGACGCCGATCTCGAGGAGCCGCTGAAGAAGGTCATCCGCAAGGCCAATCCGTGGGACGCCCACCAGATCGAAAAGAACAAGAAGAAGATAAGAGAGGTGATGGACACCTGTTCCAGGAAGATACAGGAACGCCGCCTCCAGATGAAGCTGATAGACGCCGAGTTCTCTTTCGACCGTTCGAAGATAATATTCTATTTCACGGCCGACGGCAGAGTGGATTTCCGCGACCTGGTGAAGGACCTCGCCAACGCCTTCAAGACGAGGATAGAGCTCAAGCAGATAGGCGTGCGGGACGAGGCGAAGATACTGGGCGGCCTGGGGCCGTGCGGAAGGGCGCTGTGCTGCGCCACATATCTTAAGGACTTCGAGCCCGTGACTATAAAGATGGCCAAAGAGCAGAACCTCCCGCTAAACCCGACGAAGATATCGGGCCTCTGCGGCAGGCTTATGTGCTGCCTCGGATACGAATACGGAACTTACAAGAACCTGATGAAGGGCATGCCCCGCGAGGGCGAGACGGTGAAGACCGACAAGGGCCCGGGCAAGGTCATAGGCGTAAACGCCATAAAACGCGCCGTGACGGTCGAGCTCGAAGACGGAAAGCAGATCGAAGTGCCCTACGTCGAACCGAAGGACCGTAAACCGGAAAAGCCCGCCCAATAGACCATGCCGAAATATTACCTGACGACTCCTATATATTACGTAAATTCAAAACCGCACATAGGCCACTCCTATACCCAGATAGCCTGCGACGCGGTGTCGCGGTTCATGAGGCAGTCGGGTTCGGACGTCTTCTTTATGACGGGCACGGACGAGCACGGTGAGAAGATAGAGAAGGCGACCCTCGAGGCCGGATACAAGGAAGGCGAGGAGAAGAAGTTCGTAGATTCGATAGTCCCCGTATTCAAGGAACTCTGGACGAAGCTCGGGATAGAGTACGATTATTTCGTCAGGACGACCGACGACTGCCACGTAAAATGCGTGCAGGCCTTTCTCGGCAAACTGCACAATGATGGGAAGATATACAAAAAGATATACCAGGGATGGTTCTGCACCCCATGCGAGACGTTCTGGTCCGACACGCAGTCTGCCGACGGGGTCTGCCCGGAATGTAAGCGCCCGCTGGAGCGCCTGGACGAGGCGAACTATTTCTTCAGGATATCCGAATACCAGAAATGGCTCGTCGATTACATAAACGCAAGCCCGGGTTTCATAAAGCCCGATTTCCGCAAAAACGAGGTCCTCGGATTTTTAAATAACGAGACGCTGCTCGACCTGTGCATATCCCGGCCCAAATCCCGCATGAGCTGGGGCGTGGAACTGCCGTTCGACAAGGATTACGTGGCGTATGTATGGTTCGACGCCCTGATAAACTATATATCCGGTATCGGCTATCCGCAGGACGCGGAGAGGTTCGACAGGCTCTGGCCGGCCGACGTCCATGTCATAGGAAAGGACATACTGCGCCATCACGCCGTTTACTGGCCGATAATGCTGCACGCAATCGGGCTGAAGCCGCCAGCGACCGTATTCGCCCACGGCTGGTGGGTGATAAAGGGCGAGAAGATGTCGAAGTCTAAGGGCAACGCCGTGGACCCGCTCGAATTGATAGCAAAATACGGCATAGATCCGTACAGATATTTTCTCCTCAGGGAAGTGCAGTTCGGCTCCGACGGCTCTTTCAGCGAGGAGGCGCTTGTCACCAGATACAACAACGACCTCGCCAACGACCTGGGTAATCTTCTGAACAGGACGATCACGATGGCGGGGAAATATTTCGGCTCAAAGACGCGCTCTTGCGGCGGAGGCGGCGGAGAGCTCGTTGTAAAGGCCAGGGCCCTCGGCGGCGTGATGGAGAAGGCGATGCCGGACTTCGATTTTGTCGCCGCGCTTTCCGGGATATGGGAGGTGGTGGGCGCCGCCAATAAGTATATAGAAAATTCGAAGCCGTGGGCGATGGCAAAAGAGAATAAGACCGATGAGCTCGCCGCCGTAATTTACAATCTTCTGGAATCCCTGAGGATAGTCAGCGTCTGCGTATATCCTTTCATGCCGAAGACCGCATCCTGCATATGGAGCCAGCTCGGGATGGGCGGAAAGGTCACGGACAGGAAGTTTTCCGAAGCCGCCGCCTGGGGAGGTATAAAGGACGGACACACGGTGAATGCGCCCACCCCGTTATTCCCCCGCATAGAGGCATAATATCCGACAAACGATGAACGGTAGACGATGAACGATAAACGAAAACGCGCAGCATGCCTCTAATAGACACGCATTGCCATCTGGACTTCAAGGATTTTGACCGTAACCGGGACGAGGTCATAGCCAGGGCCCTCGCTGCGGGCGTGGAAAAGATCATAAACGTCGGCAGCTCGCTGGAGGGCAGCCGCCGCGCCGTGGAACTTGCAGCCAAACACGATTGCGTCTACGCCACCGTCGGGATCCATCCTCACGAGGCCAGGACCGTCAGCGACGGCGTCATGAAAGAGCTTAAGGATCTTGCAGGTCGCAAAAAGGTCGTCGCGATCGGGGAGGTCGGCCTCGATTACTACAGGAGCCTCTCGCCCAAAGAAGAACAGATATCCGCCTTCAGGAGATTTATCCGCCTCGCGCTCGATACCGGCCTGCCTATGATATTCCATACCAGGGACGCCGAAAACACGAACGACGCTTCATATGGACTTCTGGATATACTGAAACGGGAGGATCCGCTCTCAAAGGTCCGGGGCGTGGTGCACTGTTTTTCAGGGGACGAGGCTTTTCTGAAAAGATGCCTCGACATGGGATTTTATATCTCGTTTACCTGCAAGCTCACCCTGAAGACCCAGGACGCGATGAGGGCTGTGGCCGCGCTGACGCCGGTAGAACGGCTGCTCCTGGAGACCGACGCGCCCTATCTCCTGCCGGCCGCGCTAAAAAATAAGAAGATACCCAACGAGCCCGCCCATCTCACATACCTGGTCGACGAGTGGTCGAGGATACTGAAGCTTTCGAAGGAGGATATCGGCAGGATAACTACGCATAACGCCGGCAGGCTCTTTGGCTTCGGGATAGAATCCCCGGCCAGGATCGCCTACAAAATAAGGGATTCGCTTTACCTGAATATCACGAACAGATGCACAAACGCCTGCGGTTTCTGCATACGCAACCGGCCCGGCGAGCTGGTCAAGGGGCATAACCTTTGGCTGGAGAAGGAGCCGTCCGTCGAAGATATACTCAAAGCGGTGGGCGATCCGGCCGGATACAAAGAGATAGTATTCTGCGGTTACGGCGAACCCACGCTGAGGCTCGACGCCATAATAGCGGTCTCGTCGGAGCTCAAGAGGAAGGGCGCTAAAGTGCGCGTGGTTACGAACGGCCACGGCAACCTGATAAACGGCGCCGGCATGGTCAAAAAGATCGCCGGCCTGGTCGACCGCTTTTCGGTCAGCCTGAACGCCCAGAACGGCGGGCTTTACGAAAAGATATGCGTTCCGCAGTATGGCGCCCGTTCGTTTCAGGCCGTTATAGATTTTATAAAAGACTGCGCCGCGAATAATATAGAGGCCGAGGTCACATGCCTCGACCTGCCGGGAGTGGATATGAAGAAGTGCGAGGCGCTCGCCGTCGCATCGGGCGGGAAGTTCAGGGCCAGAAGATTCGGGATGGTGGGATGAGCGCTTTTTCTGATTTTATAAAACGAGAGCGGCTGTACCTTTTGTTGCTGGCTTTCATCATGATCGTCAATGTCATGGCGATGATGCCGTCTCACGTCAGGGGTAAGGACGCCAAAAAGGCCGCCGCCGCAGAGTCGATAAAAGCGCCCGCGGCCGGCCCGCAGGACGGGGCGGAAGCGGCGCGGCGCGCCGCCCTTCGGCAAGTTCAGGGCGACGTTCCGAGCCTGTCGAGGGACGCCGCGCTTGAGAAGCTGTTGTCTGAGAATCGGGGCCTGGCCGTAATATTCGGCCTCACGTCGCTGCTTGTGATAGCGGCAATCCTGCTTGGCCTGGCCATCGATATGATCCTGGCGGCGTATCTCGTATCCGGCAAAAGGTTGAATATAAGCACTTACCGTCCGGACCCGGCCCGATGGGGCGCATGGGACGTAGCCAAGGTCGTGATCCTGTTCGTCTTCTTCGGATACATAGTCATAATGATAGAGTCGGTCCTTGCCAGGTCGCTGCCCATAATAAAAGACGACAATTTCAGGATGATCCTCAACTCCTCGGCCCTGGACGCGATAGCCGTTATATTGATACTGTACTTCGCGGTCGTGGAGCACAGGGAAAAGCTCGCCTCCCTCGGCATATCCCTCAAAAATTTTGCCCGCAATATCTTCTACGGTGTGGTCGCGTATATAGCCTTGATTCCGGTTCTGGTGGCGGTGCTGGCGGCGATAGCCTTCGTCGTGAGCGCGATGAAATACATGCCTCCCAGGCAGCCGGTGGTGGAACTCTTCCTCAAGGAGACGGACACGACGTTCCTGCTCTACACCAGCGTATTCGCGGCCGTCTTCGGGCCGGTGATAGAAGAACTCTTCTTCAGGGGTTTCATGTACAACGCCTTCAAGAAACGTATAGGCGTATTCGCCGCGATGCTGGTTACGGCATCCGCATTCGCCGCGCTTCACGCGCACGCGGTGGGGTTCCTGCCGATAATGATACTGGGGATGCTCCTGGCCTACCTTTACGAGAAGACCGGGACCCTCGTATCTTCCATAACCGTCCACGCCATGCATAACATCAGCATGGTATTTATGGTATTTCTGGTGAAACAACTCGGGGCAGGCTGATCGATGGCTTTGGTCTCTCTGGTCAGGTGCGACAATTATAAAACCGAAGACGTGCTGGCGGCGGTCAGGCGCGCGGTAGACCTCGTCGGCGGCATGGGCCATTATGTCAGGCCCGGCATGAATGTGCTGCTTAAGCCGAATCTCCTGTCGGCGCGCGCCCCGGAGGAGGCTGTGGATACCCATCCCGAAGTGGTGAGGGCCGTCGGCAGGCTTGTGAAGGAATCGGGCGGCAAGGTCAGTATAGGGGACTCCCCGGGCGGATACGGAAAGAATATAGACGAGATATTCGAGAGATCCGGCATGAAGCGGATGGCTATGGAGGAGGGTTTCGAGCTTCTCAGGTTCACGACGTCCCGTTTTATCCACGGCATACCGATAGCCCGCCACGTATTGGAATGCGATTCCATGATATCTATCCCGAAGCTCAAGACCCACTCTATCACGGTGCTCACGGCAGCGATAAAGAACACGTACGGCACGGTGACCGGGCTGTACAAGGCGGAGTGCCATTCCCGCTCCCCCAGGGAGGAGGACTTCGTCAAAATAATCGCCAAGGTCTACGCCATATCCACCCCCCAGCTCAACATACTGGACGGTATCGTGGGCATGGAGGGCGACGGCCCCGCCGCCGGAGAGCCGCGCGCGATGAACGCCGTGATGGCGGGAGACGACGCGGTGGCGATCGACGCGTGTGTCGCGCGCATGATGGGGCTCTCGCCGCTCGACGTGCTTACCACGAAGACCGCGTACGAGGCGGGGATGGGAGAGGCCGACCCCTCGCGTATCGAGATAGCCGGGGACCCGCTCGACGGATTCATCGCCGGGAACTTCAAGCTGCCGCAGACGACGCCGCTGCGCGTAATACCGCGCCCGATACTTAACAAACTGGGCGAGCTCATAAGGTTCAATCCCCATATAGACAAGCGCGTTTGCGCCAGGTGCAACCTGTGCAAGATAACATGCCCGGTCAACGCGATCGAGATAGAGAGTGATTTTTGCGAGATAGACTATCACAGGTGCGTCAGGTGCATGTGCTGCCACGAGGTCTGCCCTTATAAGGCGATCTCGATCAAGCGTAACATGCTCACGAAGATGGTGTGGGGGTAAATTTTTCGCATCCCCGGCTCAGGGCATAAGATTTAGCATTGATAGAGCTTATCAAGGAGGCTGTATGCCAGTCCAGACGATAGCGTGGAAGAGGGGTAAGGTAAGGTATATCGACCAGACGCTGCTGCCGGCGCGGGTGAAGTTCGTCGACTGCGCGAGCGTGCCGAAGCTCTGGCGCGCGATAAAGCGGCTCGAGATACGCGGGGCGCCGGCTATAGGGATAGCGGGCGCGCTCGGGGCGGTGCTGGCTGCCAACAATTCGAAGGCGAAGGACCCGCGGGCTTTTGTCGGCCAGCTGCGGCGGGATATCAGATATCTCGCCTCGTCGAGGCCGACCGCCGTGAACCTGTTCTGGGCGCTGGCGAAGATGGAGCGTATAGCCGTATCCAATATCCACAAGCCGGTATCGGCTGTAAGGAAGCTGCTGCTCAGGGAGGCGCTTAAGATACTGGCCGACGACAAGCGCGATTGCCGGCTGATGGCGCGTTACGGAGCGAGCCTCGTGAAGAAAGGCGATTCGATACTGACGCACTGCAACGCGGGCGCCCTGGCCACCGCGGATTACGGAACGGCGCTCGGAGTCATATTCGAATCGAAGCGGCTCGGCAAGCGCGTGAAGGTCTACGCGGATGAGACCCGCCCGCTTCTCCAGGGCGCGCGCCTGACCGCGTGGGAGCTTCTGCATGAAGGCATAGATACCACTCTCATATGCGACAACATGGCGGCGAGCCTGATGGCGAATGGCATGATAGACAAGATATTCGTCGGGGCCGACCGTATCGCCGCAAACGGCGACGCCGCCAACAAGATAGGGACATACTCGCTGGCGGTTCTTGCGAAGTACCACGGAGTGCCGCTCTACGTCGTAGCTCCCGTTTCGACATTCGACTTGAATATAAAGACCGGCCGTGATATTCCTATTGAGGAGCGCGACGGCGACGAAGTCCGCACCGTTATGGGCAGGCGGATAGCGCCAAAGGGCGTGAAGGTATACAATCCGGCCTTCGACGTGACGCCGAACTGTCTGATCAGCGGTATCGTTACAGAAAGAGGGATCTTCAGGAAGCCGTATATCGATACGCTCGCTGAATTGAGAAGCGGTAAATTCAAATAACAAAGCCCAGATAACGGATCAATATTAAATTTCAAGATCCAAAAGGAACGCAAGGCCGGGATGAAGATAAAAGATATAGGAGAGATAGGGCTTATAAAGCGCCTGACGGACGGGATAATGACCGACCGGTCCGTAGTAAAGGGCGTCGGGGACGACGCGGCCGTCATAAAGTGGACGGCCGGGAAATATCTGCTCTATACATGCGACATGCTGGTCGAGGACGTCCATTTCAGGCGCTCCTCGGCCAAACCGTTCCGGATAGGCTGGAAATCCCTCGGCAGGAATATAAGCGACATCGCCGCGATGGGCGGCGTTCCGCGGTACGCGGTGGTATCCATAGCCCTGCCGCCGTCTCTTGAGGTATCTTTCGCCGGCGGTATATATAGAGGTATCAAGGCGCTTGCGCGTAAGTGCGGCGTCAACATAGTAGGCGGGGACGTATCGCGGTCCGAAAAGATAATTGTCGACGTGTCGCTTATAGGGGAGGTCGAAAAGAGCTGTCTCGTGACCCGGTGCGGGGCGAGGAAGGGCGACCTGGTGCTCGTGACAGGCTCGATAGGCGGTTCGCTCAAGGGAAAACATCTCGATTTCTCACCCAGACTTGACGAATCCCGCGCGATGGTGAAAAAATACTCCCTCAGTTCCATGATAGACGTCACTGACGGGCTTCTCATTGACCTGTGGAGGATACTGGACCAAAGCCGTGTCGGAGCCAGGATATACCGGAATATGATCCCGCTTTCGCCCTGTGCCGGGCAGTTCGATAGCGCCGTTCGCGAGGGCGAGGACTTCGAGCTTCTCTTTACCATGAGCGTGAAAGAGGCGAGGCGGTTTTTTAAGAGGGATCTCTTAAAGATGAAGACGCCCGTGACGCTTATAGGCGAGGTTATGGATAGATCGTATGGTTACCGGCTGATACGCGAAGACGGCACGGCGGAAAAGGTCTCCATGCGATCGGGCAGGAAAGGATATCTGCATTTCTAGATGATATCTAAAAGCATAGAAGAGACGATCGCAATAGGCGAGAAACTTGCCAGGGCCCTGAAACCCGGTGACGTAGTTGCGCTAATCGGAGATCTAGGAGCCGGCAAGACCGTGCTTGCGAAAGGCATAGCCAAAGGGCTAGGGGTGAAGAACGTAAGGTACGTCAATAGCCCGACGTTCGTGATAATAAAGGAATATAGGGGCAGGATGCCGCTATACCACTTCGACCTTTACAGGCTCGACCATTCCAGCGTTATAGATTCCGAGAATTTCGAAGAATATTTTTACGGCCGCGGCGTGGCGGTGGTCGAATGGGCCGATAAGATACGAAAACTGTTGCCTAAACGGCATGTAGAAGTGAATCTCGCGGTGGCCGGAGAAGGCAAGCGCAGGATAACCATAAGGAAGCGGTAACTTGAAACTGCTGTCTGTAGACACATCCACCGATTATTTGGCGCTGGCGGTTACCGACGGCGGAAAGACGCTCAGCCGTCTGAACAGGAAGGCCCCGAGGAGCCACTCGAGCCTTTTGATGCCTATGATCGACAGGCTGCTGAAAAAGGCGCGTATTAAGCTTAAAGATATAGACGGCTATTGCGTCGGAGTCGGCCCGGGGTCGTTTACAGGCCTGCGGATCGGTATCACTACCGTAAAGGGCCTGGCGTCCGTGACAAATAAACCGATCGTCGCGGTGCCTACCTTTGACGCTATAGCGCAAAACGCCAAAAAACTGAGCGGTGTCATATGCGTCGCACTCGACGCACGCAAGAGCAAGGTCTACGGATCTTTTTACAGCTCTGACGGCGCTGGTCTGGTCAGGAGAGCTTCGAAGCACCTGCTGTTGCCGGCCGCGGAGCTGTTGAAATCATGCGAAAAATACGATACATTATACTTCATCGGGGATTACGCCGAAAGGATGGCGGCGCTCCGCCCGAAGGCCGGGGTGGTAACCGATAAATGGCATCCCCGGGCGGAATCGATAGCGGCCGTCGGCGCGGGGCTTTTCGCGAAGAAGAAGTTCGTGAGCGCGGAAAAGCTCGAGCCGATGTACATATATTCCAGGGAATGCGACATTAAAGGGATATGAAAAGATGAACGGGCTTTCTGTAACGACACGAAACGGAGTGACGCGAACGCACCATCGCCCGACCTGGGCCGAGATAGACCTGTCGGCGGTGGAGTTTAATTTTAAGCAGGTCCGCAGAGTCGTGGGCAAGGGCATAAACATAATGGCCGTCGTTAAGGCCAACGCCTACGGGCACGGGACGGTAGAGGTCTCCCGCGTCCTCGAGTCCTGCGGGGTCGACTATCTCGGCGTGGCCACCACCGATGAGGCGGTCAGGCTGCGCGACCACGGCATAAAGACGCCGGTCCTTGTGCTCGGTTCGGTGCTGCCCGGCGAGGTGGCTGTGGCGGTCGATAAAGACATCACGCTCACCCTTTGCGGCGACGAACTGCTGGATGCCGTGAGAAAGGCGGCTAAGAACGGCAAGAGACTCAAGGCCCATATAAAGATAGACACCGGGATGGGGCGGGTGGGCATATGGCACGAGAACGCTATCGAATACGTCAAAAAGATATCCGCGGAAAAGGGGATATCGCTGGAGGGCGTCTACACGCACTTCTCATCCGCCGGAAGAGACGACTTTTTCACCAACCACCAGATAGAGGCGTTCGAGAAGCTCATCGCCGATATCGAAAAGGCCTGGATAAAGATTCCGCTCAAGCACGCCGCGAACTCCATAGCCACCGTGGATTTCAAGCGTTCGCACCTCAACCTGGTCAGGCCGGGCCTGGTGATGTACGGGATGTACCCGAAACACACCTTCCCCAAGCTGATAAAACTGAAACCCGCGCTTTCATTGAAGACGCGGATAGTCTTCATCAAGGATACGCCGCCCGGACGCTCTATAAGCTACGGCCGGACATTTATCACCCAGAGACATACCAGGATAGCGACGCTGCCCATCGGATACGCCGACGGATATCCGAGAAAGCTGTCGAATCACGGCGAGGTCCTCGTCAGGGGGCAGCGGGCAAAGGTCGTCGGCAAGGTCACCATGGACCAGACTATGATAGACGTCGGCGGCATCAAGAACGCGTCGGTCGGCGACGAGGTGGTGCTTATCGGCAAACAGGGCCTTGACGAGATCCGCGCCGAGACGCTCGCCAGGACCGCCGATTCGATAGCCTATGAAGTGGTCTGCGGCATCTCCAACCGGGTTCCCCGCATATACAAGAAGTAAACGCTCTGTGCTCGAGTAGACAGTAAAGAAAGCTATATAATGCACCAATGTTAGGATTTAAAAAAGTTGGAAATAGACTCTTCCATTATTTCAAAGACAGTATATACTATATATGTAAATAGATTAGTAGCAGCGGTCAATTTTTTTTGGATTGCAAAAATGATAATAAAAAAAGTCTTTCAAAAGTCGAGATCTGGAATTTGCGCGATAAAGCGCGTAGATTTTTTTTGTCCGCATGTTTCAGTGTTTTTAAAAGGGGCGATCTAAGATGATCGACTATTACTCTCCGCACAGAAGGATATGGAAGAAGGTTATCGCGAGCTTTCTTGTCGTGACCTTCTTGTGGTACGACATAGCCTGGGCGGGAGACCTTTTTTATTCCGGGTATCAGCCTGCGGCCGCCCATTCCGTCCCTCAGGGCGCTGCGGCTTCCGCGAAAACTTCCGTAAAGATCGACAAGTCGTCTGTCGATACATCGGCTGTCAATAAACAATTAAACGCTAATGGAGAAGCTGAAGTAACTAACTACGCGCTGCTGTCAGAAAAAAAATCCAAGCCCATACTTCCGCAGATAATGAGATCCGAGCAGGAGAAGGAGGCGATAGCCGAATTCGCGGCCCCCGACCTGCAGCAGCGCGAGGAAGTGAGCGAGTCGATCATCCGCCAGAAGCAGGATGC
>Ga0233425_10002456_pt1 | contig 36405 bp, 33 predicted proteins | sample Watercolumn_Towu_2_FD_181712 | JGI IMG/M metagenome (GOLD analysis project Ga0233425, IMG submission 181712) | Freshwater microbial communities from Lake Towuti, South Sulawesi, Indonesia - Watercolumn_Towuti2014_140_MG | ecosystem: Environmental > Aquatic > Freshwater > Lake | place... | reverse complement strand
GTTCTACCGCGACATAGCAGACATCGTCCGGAATGTAGCGGCGAAGCCAGCCACTCCCCGAGGGCATGTCGAATACGACACCGCAGCGGGGATCGAGGCAATCGGCGACCACCGCGAACTCGGCGTCGCGCGCCGTCGGAAACATGTCCATCGCGCGATAATAGCGATCGGCGCGGCGGGCGAAGATGTCGGCGTAGCTGTCGAGCATCAGCCGGCGATCATCGCATCGAATGCCGCCGTCGCCTGTTCGCGGGCGCTGTGCCCATAAGCGAAGCGGGGATCGTCGGACACGGGGAAGAACATCATCGTCGCATTGGCCTCGAACAGGATCACGTGGCCGTCGGGCATGATGTCGAAGTCGATGCCGAAGAAATCGAGCGGCATTCGCGCCCGGATCTCCTTCACGATGCGCTTCACCTGCTCCGGCAGCGTCGCAAGCCCTCCCTCGACGACGCGCTTCTCTTCGGCGATCTCGTCTGGATAGTCGGGCATGACCCGTTCGCGCGCCGGGCCATGGACGTTCCAATTGTCGGACACCAGCCGATGGCGGATCACGGGTCTATCGCCGAAATAGAAGATGCGAAACTTGCGGTAGAGCCCGGTCGGCTGGCGCAGATCGTAGAACTGAGTGAGATAATAGGTCTGCTTGGGGTCGATCTGCCTGACTACGGCGTCGAGGTCCGCGCAGACCCCGTCGACACGCCCGTCATGATGTCCGGCGATGCGCAGGATGGCGGGGAAGCCGAGCCCGGCCTTCTCGATCGCCGCACTCGCCAGATTGGCTCTTCCCTTGAACTTGGCCACGGGCGGCACGATCAGCCCGTCGATGCCGGCCATGCGCGACGCGACGCGGTCACGCCGGCTCTCCATTACGGCCTCGGGGCGGTTGAGCACGCGTCCCTTATATCCCTTCAGGAAGCGCTCGGCCAATCCGAGAACCGTCGGGTTTAGGTCGGCATCGGTGATCAGGTTGAGAACGACGCCGACATTGTCCAGCGAAGGGCGGGTCTTCAGCCGAAGGAAATTGACCGGAATGTTGAGCCGGACGAAGTCGTTCTGATCGGCGGAATGCAGCAGGCGGACGTCGGTCGTGCCGACCACGCCCTGCCGCTCTTCGCCGGCCCAGAGTTTACCGTGCTGACCGTCCGATCCGAACAGCACGCCCAGCTTGTTGCCGCCCTCTGTCTTCGTAACCAAAGCTGCTTCCCTGACTTGCGCGCTCGGCGGTTCACACGGTTCGGCGCCCGAACACAACGAAGAAATGGCGTTCAGTGCCGCCTGACGACCTTGGTCATTTGAACAGACCGCCCAGGATTCCGCGTACGAGCTGCCCTGCAATGCCGCCCGATCCGCCGCGCCGACGACCACCGCCGAGCACCGCTCGCCCCACCTCGTTGGCGATCTGCCGCCCGATCGATGACGCAGCCGCGCGCGTCGCCGACTGGATCGCCTTATCTACGGCGCTGGGCTTGGCGGCTTCCCGCTCGGCAGCCAACTGCCTGCGCGCCTGCTCGCGCGCCTCGGCCTCGCGCTGCCGCGCCTCGACCTTTGCCTGCGCCGCGGCAGCCTTGTCGGCCTCGGTCTCCGCTTTCGCGGCGACTGCAGCGGCCGACGCAGCCTCTGCTCTCGCCGCCAATATCTCCTCGGCCGACTCCCGGTCGATCGCCTCGTCATATTTGCCGGCGAGAGGAGAGGTCGACAACAGCAGCGCCCTCTCTCGCGCGTCGATCGGTCCAAGTCGCGATCCCGGCGGCGCGATCAGCGTCCGCCGCACGATCGACGGACTGCCATCCTCCTGCAGGACCGAGACGAGCGCCTCACCCACCTTCAATTCGGTGATGACCCGGGCGACGTCGAGGTCGGGGTTGATCCGGAACGTCTCGGCCGCCGCCGCAATCGCCTTCTGGTCGCGCGGGGTGAAGGCGCGCAGCGCATGCTGGACGCGGTTGCCAAGCTGTCCCGCGACGTCCTCGGGTATGTCGATCGGATTCTGCGTAACGAAATAAACGCCGACTCCCTTCGAGCGGATCAGCCGCACGACCTGTTCGATCTTGTCGGTCAGCGCCTTGGGAGCGTCGTCGAACAGCAGATGCGCCTCGTCGAAGAAGAAGACGAGCTTCGGCTTGTCGGGGTCGCCGACCTCGGGCAGCACCTCGAACAATTCGCTCAGCAGCCAGAGAAGGAAGGTGGCATATAGCTTGGGGCTCTGCATCAGCTTGTCGGCGGCCAGGATGTTGATCTGGCCGCGCCCCTGATCGTCGACCGAGAGGAAATCCTCGATCGCCAACGCCGGCTCCCCAAAAAAATGGCCGCCGCCCTGGCTATCCAGCTGAAGCAATTGACGCTGGATCGAACCGACGCTGGCTTTGCTGATATTGCCGTAGCGCGCAGACAGCGTATCCGCCTGTTCGGAGCAATGGGCTAGCATCGCTTGCAGGTCGCCGAGGTCCAGCAGCAGCAGCCCTTCTTCGTCGGCGAGGCGAAAGGCTATGTTGAGCACGCCTTCCTGAACCTCGTTGAGGTTCATCAGCCGAGCGAGCAGCAACGGTCCCATTTCGGATATGGTGGTACGGATCGGATGGCCCTGTTCCCCGTACAGGTCCCAGAAGACAACCGGATTGTCGCGCCAGCCGAATCCGGTCAGGCCGATCTCGGCCGCGCGGGCGACAAGCTTATCGGCATTCTTGGCGAGCGGCGATCCGGCCATAGCCATACCGGATAGATCACCCTTCACGTCGGCCATGAAAACGGGAACGCCCGCCGCCGAAAAATTTTCCGCGATGCCCTGCAGGGTGACGGTCTTGCCGGTGCCGGTCGCGCCGGCGATCAGGCCGTGGCGATTGGCGCGCCTAAGGTTCAGATATTGCGCATCGATCGAAGTCCCGGACGGGCTGCCGCCCAGAAAGATACCCTGTCCTTCGACCATCCTACGCCTCCTTCTGCGGAGGCGTCAGCCTAGCGCCGCGCAAGGCGCGGTGAAAGCGCCAGCGCGGCAGCTCGCGAAAGCCTGCGCAGATTTTACCTTTGGCGGGTCAGCCCTTGCGGGGCTTGGCGCGATCGTCGGCTTCAGCGTTCTTCGCCGATGATTCGGACGCTGCGGCGGGTCCCGCGACGCGCACCGCGAGCAGATTGCTCAGCTTGGCCCGGAAGTTTGCCAGTTCGCGGCCGGACAGTTGCTGCACGGTCGTGAACTTCAGCGAGGTCGGATTGATCGGTCGGCCGCCGCGATACATCTCATAATGGAGATGCGGCCCGGTCGAGAGGCCGGTCGATCCGACATAGCCGATCAGTTGCCCCTGCCGCACGCGCTCGCCGACCTTGGCGATGATGCGGCTCATATGCGCGTAGCCGGTGGCGATCCCGCCCGAATGGCTGATGCGAACATAATTGCCATGGCCGCCATGGCGGCCTGCAAAAGCGATCACGCCGTCGGTCGCGGCGACGATGGGAGCGCCCATCGGCGCGCCGAAATCGACCCCCTGATGCATCCGGGAGTAGCCAAGGATCGGATGCATCCGCATGCCGAAGGTCGACGTGAGGTGGCCGAGAACAGGCCGCTGCATGACGCCTTTGCTTTCGCCGACGCCGGAGGCTTCATACCATTGCTGGCGGCCACCGGTGGTCCACTTAAGCATCTGGACCTTCTTCTTCCCCTCGGTGATTCCGGCATAGAGGAGCTCGCCGACCTTGACCTCGCCGGTCTCGGCGCGAGCATGTTCGACGATGGCATCGAAGCGGGCGTCCGAACCGATGCTGCGCATCGACAGCTTCTGGGAAACCGCCTTGATGAAGGTCTCGATCGCACCTGCGGGCAGCCCGGCCGCGCGCGCAGAGCGGTAGAGGCTGGAGCCCACACGGCCCTGGATGCGAAGCGGCGTGTTATCGACGTGGATCGGAATGCGCTTCAGTCGCAGCGCTCCGTCGACCCGCTCGATCGCGAGTTTCAGGTCGAAGCGCGCGCGGAAGCCCAGAGATTCGAGCGGCCGGGAATCGTGTTTGGATTCACGCCGACCGAGGACGAGGTCCATCTTCGTACCTGCGCGCAAGTCATCCAGCGGGACGGTCCCGTCGACCAATGTTGCGACCTGCGCAGCCTCACTGCGCGCGACACCCGCACGTTCGAGAACACGAGCGAAGCCGTCGCCCTGTCCCAGCGTGGCGGTGAGTTCGACGCGCGGGCGTTCCGGCGTGTCGTCGAGCGTCTCGACCTGGGCGGTTGGCGCGAGCCGGCGGCCGGTGTCCGCGCCGAGCGCCAGTGGCGCAATGGCTAAGGTGCGGGCCTGCTCATATTGCGCGGCGCCCATCTGCGGTTCCGCAGGTAGACGGATCGGCCGGAAGTCCGGAACCATGAGGCCCGCAGCGGTGCACAGCGACAGACAGGTGAACAGTCCGCGAAACCACTCGCGCGACCCGATGCGGGCGCCGAGATCGACGACGAGATCGGCGCCGGCCAGGCGGTCGACGGCCGTGCCGAGAGGGCTGTCGATCAGTCGGTCGAACTGGGGAAAGCGGGCGGGGCGAACGAGCGCTAAGGCGCGGCCGCCGCCAGCGGCGAGCCCTCTCGATGCCAGATCCTGAGTGCCACCCCGAAACAAACGCCCCCGCCCTTTCAACGAATCGCCTATCCGATTGCCCTGACGAGACAAATTCGTGCCGGACGCAGTCAGTCTGCCGCAGCATGGTTAATGTCAAACTAAAGGACCCGGCCGAAGCGGCCATATGCGACGAATCGAGTCCTTTGCGGCCACGAGTCGAGTCGGGCTGCGGTTTCGCGCTTGCGTTCGTCACGCGACACGTCGATCCTCGCTTCATGGCCAGCCTCAGCGCTCAGCCGGTCGTGGCCGTGCTGGGCCCGACCAATACCGGCAAGACGCATCTCGCGATCGAGCGGATGTGCGGCCATTCGAGCGGGATGATCGGCTTCCCGCTGCGCCTGCTTGCCCGGGAAGTCTACGACAGGGTGGTGGCGATAAAGGGCAAGGAGCGCGTCGCCCTCATCACCGGAGAGGAGAAGATCCTCCCGCCGAACGCGCAATATTATCTCACCACCGCCGAATCGATGCCGATCGACCGCGATTTCGCCTTCGTGGCGCTAGACGAGGCGCAGCTCGGCACTGATCCGGAGCGAGGGCACGTGTTCACGGACCGGCTGCTGCGCGCGCGGGGCCGGGAAGAAACGATGATCCTAGGTTCTGAGGCCCTTCGCCCGATGGTGCGTGCGCTGGTCAAGGATGCGGAGATCATTGGCCGGCCACGCTTCTCGACGCTCAGCTTTGCGGGCGCGACCAAATTGTCCCGCCTGCCACCCCGTTCGGCGATCGTCGCCTTCTCGGCCGAGGAGGTTTACGCGGTGGCAGAAATGCTGCGTCGCCTGCGCGGCGGTGCAGCGGTGGTGATGGGCGCGCTTTCGCCACGCACCCGCAACGCCCAAGTCGCAATGTTCCAGGCGGGCGAGGTCGATTATCTGGTCGCTACCGACGCGATCGGAATGGGTCTGAACATGGACGTGGCGCATGTCGCCTTCGCATCGCTGCGCAAGTTCGACGGCCGGCGGACGCGAAGGCTTACCATCGCCGAAATGGCGCAGATCGCCGGGCGTGCGGGCCGTCACCAGCGCGACGGCACCTTTGGCACGCTTGCCCTGGAGGGCGGCGGCAGCGCGCGTTTCGAGGATGAGGAAGTAGACGCGATCGAGGCGCACGCCTTTCAACCGATAGATCACCTCTACTGGCGGGAGGGCCAGCCGACCTTGTCGTCGCTCGACGGGCTGATCACCGACCTCGAGCGGCGCCCCGACCGGCAGGTTCTGCGCGCGGCGCCGCAGGCGATCGACCTAGCGGTGCTCAAGCGGCTGGCCGAGGAGGACTGGGTGCGCGAGCGGGCGCGGAGCAAGCCCGTTATCGCCCGCCTCTGGGCGGCCTGCGGCCTGCCCGACTTCCGCAAGACCGGCCCGGAGCCGCATGGCCGCCTTGTCGCGCGGATTTTCCGGCACCTGAGCGAAGGCAACGGCTTCCTGCCGGTCAGCTGGTTTGCCGACGAACTCGCCCGGCTCGACAGCGTGCAGGGCGACGTGGAGACGCTCGCGGACCGCATCGCAGGGGTTCGCACCTGGGCTTATATCGCGCATCGGGCGGACTGGCTGCCCGATGCGGACAGCTGGGCGGAGCGGACCCGCTCGCTCGAAGAAAAGCTCTCCGATGCGCTGCACCAGCGCCTGACCCAGCGCTTCGTCGACCGTCGCACGTCGGTGCTGATGCGCGATCTTGGCGCCAAGGGCGGAGACCTGCTGCTACCGGTCAAGGTCGACGAGGAAGGGATCGTCACCGTCGACGGCGAGGCGATCGGGCGGCTGATCGGCTTCCGCTTCAAGGCCGATCATCTGGCCCGGCATGGAGACATGAAAAGGCTTATGGCGGCGGCCGAGCGGCGGCTGGGCGTGGAACTATCGAGCCGTGCGCGGCAACTGGCCGCTGATGGCGACGCCGAATTTTCACTCGCCACCGATGCCGGTCGGCCGGTGGCAGTGTTCTGGCGCGGCGATGTGGTGGCCCGGCTGGAGAAAGGCCGCACGCTTCTGACCCCGCGCCTAAGGCTTCATCGGGCGCTCGACACGCTCACCCCGATCGACCGCGCAGGGGTCGAGCAGCGGCTCGCAATCTGGCTGGAGGCTCGTATACAGCGCGAGTTAAAGCCGCTCGCGCGCTATTTCGACGCGGCCCGCGATCCCGCCTGCCCATCGTCGCTGCGCGCCTTGCTATCGCCGCTTGCAGAAGCTGGCGGCATCGTCCCACGTGATCAGATCGCCTCGGCGATCGACCATCTCGAGCGCGAGGACCGGTCACGCGCCGAACGACTGGATGTGAAGATCGGGACGATCGACGTGTACTCGCCTACCCTGCTCAAGCCCGAACCGACGCGCTGGCGTCTTGCCCTGTTCGCGGCAGCCGAGGATCAGATGATGCCGGAATTGCCGGTACCGGGATCGGTCTCCATGCCCACGCCATCCGACAATGCCGCCTGCGAGGCAATGACGCGCGCCGGGTATCGCGCTCTCGGGGCGCAGATGCTTCGCGTTGATCTCGCCGAGCGACTGGCCCGAATTGCCCATGAGGCGCGCACCGGGCGCAAGCCTTTCACGCCGGACCCGGCGCTGGCCACGTCCCTCGGGCTACGGCCCGCAAGCTTCACGCAGTTGATGCTGGCCCTCGGCTTTCGTACCACCCAGCCCGGCAAGGGCGAGGAATGGATGTGGAAGGGCAACAGGCCACCGCGCAAATCCGAAGCCCAGCGTCCCGGCAATGTTTTCGGCGCGCTGGCCGACCTCTATCCGTCACGGTCCTCCCGGAATGCGGCTCGATAAATTTCTCTGGTTCGTGCGCCTGACGAAGACCCGCGGACTCGCGCAGGACCTGGCAGAGCAGGGTCGGATGCGGATCGACGGGCGCGTGGTCGACCGGGCCCATGCGACAATACGCGTGGGGAATGTCCTGACCTTCGCCATGCATGGCCGCATCCGGATCGTCCGCGTCGAGGCCCTGCCTAACCGTCGCGGCCCCGCACCGGAGGCGGCCGCCTGCTACACCGACCTTTCGCCGCCGCCTGTTGACGAGCCGCGAAGCGCAACCTAACGGGGGGCCGCGTCAGCCCCTGGGGAATAGTGGATAATGACCTACGTCGTCACCGATGCCTGCATCCGTTGCAAGTATATGGACTGTGTCGAGGTGTGCCCTGTCGACTGCTTCTACGAGGGCGACAACATGCTGGTAATCAACCCCAGCGAATGCATCGACTGCGGCGTCTGCGAGCCCGAATGTCCGGCCGAGGCGATCCTGCCCGACACCGAATCCGGTCTGGAACAGTGGCTGGAACTCAACAACACCTTCGCAGCGCAGTGGCCGAACATCACGCGCAAGCGCGAGGCGCCGGCCGACGCCGACGAGTGGAAGGGCGTCGAAGGCAAATATGAGAAGCACTTCTCGCCGGAGCCCGGTCAGGGCGACTGATCGCCCGCTTCGCATCTGCAAAAAGCGACCAACTTTGCCGCGTCTGGGCCGGAACGGGCCCGGATGCTGGCTTTTCGCTTACTGATGTGTTACAGGATTCGCGTCCGGGCGCGATCCAGCGCGCCTGCAACAAGGAACCTGCGAGTCGCCGTATGAGGATTGCCGTCGGCCGCTAAGGGGAGGGCGGATCGGACGGAACTGATACGGCATCCCAAAGAAAGGTCTGCTAAATGGCTGCCAAGGCGCTGAGCTTCGTCGTCGGCGATTATGTTGTTTATCCCAAGCATGGTGTCGGCCGCGTGGTCGAACTGCAAAGCCAGGAAATTGCTGGAGCCAAACTCGAACTCTATGTTCTCCGGTTCGAAAAGGAGCGGATGACGCTCCGCGTTCCTACCAACAAGGCCGAGGCCGTCGGCATGCGCAAGCTTTCGTCGAACCTGACGATGAGCGAAGCGCTCGCCACGCTGAAGGGCAAGCCCAAGATCAAGCGCACCATGTGGTCGCGCCGCGCCCAGGAATATGAAGCGAAGATCAACTCGGGCGACCTCGTGTCGATCTCCGAGGTGGTGCGTGACCTGTTCCGGGCCGACGATCAGCCCGAGCAGAGCTATTCGGAGCGTCAGATCTTCGAAGCGGCGACCAGCCGCCTTGCTCGCGAGCTCGCCGCCATGGAAGCGGTCGACGAGCCCACGGCGCAGGAGAAGATCCTCGACATCCTCCGCAAGGCTGCGGCGATCCACAATAAATAGGCTCCTTCCGCTGGAAGGATGAATGAGGCGGCCTTTGCGGGCCGCCTTTTTCTTTGCCTTTTTCCTATGGCCGTGGCGCGTCGATGGTGTATTGCACTCACAATACAGCTGAGAGGTCGTCATGCGCCCATCGTTTCTGTTGCTGATTTCTGCCGGGCTTTGTTCGCCTGCGCTGGCCGAAACGGCCGCCAGCCGCAATTTTCCCGTTACGGGGTTCTCCCGGATCGTGGTCGAGGGCCCCTATGATGTGGAGGTCAGGACCGGCGGCCGGCCCGAGGCATCGGCGCGCGGGCCACAGGACCAGCTTGATCGCCTGATCATCGCGGTGGACGGCGACACGCTGGTCGTCAAGACGCGCAAGTCCGCCTGGTCCTGGAATGCGGGACGCAACGCAACGCACGTCGCGATCACGGCGCTGGCGCTTCGCTCTGTCCAGCTCAGCGGTTCGGGCAATATCGTCCTCGACCAAGCGAAGGGTCCCGTCTTCTCGGCCGGTGTCAGCGGATCGGGCGACATGCGCGTCAACCGCATCGACGCCGACAAGCTTTCGCTGCGCGTCACTGGTTCGGGCGACCTTGCGGCGAGCGGCACGGTCCAGAACGTCGAAGCCAGCGTGACTGGGTCGGGGGATATCATGGCACGCAACCTGACCACCGCAGGCCTGACCGCAACAGTAACGGGATCGGGCGATATCGACATCGGCGCAGCCAGGACCGCCAAGGCGACCGTCACCGGCTCAGGCGACATAAGGATCGGCGGACGTCCCGACTGTACCCAGCGCAAGACGGGTTCGGGATCGATACGCTGCGGCGGCTGAAGACGATTCAGAGAAGCCCGAGGGTAGCCAGTTCAGCTTGCAGCGCCGCCGGAATCGCATCGGCATCGGCAGCATTCTCGTCGATGTCCCGAGGCGCATCCGCCGCCGCCAGGTAGCGCCACCCCTGATGCGCCCGCCGCGGGCGAGGTTCGACTGGGATCAGCATCGGCGCCAAGACGATCCCGCACCGACCGCCCTCGATATCCTCGAAGCCCATCAGAGGCTGCCGCAGCCCGAACCGGTGCTGCGATATCCAGTAAAGCGATCCGCCTGCCAACTCCTCGAAACGCTTCGGCTTATAGCGGGTGGTCAGTACGATAGGTTCGCCGCGCTCGATCCGCGGCAAGAGGCGGCCACGGAGGTCGTCGAATCCGTCACATCCGAAGGCGATCTTGGTGATATGGAGGTCGCTCATCTGCACAATATCGGCAGAAAGCGGGCCCGCTTCAACCGTGCAATCCCCAAAGGGCAGCCAGCCCCAGGAAGGAAAAGAACCCCATCACGTCGGTCGCGGTGGTGACGAACACCGCCGACGAGACCGCCGGATCGGCCCCCGCCTTGTCCAGGCCCACCGGCACCAGGATGCCTGCGAGGCCCGCCGTGATGTTATTGATGATCATCGCGAGGCAGATGACCAGGCCGAGATCGCGGTTGCCATAGATCAGGAACACGGCGAGGCCGATCAATGCGCCGAGGCACAGGCCGTTCATGATGGCGATTCGAAATTCTCGAAAGATCATGCGCGCGGTATTGGATGAGGTCAGCTGGTTGAGGGCGAGCGCCCGGACTGCCACCGCCATCGTCTGGGTACCCGCATTGCCGCCCATGCCCGAGACGATCGGCATCAGAACGGCGAGCACCACCAGCCGCGAAATCGTTCCCTGGAAAAGCCCTACAACCGACGCCGCGAGGATCGCCGTGCCGAGGTTCACGACCAGCCAGGTGAGGCGGACCTTCACAGTTTCGAGAACGGGCTCGTTGATGTCGCCGTCGCCCGCGCCCGAAAGCTTCAATATGTCTTCGCCGGCTTCTTCCTGAATGATGTGGACGATATCGTCGACCGTGATCATGCCGACCAGCCTGCCCGAATGATCGACCACGGCTGCCGAAATCAGCGCATATTTCTGAAAACGGAGCGCGACCTCTTCCTGGTCCATGTCGACCGGAATGAGGGTCTGCTCGCGCGCCATGACGTCGCTCACCGACACCTGACGTGGGGTACGCATGATCCAGCTGAGCTTGCAGGTGCCGATCGGGCGGTGGCCCGCGTCGACGACGAAAACCTCCCAGAAATCGGTGACCAGATCCTCGTTGCCGCGCAGATAATCGAGGACATGGCCGACCGTCCAATGCTCGGGCACCGCGATCAGGTCGCGCTGCATCAAGCGTCCGGCGGACTCTTCCGGATAGGACAGCGCCTCCTCGATCGCCGCGCGATCGTCGGGCTCCATCGCGCGCAGCACCGCGCGCTGGTCCTCTTCCTCCAGCTCCTCGATGATCGCGACGGCATCGTCGGTGTCGAGCTGGGTGGCGATTTCCGCCACCTCGTGCGGGTCGAGCGCGTCGATCAGCTCTTCGCGCACCCACTCGTTCATTTCCGCGAAGACGTCGGCATCGAGCAGGTCGGAAATTGCCGAAGCGATCGGTCGCCGCATCTCCTGCGGCGCCAGTTCGAACAGGTCGGCAACGTCGGCCGGGTGCAGCGGCGAGACGAGCGCGCGGGCGCCGTCGGTATCGCCCTGCTCGACACATTCGATGACCGCATCGACGAAGCTCGACTTCAGCCGGTCATCCTCGTCGTGGAGCGTCTCTGCGGCGGAGGATTCGAGGGTTTCGCTGTCCGTCTCGCTCACGCCATCCTCCGAACGCCTGGCTGGAGCGCCGGTCTAGGGCCCGGACCGGCAAACGGCAATGGCGGGAATCGAGCCTTCGACCGCATGCCGGACATTTAGCGCCGGCGGGCTTCGGGCACTTTCAATCAGCACTCGCCTCGAACGCCATCTGCCGATAGGGACGGAGCGGAGTCGCATCGACCAGAAGGAGTTCCCGATGTCCGCCGATCCCGAAAACACCCTGATCATGACGCTGGAGGGCGGCGATGTCGTCATCAACCTGCGCCCCGACCTCGCCCCCGGCCATGTCGCCCATATCAAGGAACTGACCCGCGAAGGCTTCTACGATGGCGTGGTCTTCCACCGCGTGATCGACGGCTTCATGGCGCAGGGCGGCGATCCGACCGGCACCGGCATGGGCGGCTCGGACAAGCCGAACCTGAAGGCCGAGTTCAACCGCGAGCCGCATGTTCGCGGCGTCTGCTCGATGGCGCGCAGCGCCAACCCGAACAGCGCCAACAGCCAGTTCTTCATCTGCTTCGACGACGCACGCTTCCTCGACGGCCAGTACACCGTTTGGGGCATCGTCGAGTCGGGCATGGAGCATGTCGACGCGCTGCCCAAGGGCGAGCCGCCGCGCACGCCCGGCAAGATCGTCAAGGCGCGCATCGCCGCCGACGCCTGATCTGCAAGTACAGCTTGGAAATGCCTCTCCGGTTCGCGCCGGGGAGGCATTTTTCATTTGGCTGTGTCAGACGGTCGAGATCGTCTCGAAAAGCCAGTCGTGGAAAATCCGCACGGCGCGGGTGGAAAGCGCCGGGCGGCGGCAAGCGAAGAAATAGCCATAGGGGCTGTCGATAGACTCGTCGAAAATATGGGTGAGCCGGTCATCGTGCGCATCTTCGAGGTGGCTCCGCAGCATGAACGCCACGCCAAGCCCCTGTGCCGCCGCATCGAGCATCAGCTGCCCGGAATCGAACACATCTACCGCGGCCGGCTCCAGATCCGGGCGTCCCAGCGCTTCCCGCCAGATGGTGAAAAGCTCGGGCATGTCGCGGTGCAAAAAGATCGTGAGACGGGTGAGATCGTCGACCTTGCCGACCGGGAAGCGTCCGGTCAGCAAAGACCGGTTCACAATCCCGACCACCGTGTCCCGGTCGATGCGGCGCGAATAGAGACTGGAATCGACGTCGCGGGCCAGCACGATCGCGGCGTCGACGCCCTCCCCCAGCCGTGCCAGCGCATGGCTTCCCGTATCGATATCTATGTGGAGTTCGGGATGCCGACCGCGCAATTCGGGCAGGCGCCCCATCAGACGCTGCGACGCGAACAACGGCATTACGCCCAGCCGCAAGCGCACAAGTTCGGTTTCTCCGGAGCTGGCATCGATCGCCAGGGTAAGCTGGTCGAGCGCCGGCGCGATGCGCGACAGCAACTTCTCGCCCTCGGCGGACAATATCATCGCCTGGTGGCGGCGCTCGAACAGACTACGGCCCATGAACCGCTCCAGCGCCTGAACGCGCCGGCTTAGAGCAGGCGAAGATAAGGCCAGTTCCTCGGCTGCGGCCTTGACCGAACCCAAGCGGGCGACCTGAACGAACGCCTCTATGGCGGTCAACGGGGGCAGTCTGCGCATGCGACCCTTTCATTCCGCCGCCTTGCATTGCGATGCAAAATGCAATCCCTGCGCTCAGCAACGGCGTGGAAACATCTTATGGCAGGAACAGCGGGAGATTCAAGATTGCAGAAGTTGCAATCCGCCCTGCCAATTTCGCACTTGCGAGATTTTATGCCGCATCGCAATAAGGACGGGCCTTTCAGGCATCCTCTCCTAAAACTTTACGGCCGGCGCCTTTGGGCTGCCGGCCTTTTTTTTTGGGCCCAGCCCTATTCTCCCTGCAACCCGGGGCTCCTCTGAGGCGTCCTGTCGTTTCCATAGCCGGCATCGCTTGCCATGCGCAGCGGCTTTTGCGACGGAACGTGCAAAGACAGATCCGATGGGACGAACATGGGTGATTTGATGGCCGAACGATCGCTGGACGGCGGCGTGACCTCCCGCTCAGCGCGAAAGACGGCCAGCCCGATGGCGCTGTTTTTCCGGGAGTTTCTACGACATCCAGCCATGATCGGCTCCATCATTCCATCGTCGAGACGAACGATCGAGGCGATGTTGTCCGAGGTGCGCTGGGAAGAAACCCGGCTTTTCGTCGAATATGGGCCCGGTGTCGGGACTTTCTGCGACACCATCCTCGAACGTCTTTCGCCAGATGCAACCCTGCTCGTCATCGACACGAACCCGGCGTTCATCGACTTTTTGCGGCGCCGCTATACCGATAGCCGTTTCGTCGCCGTGCACGGTTCGGCCGCTGACGTGACGGAGATCATTGCAGCCCACGGCTTCGACAGTGCGGACTATGTGCTCTCCGGCCTTCCCTTCTCGACATTGCCCGCCGGCGTTGGCGCGCGGATTGCCGAGCAAACCTTCGAAGCGTTGGGCCCGGGCGGGAGCTTCCTGATCTATCAATATTCGCCTTATGTGCTGCGGCTTCTCGCACCGCATTTCTCACGCGTCGATCGCGCCTTCGAGTGGCTGAACATTCCACCCTGCCATCTTCTGAAAGCGCACAAGCCATCGGATGCGTGACTGCCCCGGTCCGCCAAAGGGCATTTTCCTTTACATTTGCGGCCGCGCCTGTTAGCCGCGCCCTCTTTCCGAATTACGAGTTAGAACGGAGCGTTCCATGGCGCGCGTTACAGTCGAGGATTGCGTCGACAAGATTCCCAACCGGTTCGACCTGGTGCTGCTCGCAGCCCAGCGCGCCCGCCAGATTTCGGGCGGCGCCGAACTGACGGTCGACCGCGACCGCGACAAGAATCCGGTGGTCGCGCTGCGCGAGATCGCCGAACAGACGGTCACCCCGCCCGACCTGCACGAAGCAGTCGTGTCGTCGCTCCAGCGCGTGCGCGTGGACGATGACGATGCTCCGGACGAGATCGGCTCGCTGGCCGCATCGGCCGAAGCGCTGCGCCTGACGGCAGCAGCCCCGCCGCGCAATCAGAATATTGGCGGCGACTACGACTGATCGGTCGCTTTCGCTGCGATGAGGATGCGGCCCGCTTGCCCCACGGCAGGCGGGCCGTTCCGCATGTGGTGCATTTGTGACACGCAGCAGGCCGAGCGAATGCCGAATCGACCTTTTCGCAGTTGCATCATGACCGTCGGCACCCCAATCATGCTTATGTGCTGAGACAATATGAACTTGTAGATCGGGTCCTGAGCTACGACCCGGACGCCGACGAGGCCCTGCTCAACCGGGCTTATGTCTTTTCGATGCAGGCGCATGGCAGCCAGAAGCGGGCCAGCGGCGATCCGTATTTCAGCCACCCGATCGAGGTGGCCGGCATTTTGACCGATCTGCAGCTCGACGACGAGACGATCGCGACCGCGATCCTGCACGACACGATCGAGGACACGGTCGCGACCCCGGAGCAGATCGAGAAGAGCTTCGGCGCTTCGGTCGCCCGGCTGGTCGACGGCGTCACCAAGCTGTCCAAGATCGAGGCGCAGACCGAGAATGAGCGCGCGGCCGAGAATCTGCGCAAATTCCTGTTGGCGATGTCGAGCGACATCCGCGTGCTGCTCGTCAAGCTGGCGGACCGGCTGCACAATATGCGCACGCTGCATCACATCGCATCGGAGCAGAAGCGCCGCCGCATCGCCCGCGAGACGATGGACATCTACGCACCGCTCGCCGAACGGATCGGTATGTACGAGTTCATGCGCGAAATGCAGACGCTGGCCTTCCAGCAGCTCGAACCCGACGCCTACGACTCGATCACGAAGCGCCTCAAGCAGCTCAACGAAGGTGGTGGCGACCTCATATCGCGGATCAGCTCGGGGCTGCGGCTGCAGCTCGGACGCGCGGGGATCCAGGCCGACATTCAGGGCCGCGAGAAGCATCCTTATTCGATCTGGCGCAAGATGGCCGAACGGCACATCAGCTTCGAACAACTGTCCGACGTCATGGCCTTTCGCGTGATCGTGAAGGACATAGAGGATTGCTACAAGACGCTCGGCGTCCTGCATCGCCGCTGGCCGATGGTTCCCGGACGGTTCAAAGACTATATCTCGACGCCCAAGCGCAACGGCTATCGCTCGCTGCACACGTCGATCATCCATTCGGAAAAGATGCGGATCGAAGTGCAGATCCGCACCGAGGAGATGCACGCGGAGGCGGAGTTCGGCCTTGCCGCGCACTGGGCCTATAAGCAGGGCAAGCAGACAGATCCCAACGGCAACCACAGCTGGATCCGGGACCTCGTCGATATTCTCGAACATGCGGGCAATCCCGAGGAACTGCTCGAGCACACCAAGATGGCGATGTATCAGGATCGCATCTTCGCCTTCAGTCCCACGGGTGAGCTCATCCAGCTGCCCAAGGGCTCGACGGCGATCGACTTTGCTTATGCCGTCCACACCGACGTAGGCGACACGACGGTGGGCGCCAAGGTTAACGGGCGCGTGGTCCCGCTGAGGACGCCCATTGAAAATGGCGACCAGGTGCAGATCTTGCGGTCCAAGGCGCAGGAGCCCCAGGTCGAGTGGCTCGCCTTCGCTTATACCGGCAAAGCGCGCGCCTCGATCCGCCGCTTCGTGCGACAGAAGGAGCGCGACGAAACGATCACCCTCGGTCGGAAATTTTATGACGAGATCGTTCGGCGGCTGCCAGCGGCCTTGGGTCCCGACGCGATGACCGACGCGCTTAAGCGCCTCAAACTGCCCGACGAGGACTCGCTGATGGAAGCGATCGCCCGCAGGCTCGTCGACGATGCCTCGGTCATGGACGCGCTGATGCCGGGCAGCGCCGAGAAAGCCGGCGTGAAGCGCCGCGAACCCGTGCAGCGAGATGCGATCTCGATGAAGGGCCTGACCCCCGGCGTCGCCTTCCAGCTGTCCAAATGCTGCAACCCGGTGCCAGGTGACCGCATTATCGGCGTGCGCCAGCCCGATCAGCCGGTGCAGGTGCACACGATCGACTGCCGCATCCTGGCCGAAAGCGACGAAACGAACTGGGTGGATCTTGCCTGGGGCGACGGATCGGATGGCGCCAGCGCGCGGCTGACCGTGATCGTGAAGAACGAGCCCGGCGCGCTGGGGGTCATGTCTGGCATATTGGGCACCTACCATGCCAATATCGTCAACCTGACGCTGTCGCACCGCGACGCCGCTTTCCACACCTATGATGTCACAGTGGAAGTCGACGATCTCCAGCATCTGATGAAGATCATCGCTGCACTGCGTGCGGCGGATGCCGTTTCCTCGGCCGAAAGGACGCCCTCGGGCTAGACGAGCGCGTCCTGCCTTGCCGCAACGAAGGGAAAGGCGCCGCGTATGAAGGTGCGGACGCGGAACCGCGTCTGTCGATCGAGGTCAGCATCGAGTAGGCCGATTCCCATCGCGGTGGTGCGCGCCGGACCGCCCACGACGAGGTTGAGAAAGGCGGCGGCTGCGTCTTCGGCCTCGTCCGCATCGAACCCGCCGCCCGCCCAGCGGCGACGGAAGAGGTCGGCCAGATAGACGATCGTGCGCTGCGTCCCGCGTTGATAGGCGTAGCGACCGATTTCGGGCAGATGATAGGACTCGCAGTTCACGAGACGCATCAGCCGCAGCCCTCTCGAACTGAGCAGGTTGGCGACGAGAAGACGGGCGATGTCCTGCAGGCAATGCTCGACATCGTCGCTTTCCAGCGCGCGGAAGCGTTCGACAGGGACCGCCCAGTCATCGATCGCTCGCTGCAGCGCTGCCTTGAACAGCCCCTCCTTGTCGCGATAGCGCGCATAGACGGTGCGCTTCGCCATCCCGACCGAGGCAGCAATTCCCTCGATCGTCGTCCGCTCGAACCCGTGATCGAGGAACAGCGCCAGCGCATGGTCGAGAAGCTCGGCATTGCGCGCGTCGATCTCCTCACGGCGCGGCCGCCCCGGCCCGGGACGCCGGTGATTGGTCAGATGATGGACGTTATCGAGCATTGAGGAGCCTCATCCCTGAAAGTCGTGGAAGGGAGGAAGTTCGCTCGCCCCAATGGGCGGCCATAGTTGGCGGCCTGACCCGCGGGAGGCAGCATGCCTATCTCTCGTGGCGCCATCAGGCTGGCCTCCCCATCGGGCCACGTCCTGACGGCGAAGCTCCCGATCAAAGGCTGCACGCAATCCCCAGGCCTGACAAGCGGGAAGCTCAGCGTTCGACCGTCAGTCGGCCATCTTCGATCCGGAGGATATGGTCGGCGCGATCGAGCAGCCAACCCCCATGGCTGATCGACACGATCGTCATGCGGCCGTGCAGCGCAGCGATCGCGTCGGCGATGGCGGCCTGATTGGCCGCATCGAGCGCGCTCGTCGCCTCGTCGAGCAGCAGCAGAGCCGGGCGATCGAGCAAGGCACGTGCAAGCGCGAGGCGCTGCCGCTCGCCGCCGGACAGGCGCACGCCATCATCCCCGATCGCGGTGTCGAGTCCGGCTGGCAGGCCATGGACGAACTGCGCCGCAGCGGCCTCGAGCGCGGCCAGCATCTGCTCCTCGCTCGAATCCGGCACGGCGGCCAGCAGATTCTGCCGCACGGTTGCGTTGAACAGCATGGAATGCTGATCGACATAAGCCACCGATCGTCGCCAAGCGATGCGGTCGCTCCCGGCGACGATCCGCCCATCGACCTCCAAATGCCCTTCATCGGGGGAGAGCAGACCCGTAATCAGATCGGCAAAGGTGCTCTTGCCGCTGCCGGACGGGCCTATGACCGCCGTCGTGCTGCGGGCCTCGATCCGGCAATCGACATTGGAGAGGGCCGGCCGATCCCGACCCGGATAGCGCAGCCCGACCTGCGATAGGCGGACCTCCTGCTCCAGCCCGATGCGCGGAGCATCGGGATCGATCCCCGGCTCCGCGACCGCATCGATCTCCTCGACCAGCCGTTGAACCGCATCGACAGTCGGCGCCGCGTGGACCCAGATGTTCCAGCTGTCCTGCGCGCCGCCGATCATCGGGCCGATCCGGACGATGGCCACGAGCAGCGGCAGGAGCATGCCGATCGGCAATCCGACCAGCGCATAGCCGAAGGCTACCAGCGCGACCGCGACCAGCGCGGTCACGAGCTGCGCAACACCGCCGATCAGCGCGACATCGCGTCCATGGCCGATCTGAACGTCGCGCAGACGCTGCACCGCCGCCCCGAGCTCGGTCTCCGCTGCCGACTGCCGGTGAAGCAGCCGGTTGAGGCGAAGCTGGGTGACGCCCTCCTGGCCGAGCCGATGGACATGATTGGACAGCGGCGTCACCTGTTGCGCCAGCCGGGCGACCCGGCCGCGCTGCTGGCGGAAGATCGCGGCAATCAGGCCCCCTGCCAGGATCGCCGCAAGGGCCGTCTGCCAGGAGATGAGGATCGCGACAGTGAGATTGACAGCGATCGACACCAGCAGGCCCATCACCCTGATCGCGGAATAGAGACCGCCGCTGATGCGGCCGAGCTGCGTGGACATGGCGGCGACATGGTCGGCGCCGCGCTGTTGCGACAGCCAGCGCCACTCCGCGCGCCCGAGGGCCCGGAATACGCGCATCCTGAGTCCGTCGACGACATCCTGTTCGAGATGACGTCGTTGCACGCTCAGTACCAGATTGATGACGACACGCAGCAGGACCAGCAGGAAGCCGAGCCCGAGCGCGAGGATCACGAACTGCGCCTTCGATAGGGCCAGCATGTCCAGATAGCGGTCGGCGCGCCCGTCGCCCGCTTCGAGCGACAGCAGCAGCGGCACCATGATCAGCAGGCCGACGCCCTCGGTCAGACTCGACACGACCGACAGGCCGACGACAGGCCCGACGCGCCGCTGGCCCTGCAGAAGGGCACGCAGCGTTGTCAGCGCATCGGGTGCGGTCGCGGCGATCGGCGGAGCGTCCATAGGCCGTCCATAGGCAGCTGCAGGCCGTTCATCCAGCACCCTCGGCCGCGCTTTGACATTATCCTCGGTCCAGCACCGCGTGGCGTGGCCGTTCCGTGACTGCCTCTTGCCGGTCAGGAAGCGTCGGCGACCGATCCTGCGGTCCTGACACCTGGTATCCCCCGCATCAGGGCCAGCAGGCCGGCCCCGGCCTCGACACCGCTCGGCATCTCCATCGTCACCGTCATCGTCCGGCCCTCGCGGCGCAGGTTCATCGTCTGCGGCAGGCGATCATATGCGACGAGCAAGTCGAGTAGGCGGCCCGTCACGCCGAGATCGACCTCGGCCTCAAGGGCTATGCGCGAGCGATGGTCGGCCGGCGGAGGCGAAAGGCTGGCAAGGGTCATGGCGGTTCCCATCAGGTTCGTAACGATGCCGCTTCTAATCGCTACTCACCGGAATATCTGTCTCAATTCTCGATCATATTGACTGGGATGAGCATATTGTTTCGACAGACTGAGTCATGCGAGTATATTCTTTCGATGAAGCTCGACTCTTACGAACGCAAAATCCTCGCGCTGCTCCAGCAGGACTGCTCGCTCTCTGCGGCCGAAATCGCGGAGAAGGTCGGCCTCTCGACAACGCCCTGCTGGCGGCGCATCCAGCGGCTGCGTGAAAGCGGCGTCATCGCGCGGCAGGTCGCGCTCGTCGATCGTCGGAAGATCGGGCTCAACGCGCAGATCTTCGCGCAGGTGAAGCTCAACGCACATGGCCGCCAGCATCTCGACGAGTTCACCGCCGCGATCCGCGAATTCCCGGAAGTGCTCGAAGCCTTCGTTCTGATGGGTCCGGTCGATTTCCTGTTGCGCATCGTCGCCGCCGACATCGACGCCTATGAGCGCTTCTTCTTCGACAAGCTCAGCCGGCTGCAGGGCGTGCAGGAGATCAACTCGATCGCAGCCCTGTCAGAGATCAAGTCGACGACCGCGCTGCCGCTGCCGCCAGCGTGATCCTCACCGCGGATCCCTAAAGGCGCGCGAACAGCGAGAAAGACAGGACGTGGTTCATCCGGCGGCGGCCGCCGGTCTGGTTGACCAGCTGATTCAGATAGCCCAGTTCGATCGTCGTCTTGCCCACGACCGGAATCTCCGCGCCGATGAAGCTCCGCAACTGATCGAAACCCGATCGTGCACCCCAGTCGGTATCGTTGAGCGCCAGAAACCCTTCCGCATAGCCCAGCGCGGCGAGACCGTTGCCGGCCACGGGCACTTCGAGCCGGACCATCTCGCGCAGCCGATGTCCGACATCGTCGCCATCGGCACGCCAGCGCTGCTCCAGCCGGGTGCGGGTGGAGAATTCCCCGCCCCAGGGCTTGCCCATGAGCCAGCTCAGCTGCTGGAAACTGCGATGCTCGCGCAAATCCCTGGCGCCTTCGCGCTTGGTGATCACGCGCGCATAGCCCTGATAGAGCGTCATCTTCGGCGATAGCTTTACGCCGATTGCCGGGCGCAGCAGCAACTGGTCGAGCCGGCTGACGCCGTCCCCGAAGCGCGGCTGCACCTCGGCGAAATAGACGACCTTGCCCTTGAGCGATCCCATCAGCGTCAGGTTCACCCAGGCCTGCTCGTCATGCGCAGTCTCGGCCATCGCAGTCTGTGCAGAAAATATGAGAGACAGGACGGCCAGGGAAGCGCGTAGGATGTTCATCAAGGGGTGCTCTTGTTCGGCTAGGGAACCCCTCCTTGCCAGAAAGCCTGTTACGAAAGCGTTTCCCTATTCGATCCTAATGTCTCCCCAGCGTCGCGCCGCGCCCGTCGATAGGCAGCAGGCGAGAGGCCGGTCCACCGCCGGAAGGCCGCCCGGAAGCTGCCCGTATCGCGAAAGCCCGACCGCAGAGCGATCTCGTCGATCGACCGGCTGCCGACGGCGAGGGCTTCGGTGGCCAAGCCGCGCTGCGCCTCTTCACGCAACGACCGTATCGACTGGCCGGCGCCAGCCAGGTGACGGCGAAGGCTGCTCTGGCTCCGCCCCGTCATCTCAGCCAGCTGCTCGAGCGTCGGCAGCCTCCCGTCGCGGGAAAGCGCCATCGCATAGAGCGTCCGCACGCGATCGGTCAGGGCCAGGCTGTCGGGCGAGGCAGCCAGGAAGTCGAAGGGGAAATCGACCAGCAGCCGCTCCAGATCATCCGGCGTGCGCACGATCGGCATCGACAGCATATGGGCGGGCAGCGAGATTCGGTTGACCGCGCAACCAAAGGCCAGTTCGCCCGAGAAGAAGTCGGACACCGCCTCGGCGGCATAGCGTTCGTCATAGGTCAGGCCGACCGAGAAGACATGTTCGCCGGTTCCGAGCAGCCAGCCATAGAGGCGGCAGAACATCGACATACCGGCGAGGTCGGACAGGAAGCTGCTGAGGTTTGTCCGGCGTCGCAGCGTGTCGACCAGAATGTGCGCCGTCCCGTCGCCCCGCTCCAGTCGGATGGTCGAAATCTTCTCCAGCCGCGTCCGGAAAAAGGCGGCCTGCCGTTCGATCACCTGTTCGAGCGTGCGGCAGGTGATGACGCAGTGGCACATCAGCCGGAACTCATCGGGGTGCATCTGCGGCTTGCGGTCGAGCCGGCTAGAATGCCAGCCTATGGTGACGATCGCCTCGCGATAGATGGCGACCAGCAAGCGCCGGTCGATCGCGGTGACCCGGCCATTTTCAAGATCCGCGGGCAGGAAGCCCGCCCCGGCCTTGCGCAGCAGGTCGGCCGGCTCGCCTCCGATGCGCGATATCTTCTGCAATAGCTTGAGCAGTTCGGACACAGGCCTGCCGCCGTCGATCATCCCACGTCCCCGAACGAAAACCCTATTCTCTATGGAGAAAGACCCTATCCTCTTCCACCCCGCATGATCCTATCACCGGAAGAAACGGACAGACGGAGGCGCGCGCATGCCCCTATCGAGCGGAGGTTGAGGATGAGCGAGAAGGACGGGTCACCGATCTCCAGCTGGGCGCCGCCGCCGCGCCCGGAATGGCTCGCGCAGTTCCTCGCCGAGACCGCCGCCTGGGATGCGGACAGCGTGGCGCCGCTCGACGCGAAGGAACTGATCGCAACTGCGAGCGCCCGCACCGGTCTCAGCGATTTCGGCAGCGACGACTGGCGCGAACCGCTCGAGATCATGGTCAAGGCGATCAACGACGAGGCCGAGCTCCACCTGTTCGGCCGGCTCTGGACCCGGCAGGAGCTGCTGCATTTCCTGGAGGTCAGGCTGCAGGTCGAGGAGGCCTATCGCCGGAATCCGGAGATCGAGGACGAGGTGATCGACAAACCGGTCTTCGTGACCGGCTTGCCCCGGTCGGGCACCTCGATCCTGTTCGAGCTGCTGGCGCAGGACAAGCAGTTCCTCGCGCCCGCGAACTGGGAGTTCGTCCTCCCCTGCCCGCCCCCCGAGGCCGCCACCTATCGTACCGATCCACGCGTCCCCCGCGCGCACGACATGATTACGCAGATGGGCCGGGTCGCGCCGACCTATCAGGCGATGCACGAAATGGGCGCGTGGATTCCGAACGAATGCGGGGTCGCCTTCCGGCTGACCTTCCGGTCGCAGCATCTCGCCGCCGCCTTCCAGGTGCCGACCTATGTGAACTGGCTGTTCGGGGCGGACCAGACGCCCGTCTATGCCTATTACCGCCGGCTGCTGAAGCTGCTGCAATGGCGCAACCCGCGTGACCATTGGCTGCTCAAGGCACCCGAGCATCAGAGCTTCCTGCCGACGCTGTTCGACGTCTTTCCCGACGCCCGCGTCATCGTCACACACCGCGATCCCGTGAAGGCGCAAGGATCGGTCACGAACCTGCTCGGCACCATCTACTGGATGCGCAGCGACAAGGCGTTCGACGCGCGAGCCTTCGAGGAACTGCTGACGCCCGAAGGCACCGCAGCCCGTCTGGAACAGATGATCGACTGGATCGAACAGGGCACGATCCCCGCGGACCAGATCGTCCATTCGAACTATGCCGATCTGATCGACTCGCCCGTCGATGCGCTCGAAAAGCTCTACGCTCGGATCGGCTTCCCCTTCACCGATCAGGCTCGCTCGGCGGTCGCGGACTATCTGGCGCACAAGCCCAAGGGGAAGTTCGGCGCGCACGCCTATCAGGTCGACCAGCAGGACCGGACCCGACAGCTGTTCCACCGCTACCAGAGCTATTTCGACGTCCCCAGCGAAGCCTGAGCGCCGCCCACCAACCGTCCGGGAAAGGACCATGCCGATGACCACGGACCATGATCTGCTGCTGCGCAATGCGTGGAACGATTTCTGCGACTCCCTCAAGCGCGCCGGGGAGATCAGTTTCCGCGAGACCGCATCGTCCAATCCGGTCGACCGCGCCGCGGCGATCCGGCTGCTGTCGCGCAACATCGGCCTCGCACTCGCCTTCGAGCTGGAGAACAAGGACCCGCTCCACCCCGAGATCATGCATTATTTCGATCCGATGCGGAAACAGGGCGGGGACAATACGGACGCCCTCTATGTCGGCGCTCCGATCAACGGCACCGACACCTATCGGGTAAGCGGCAAGCGGGGGAACGCCCGCTATTTCAGCGTCACTGTGGTCGAGCGCGGCGCCACGCCCTGGGGCGGAGCGGTGCCCTCGGTCCTGTTCGGCGACGATCTCGAGGTCGACGAGGACGGCAATTTCGAGCTGTGGGTCGGACCGGACGAGCGCCCCGGCAACTGGATCCGAACCACGTCCGACACCTTCCGTCTGACCTTCCGGCAGTTCTTTGCCGACTGGGAGGGCGAGAAGCCGATGGAAGCGCGCATCGACCGGATCACCGGCGACGGCACCCCGCCCCAGCTAACGCCCGAGACGGTCGCCGACGGTCTCGCCGCCGCTGCGCACTGGCTTCACTGGTCGGTGACCTATTGGGCGGACATGATCGACAAATGGAAGGTGCAGCCCAACCGCTTCCTCTCCTATCGCCAGCTCGACGACAACAAGATCGACGCGACCCCGGGGGGCGAACCGCTGATCTGCTACTGGATGCTGCCCAAGGACGAGGCGCTGATCATTCGCGTCCGCCCGCCCGAGGCGCGCTACTGGGCAGTCGAGTTCGGCAATTATTGGTGGGAGACGATGGATTATCGCTATCGCCTCGCCAACACCAACTGCCACTATGCCGCGCTGGAAGAGGATGGCGAGCTGATCGTCGTCGTCAGCCATGACGATCCGGGCGTGCCTAATTGGCTGGATCCGTCAGGGCATAGCGAGGGCTATGTCACCTATCGCTGGATGATCGCCGACCATTATCCCGTTCCCACCTGCCAGCAGGTCAAGCGCAGCGAATTGTTCGATCATCTGCCTGTCGGGATGAAGCGGATCGGGCCGGAGGAGCGGCGCGAGCAACTGGCAGGCCGCCGCCGGGGCATCGTCCAGCGCTTCAAATGGTGAAGCGGGCGCCCGCCTCGTCCGCGGGCGCCCGCTTCCGGCATCAGGCCCAGACATACTCCTCGCGCTTCGGCGCACTCATCGCCTCGGCGAAGGCGTCGTAGCTCCATGGCCAGGTCAGCGGCACGCCATTCTTGTCGAGATACCAGCTGGTGCAGCCCGAACCGAAGATCGTGTTGCGGGCGGCGTCGGCCCGGCGGCGGTCATAGTCGGTATGGGCCTCACGCGTCGGCGCGACGGCCTTGGCCTGCCCTTCGACGATCGGTGCGATCAGCTGGGCGATATAGCCCCATTGCCGCTCCGCAATGTCGATCAGCGAGAAATTGCCGACAGGCCCGGTTGGCCCGTTGAGCATGAAGAAATTGGGGAAACCCGGCAGAGTGACGGCATAATGGGCGGTGGGTCGTTCGCGCCAAAGCTCGTCGAGATCGGCACCATCTTCGCCCAGCACGACGGTCGGACGAATGAAACGGTCGGCGCGGAAGCCCGTCGCCATCACGATCAAGTCGAGCGGATGCTCGGTGCCATCCTGCATGCGGATGCCGGTCGCGGTGATGCGGTCGATCTTGCCGGTCTCGATCTCGACCGCCGGCCGCTGCGCTGCCTCATAATAGTTCCAGGAGTAGATCAGGCGCTTGCACGCCGCGCGATAGTTCGGCCGCAGCTTCTCTCGCAGCACAGGATCATGGACATTGTTCTCGAGATTCTGGCGGCACAGCTCCTCGATCTCGCGCATCGCTTCGGAATCGGGGTCGACCAGCCCCTTGTTGAAGCGCCGCACGCCGTTCCAATAGTCATCGCCATAGCGGATCGCGTCGATCTTCGCGACGTCTCTGCGGAAGGCGGCGCGATCCTCGTCGCTATAGGGGAATTGCTGGACAGGCATGATCCACTGCGGCGAGCGCTGGAAATGCACCAGCTTCGCCGCGCGGGTCGACAGCGCCGTGACGATCTGGACGCCGGTGGACCCATTGCCGATGACGCCGATCCGCTGCCCGTCGAGCGCCACGCTGTCATCCCAGCGCGCCGAGTGGAACAGCGCGCCCTGGAAATCGTCCATGCCCTCGATCTCGGGCATGTTGATATGGTGCAGCACGCCCGACGCCGCGATCACGATGTCGGCCGCGTCGGTGCTGCCGTCGGCCAGCCGCAGGTGCCAGCGGCCGTCGCGCCAGATGCATTCGGTCACTTCGCGTTCGAGCTGGATCAGGTCACGCACGCCGAAATCGTCGATCACCTTCTCAAAATAGCGCTGGATCTCGGGCCCCGGCGCATAGAAGGCGCTCCAGTCGGCATGCGGCGCAAAGCTGTAGGTGTAGCAGTGCGCCGGCACGTCACAGGTCAGGCCGGGGTAGCGGTTTTCGCGCCAGGTGCCGCCGATCGTCGCCCCCTTCTCATAGACGGTGACGTCTCTCTGCCCCTGTTCCTTCAGTTTGATGGCCGCGAGGATGCCCGACATCCCCGCACCGATGACCACGAACCGCAACGCCTTTGCCATGCCGACCCTGTCCTTTTCTCGCGTGGGCCGGATCGGCCCGCGGCCAGGCCACTTGCCGATCCTCTCCCGTTTCGTGACCTGGGCATAACGAGCCTGCCGGGGGCGGGCATCGTCCGCTTCGACTAGGCCGAACGGCCTATGTCCGATCGGTCAGGGTGCGGTCGGGGCCTTAGCGCCCGAGCGATAGCGGTCGAACCAGGCGATGATCGCCGCCGCCTTGGCTGCCGACTGGGAGGGACGCGCCGCGATTCCGCCATGGCTCGCCCCCGGCACCTTCACCAGTGCGGTCGGAACACCCTGTATCTGGAGCGCGGCATAATATTGCTCGGACTCGCTGACCGGCGTGCGATAATCCTCGCTGCCCACCACCACCAGCGTGGGGGTCTTCACATTGCCGACCAGGCTGAGCGGCGAGCGGTTCCAATAGCCCATCGGATCCTCCCAGGGCAGCTTGGGGAACCAGTAGCGCGACGTGAACAGCGTATTGTCCATCGTCAGCGCCTCGCTGACCCAGTTGATCACCGGCTTCTGGGTCGCGGCGCCGCGGAAGCGGTCGGTCTTGCCCACGATCCAGCTGGTCAGCACGCCGCCACCCGATCCGCCCGTAACGAACAGATTGTCGGGATCAGCTACGCCCGACGCGATCGCCGCGTCGACCGCCGCCATCAGGTCCCCATAGTCATCGCCCGGATATTTGTGGTGGATCAGCTGGGCGAACTCTTCGCCATAGGAGGTCGACCCGCGCGGGTTCGTATAGAGCACCGCGTAACCGGCCGCGGCATAGAGCTGGTCGTCGGTCGAGAAATGCGGGCCATAGGCGGTGTGCGGCCCCCCATGGATTTCCAGGACAAGCGGCACCTTCTGCCCTGCCTGATAGCCGGGCGGCGTCACCAGCCAGGCCGGCACTTCGCGGCCGTCCGGCGCCTTCACCGCCAGCTCGCGGACCTGCCCCAGGTTCTTATGCGCCAGGAAGTCGTCGTTGAGCGCGGTCAGCCGGCGCGCCTTGCCGCCGGACACGACCGACAGGTCGGCCGGGCGCAGCGCCGACCCGCTGGTGAAGGCGATGACCCCGTTGCGCGAAACGGTGAAATCGCCGCCGCTATAAGGCCGGTCGAACGCTGTTCCGGTCAGGCCCGACGCCAGTTCGGTCACCTTGCCGTCGAGCGTGATCCGCGCGACCCGGTTGACGCCGCGCTCGTCATATTGGGCATAGAGCGAGCGGCCGTCAGCGGCCCATTCGACCCGGTCGATGCTGCGATCGAGCCCGGCGGTAATCGCCCGCACGCCGCTGCCGTCGCGGTTCATCACGTAGAGCAGCGTGTTCTGATAGGACAGGCGGCGGTCGTCATAGCCGAGATAGGCGACCCGCGTTCCGTCACGCGAGACCACTGGCGCAACGTCGGGACCGCGCCGGTCGGTCAGCGCCCGGATCGCGCCGCTGGCGAGATCGAGCGCATAGATTTCGGGATCGAACACCTCGCGCTGCCAGTCGGGCTTGCGCACCGCGCTGAACAGCAGCGTCCGGCCATCGGGCGACCAGGAGAGCGGACCGCCGTGCTGATAGTCGCCGCTGGTCAGCTGGCGCGACGGCCCGCCGTCCGCCGCGACGAGGAAGACATGGTCATAGCCCGGCTCGACATAGCCGCCGCCGTCGTTGCGATAGTCGATCCGGTCGATAACCTCGAGCGGCTTGGCCCATTCGGCGCCCTCGGGCTTGTCCGGCGCCTTGCCCAGCTTCATCGGCTCGCCCGGCACGCGCATGACATAGGCGATGCTCTTGCCGTCCGGCGACCAGCTGATCGCGCTGGGGCTGTCAGGCAGACCCGTCACGCGGACGGTCGCATCCTCGGCGATCCAGCGGACGAAGAGCTGGGCATTGCCCTTCGCGTCCGCAGCGACATAGGCCAGCCGCCGCCCATCGGGCGACCAACGCGGCTGGCTCGCGCCATCGACCAGCGGCCGCTGACGACCACTGTCGACATCGACGAGCCAGATCGCGCCCTTCTGGCGATCGGTCATGATGTCACCCTGCCGCCGCACATAGGCGACGCTGCGCCCATCGGGACTGATCTGCGGATCCGCTGCGACCTGCAGCGCGAAGATGTCGCGGCCCTCGAAGCGCGAGACTGTGCTCGCAGCATCGTGGGCCAGAACCGGCGTGGCGAAGATGGAGGCGCCCGCAAACAGGGCGAGCAGCGACGTCTTGATCATGGCATCCCTCGAAACTGACAGGCCGACAGCGTCGCGCGTTTCCGGAGGTGACTCAAGACCTTGCGAGGGAGCGAATTTTCCGCGGGAGAGCTGAAGCGACAGGGCAAAGAGCAAAGCCTCCTGCTCGGCGCACGCGGCAATTACCGATCGCGATTGATGCTGAAATGCGCGATCGAGCGGAGAAGATCGGCTGCGGGGCCGAAGCTGGAAAGGCTGCTCACCGCCCGGTCGACGAGCCCGCTGGCGTAATTGCGAGCGCTCTCACGGCCGAGCATCCGAACAAGGGTTTGCTTGCCCTGATCGTCATCCTTTCGAAGGCGCTTGCCGACGGTCTGCTCATCGCCCTCGACGTCGAGCAGGTCGTCCGCGATCTGGAAGGCCACGCTGACGCATTGCGCATAATGCGTCAGCGCCGCACGCTGGTCCGCATCAGCGGCGCCGAGAGCCGCGCCCGCATCGACACACCACCCGATCATCGCACCTGTCTTCAACTGCTGGAGCTGGACGACTGCATCCATGTCGAGCGTCGCATCGACGGCGGCCATGTCCATCATCTGTCCGCTCGCCATGCCCGACGCGCCGGCCGAGGAGGCGAGCGTCGAGATCAGTTCGGCGCGCACCAGAGGATCGGCATGCGTTTCGGACCGCGCCAGTAGCCCGAAAGCGAGCGCCAGCAGAGCGTCGCCCGCCAATACCGCCGTCGCCTCGTCGAACCGCTTGTGCAGCGTCGGCCGCCCCCGGCGCAAATCGTCATCGTCCATGCAGGGCAGGTCATCATGCACCAGCGAATGGACGTGAACGCACTCGACCGCAACGCCGGCGAGGAGTGCGTTTTGCGGCGCGACGTCGAACAGGCGCGCCGACGCGGCCACCAGCAGCGGTCGCATCCGCTTGCCGCCACCGATAGCGGCGTAGCGCATCGCTTCGTAGAGTCGCTCGCTGGCACCGGGCGGGGTCACCAATATGTCGGCGAACACCGCGTCGACAGAATCCGATATCTGCCGCATCGCGGCCGGCAGGTCCTGGTCGGTCAACATTTCGATCGTCATAGAACGGCCACCCGCTTGAAGGTCATCGACTCCGCCTCCGCATCCATCTCGCTGATCGAGAGCCTGAACCTCCCGGCCAAAGCCGAAAGGACCTGATCGACGCTGTTCGCTGGCGTCGATGCCGCGGCGGACACGCCGACGATGGCGCATCCCTCGAGACTTTGAAAGCAGATCGCATCACAGGTCGCGACGAGTTGAACCGACGCGCATCCGGCACCGCGCGCCGTATCGGCGAGCCGGCAGGCATTGGACGAGAAATCGTCTCCCACGATCAACATGGCGTCGACCGTGCCCGCAAGGTGCCGGACGGCCGCCTGTCGGGCCGTGGTGGCGTAACAAATATCGTTGCTGCGCGGTTCGGCCAGATCGCTGAAGCGCGCTCGCAGCGCCTCTACCAGCAGGCTCGCATCCTCGACCGAATAGGTCGTCTGAATGGCATAGGCCATGGGATGGTCGGGGGACTGGGGGAGATCCGCTATCTGCGCAAGACTACAGACCACGGTTGCGCCGTCTGGCGGGATCTGGCCGAGCGTTCCGATGATCTCGGGATGGTCGGCATGACCGATCAACACGATGTGGCGGCCTTCCCGCTGATGACGGATGACCTCGCGATGGACCTTCGCGACCAGGGGACAGGTCGCGTCGACCAGTGTCAACGCCCGACCGCGCCCCTCGCGCCAGACGCGCCGGGGCGCGCCGTGGGCAGACAGGATGGCAACCTCGCCCTCGGGAATGTCGGAAAGCTCCTCCACGAAGATAGCGCCGCGTCGTTCGAGATCGCGGATGACCGCGCGGTTATGGACGATGGCATGGCGCACATAGACGGGCGCTCCGTGATGGGCGATGGCATCGATCACCGCATCGATGGCGCGCACGACCCCCGCACAGAAGCCACGCGGGGCAGCCAGTACGACCTGCAAAGGCGGCAGCCGCCCTGCGGTCGGTCCGGCGAGGATCTTCGATAGCGGCAGGACGGACATCGGCACCTCGCTTAAGCGGATGAACAAATAGTCTGCTGCCGGTTTGGTGGCCCCCGAGATTAGCCGCATCAGATAACCCTAATTCTCGCTACAAGTCGAGAGGGCTGAGACAATGGTGGACTGACGCCGGTTGCGATTAGTTCGGCGGTCGAGAAAGTCGACAAGGCCTTTCTTCGCCGGGCTCTTGCTGCGGCTAACATTCTTCCTGGCTCGATCGGTTTTGAGCAGGAAGAAGAGCGCGATTGCGTCACCGCGCGCCGGCACCAACCGCATAGCCCAGAGCTTGAGCCCGCGGCTGGATTGCCCTGTCCTATATTCTCCGGGCCGGTGGAAACATGCTATCTCGGTGCCCACCAAACCGACACCAGGCTGATAGCAACGGGCCGATACTCGCTCTGGTTCCAATGTCCTAAGGTACAGGTGCCTGCTTCAGAGCAGGTAGCGGACTTTGATCGTCTCGCTGTTCTGCCCGGCCCTAAGCTCGATGCGTGCCGCATCGAACCGGGGCGGGCCGAAGCCGATCTTGGGATTTCGCGAGAAACCGAAACCTTCCCGGGGTATGGACATTGTCTTGTCGAGCCGCGCGTTCGCATTCTCATCATGGAAAAGCGATATGGCGTAGGGCCCAGGCTGGAGCGCGGTCAGGGTGAAGCATCGTTCAGACCCAGCACCGATCGGCATGTCCCGGCGGATCGATGCTCCTTCCTTGCAATCGGGAAAAGCCGCCTCCTCGCGCGCCAGGCATAGGCGCACCATGCCTCGCGTGCTACGCAGGCCGTCCAGACATAGCCGAAGCTCGGCGGTAGCGGCATGGCCGGCTTCCGTGCCGAAGGAAGCCGCGAGGATAAAGGCCGTCCATTGATATCCGCGCTTAGCCATTGTCCCGCCCTGCTTTCGGTCTGCCCTCGCCGCGAAGCGGTTAGGAACGCTGCATGAAACGGCGTGTCCTGCTTCTGGGCGGCGGCCTCGCCGGAGGGCTTAGCGCACTCGCCCTCCATGCGAGAAGGGGCGATGTCGAGCCGATCCTGGTCGAACGCGGCGACCGCTTCGGCGGCAATCACATCTGGTCCTTCTTCGATCAGGACGTGGAAGCCGGCCATCGCTGGCTCGTCGATGCGATCGGCCCGATGCGCTGGCCGTCGCATCGAATCGCCTTCCCGGCACGGCGGCGGCATATCGGCCTGGGCTATAACAGCCTGCGATCGCCCGATCTCCACGACGCTCTGCTCCGAACCCTGCCGGCGGCATCCTTGCGGCTGGGTCGCGAAGCGGTCGAAGTAACGCCGGAGGGGGTGCGCCTGTCCGATGGCGAGACGATCACGGCCGATGCGGTCGTCGACGCGCGCGGCGGCGGCCCGATCGAAGGGCTCGATCTGGGCTGGCAGAAATTCGTCGGGCGCCATCTGCGCTTCGCCGTGCCCCACGGGGTCGCCGAGCCGATGATCATGGATGCCGAGGTCGACCAGACCGACGGCTATCGCTTCGTCTATCTTCTCCCCTTCAGCGCTACCGAGTTGCTGGTCGAGGACACCTATTACAGCCTCGCCCCTGCACTGGACGTGGACCTGCTGCGGCAGCGCATCGACGCCTATGTCGACGATCGCATCGGCCGGACGTTCGAGACGGTGGGCGAGGAGACTGGGGTCCTGCCGATCGTGCTCGGCGGCCGGCTCGACGCACTATGGCCGGACGACTACCCATTTGGACGGATTGGGATGCGCGGCGGCTTCTTCCATCCTACCACGGGCTATTCGGTGCCAGATGCGGTGGCCAATGCGATGTTGCTGACCGAGGCATCCGATATGACCACGGCGGGGCTCCGCCGGCTCCTCCACGACCGTGCCAAGCGTCTCTGGCGTGAACGCGGCTTCTACAGGATGTTGAACCGCATGCTCTTCCACGCAGCCCCCCCCGAGCAGCGCTACCGCGTGCTCGAGCATTTCTACCACCTTCCCGAGCCAAGCGTGGCCCGCTTCTACGCGACGCGCCTGACTGCGCTCGACAAGCTGCGCACCCTCAGCGGGAAGCCGCCGGTCGGCATTTTCGCCGCGCTCTCCGCAATTGCAGGCCGCGCATGAAGAGCGCGGCGGTCATCGGCTCGGGCTTCGGCGGCCTGGCGCTTGCAATCCGGCTGCAGTCGGCGGGCATCGCGACCACCATCTACGAAGCGCGCGACCGGCCGGGCGGCCGCGCCTATTATTGGGAGAAGGACGGCCATATCTTCGATGCCGGGCCGACCGTCATCACCGATCCAGACTGCCTGCAGCAGCTCTGGGCGCTGAGCGGCGCCGATATGACCAAGGATGTCGACCTTGTTCCCGTGCGGCCCTTTTACCGTCTGTCCTGGCCCGACGGATCGACCTTCGACTATGACAATGACGATGCCGCGCTCGAACGGCAGATTGCCGCGCTCGATCCGGCCGATGTCGCGGGTTACCGCCGCTTCCTCGAATATTCGGCAGGCGTGTTCGAGGAAGGCTATCGCAAGCTTGGAACGGTCGCGTTCCTCGACTTCGCCTCGATGTTGAAGGCCGCGCCGCAATTGGCGCGCTACCAGGCCTGGCGGTCGGTCTATTCGATGGTGTCGCGCTTCATCCGCAACGAGAAGCTGCGCGAGGCCTTTTCCTTCCACACCCTGCTGGTCGGCGGCAACCCGATGACCACCAGCGCTATCTACGCGCTGATCCACAAGCTGGAAAAGGATGGCGGGGTGTGGTTTGCCAAGGGCGGCACCAACGCGCTCATAAGCGGCATGGTGCGTCATTTCGAGCGACTCGGGGGCGTGCTGCGCCTCGACGATCCCGTCGTGAGCATCGGCACAGGCGAAAGCCAGGTGCGCAACATCGTCACCCGCTCGGGCCACAGCGCAAGCTATGACGCGGTCGCATCCAATGCCGACGTGGTTTCGACTTACGGGTTGCTCGGCGACGAGCGGAAGCAGCGGAAACTTAAAGCCAAGCGCTTCTCGCCGTCGCTGTTCGTGGTGCATTTCGGCACGACCGGTGACTGGCCCGATATCCCCCATCATTCGATCGTCTTCGGCCCCCGTTACCGTGGACTGCTCGACGACATCTACAAGGGCGGCGGCCTCGCTCCCGATCCGTCGCTCTATCTGCACCATCCGACCGCGACCGATCCGTCGATGGCGCCGAACGGCCATTCGACCTTCTACGTCCTCGCGCCGGTGCCGCATCTCGGCAAGGCGAATGTCGACTGGGAGGTCGAAGGGCCGCGCTATCGCGACCAGGTCCTGTCGATCCTCGAGCAGCGCTTCATGCCCGGCCTGCGCGATCGGATCACGACGAAGTTCCATTATACGCCGTTCGACTTCCGCGATGACTTGGCCGCGCATCTCGGCTCGGCCTTCAGCCTCGAGCCGGTGCTCACCCAAAGCGCCTGGTTCCGCGTCCACAACCGGGATCCCGACATCGGCAATCTCTATTTCGTGGGGGCGGGCACCCATCCGGGCGCAGGCATTCCCGGCGTCGTAGGAAGCGCGAAGGCCACTGCGGCGTTGATGATCGAAGATCTTGCCGGGTGAGCGGTGACGTGCCGCAGATGATGCCACAAGGTCGCAGCGAACTGGTCGACTGGGCCGGCTCGACAATCCGGCTCGGCTCGCGCTCCTTTTACATGGCCAGCCAGTTGTTCGATCGCGCCACGCGCGAGCGGGCGTGGCTGCTCTATGCCTGGTGCCGTCATTGCGACGATCGGTGCGACGGCCAGGAATTGGGCGGGCCGCTGAGCGCCGGTGACGCAAGCGTCATCGACGAGTTGCGCCGTGAGACACACCATGCGCTGGCGGGGGATATGGCTGTGGCCGCCCCCTATCGCGCGCTGGCATCGGTCGCGGAAGAGCGGGGCCTGCCGGTCCGCTATATCGACGACCATCTGGAGGGCTTCGCGCTCGACTGTGCGGGCTGGACGCCTCAAAGCGAAGCTGATCTGCTGCGCTATTGTTACCATGTGGCGGGCACGGTCGGCTGCATGATGGCGGTGGTGATGGGAATAGATCCCGACGACGACGCCACCCTCGACACGGCGTGCGCGCTCGGGCTGTCGTTCCAGCTCGGCAATATCGCCCGCGACGTCGCCGAAGATCATGCCGGCGGCCGCTGCTATCTGCCGAGGGCCTGGATGGAGGAGTTCGGGGTCGATCCTACCGATCCGATGAACCCCGCGCGGCGCGATGCTTTGGTGGCGCTGGTGGGGCGGATCGTCGACCTGTCGCTGCTCTACGAAGAGCGCGCGATGACGGGGATAGCCCGGCTTGATTTTCGCGCGCGCTGGGCGATTCACAGCGCCCGGTCCATTTATGGCGGCATCGGCCGGGAAGTCGCAGCACGCGGCTCTCGGGCCTGGGATGAGCGGGTCGTGATATCGACCCCACGCAAGCTCGCGATCGTCGCCCGGTCGCTGCTACGCGCTGCTGCCTGAACCGAGAGCGGCCTCGATCTTAGCCCTCCGCCGTGCGGCCGGAAGCCCCCACCAGGGGACATGCGGCCAGCGGTGATGCTCGTGATGGTAGCCGAAGTGATAGCAGCTGAGCAACGAGGCCCAGACGGGGACGTCAGCACTGCGCGCGCGATGCCGATCGGCGAAATCGTCGCCGGCATAGTGCGGCAGATAGGTCCCGAAGAAGAAGAGCTGCATCGACGACAGTATCGACGGCAAAGCCCAGAACAGCAGCAGGTTTTCGTAACGGGCGCCAAGCAGGAAGAGATAGACGGCTATGATCGCCGATATCATCGCAAGCTCGCGCGCACCGAAATACTGACGGAAGAAGGCTGCATACCAGCGCGAGACGCTGCGCGGCGCGAGCGCGTGGAAGTCGGGATCCTCGGCCGTGCCGGCATGGCGATGGTGCGCCATATGCTTGGGCAACAGCCGGTCGTAGGAAAAGCCGGCATAGACGAACAGGCACAGCCGACCGGTCGCTCGGCCCAATGCGGGCCGCCCCGGTGCAAGCGAACCGTGCATCGCATCATGCGCGACTATGAACAGACCGACGCTCAGCCAGCAGAGCAGCAGGACCAGCGATACCGTCAGCCACAGCGGAGCGCGGCCGATGTCGAGGAAGAATACCGACCAGATGTGCAGACCGCTCCACGCGCCGAATACGAGGCCGCCAAGCGCTAGCCCACGATTGGGCGGGAGATCATCCACGACGGCGTTGCCGGTTCTTGCGCAGTCGCTCCGCGAGCGTCTTCAGCGGAGGCGCATAGAGGAAGCCGAAGGACACCGCGCCATCTCGTCCATGGGTCGCATGATGCAGATGGTGCGAGCGGACGAGATGGCGGAAATATCCATTCAAGCGATCAAAGCGCAGCGGCAGGCGGCGATGAACGAGGCCATCGTGCAATATGGCATAGAGAGCACCGTACAGCGTCATCCCGACGCCGACCCAATAGCCGGGGCTGTCGACCGGTTCGAACATCAGCAGCGCAACGCTGATCAGCGCGAAGAACAACCCGTAAATATCGTTCCATTCCAGCCAGCCCTGCGACCGGACATGATGCGACCTGTGAAGGATCCAGCCCGGCCCATGCATGACGTAGCGGTGGACGCCCCAGGCGACGACCTCCATCGCGGCAGCGACCAGCAGCGTCAGACAGGCCCCCTGCCACAACGCCAGACTCATGCGCGTGCAGCCCTTGTTTCGTCGAGAAGCATGATCATGCGCAGAGCATAGTCGAAATCGTCATCTCGTGCAGGTGTCATTGCGGGAATAAGACGCACAAAAGCCCGCCTGACTTGCGCCTGGCGGGCTTTTGTAAGTTTGGTTGCGGGGGCAGGATTTGAACCTGCGGCCTTCAGGTTATGAGCCTGACGAGCTACCGGGCTGCTCCACCCCGCGCCAAGGAGATATCAGGAGGTCAGGTTTTGGCCTGAGGCCTGAG
>Ga0233425_10002455_pt1 | contig 36412 bp, 25 predicted proteins | sample Watercolumn_Towu_2_FD_181712 | JGI IMG/M metagenome (GOLD analysis project Ga0233425, IMG submission 181712) | Freshwater microbial communities from Lake Towuti, South Sulawesi, Indonesia - Watercolumn_Towuti2014_140_MG | ecosystem: Environmental > Aquatic > Freshwater > Lake | place... | reverse complement strand
AGCCGCCTTTCCAGCCAGATGCGGTATCTCGCTGGAGAGAGGCCGCCGGAAGAGACGGACGTTCCGGTGCGGGCGTTGATCGCGGACGCCATGGCGGAGGTTCGCGCCCACCTGGACGCTCCGGCGCCTGAACTGAAGTTGGTTGAGGTTCAACCGCCGCTGGGCTTGCGCGGTGATCGTGTGGCGCTCACCCACGCGCTGGCGGAAGTGCTGCTCAACGCGGTACAGGCATCCACCGGGGCGCCCGCGGTCGAGTTGCACGTGTGCGGCGCACCCGAGCACCAACCGGCCTGGCTCGAACTCGAGATCGTGGATACCGGCCCTGGCTTCTCCAGCGAGAGTCTTCGGCACGCAACCGAACCGTTCTTCTCCACGAAAACTGTGGGTGTGGGGCTGGGACTGATCGTCGCACGCAGGATCCTTGAGGCCCACCAGGGTGGACTCGAAATCCTCTCCGGACCCGGGCAGGCGCCCGGCCGTGTGCGGCTGCGCCTTCCGCTGGCCCAGTCCATGGCGTCTCCTGCTACTTCTCCGATTCGCTGAAGTGCTCAGCCCGATAGACCGAAACGGTGGCGCCCGGCAGCCGCCAGGCTGCGGTGTCGCAGCCCGCCTTCTCGGCCAGGTGGTTCAGGAAGGCCGCCTTCTCGGGAATCTGCTCCCAGACTTGGGGCAGATAGGTGGCGGTGCGGGCGCCGATCTGAAGCACCACCCCATCCCGATGCGGCTCAAGCTTGCCGAGCAACTCATCCGCGGAGCCGAACTCGAGCCGCCGCGGTTCGGTCAAGACGCTCAACTCGATCTCGATCTGCGCAACCTCGTCCGGCTTGACCGGCGCAAAACGCGGATCATTCAGCGCGGCGCTCCGCGCATTGTCCAGCACGGCTTGATAGAGCGGTTCACGTGCGAAGATGTGGCCGATGCACCCACGCAGAGCCCCAGCCTTCATCAACGTAACGAAGCATCCCTTCGGCTGGCTCAACTGGCCGGCCAACGTCTTCGGGTCCATCTCGGGGATCGCAAGACCCGCCGCGGCGGCTGCCAGCGATTCCCGCGCCAGCTCGAGCAGGGCCCGGCGTTCGGGCGGGGCATAGGCAGGCGAATCGGATTCGTAGAACGCCACGGCGCCGTCACCGACCACGCGCCGCTTGTCCCCCGCTGTGTCACCGCTGTTACGGTAGTCGAGTAGGCGGGCTTTCCAACCCTTCTTTTTCGCCAGGTGCATGAGCGCAAGGATCGGCAGCTTGCCGCAGGCCCCCTGCCCTTTCATCCGCTCGATGTCCAGGCCGCAAATCGCGCCGAGACATCGGGTGTCGAGTTCTTTGGCGGCTTCATAGGCGCGATAATGGCTCAGGTCCGAGCTGGCCACAATCAAAGTCTTGTCGCACGCCCAACGCTGTAGCCAGATCCCCCAAACGCCGCCACCCCAACCCAACCGGTCAGTCCACGAGGACGGGCACCTTGAAGAAACAGATCCACGTCCCGATGTCGCCGCCAGTGGCTCCCAGGTCCACCTTGCGGCCATTCACCCATTCCACATGGCCATCCTCGTAGAGAAAATTGCCGCCTTGCGGCGCCCCGCCCTTGAGCCGATGGACGGCGGTGGCGACGTTGCGATTGTTGTAGGAGGTGTACCATGTCAGCTTCGGATCATAGATGTTCGTGGTCTTGGGCCCGATGCCTTGAAGCCGGTCGATCAGGACCGGTGCCCGTGAATAGGTGCCGCCGAGCTTGGTGCGGAAAAACCACTCGGCCGTGCCCTGCGCGAACGAGTTAATGCCGGCCGCATCCACCGCTTTGGGACGGCCTGGCAGGTAGAAGTAGCCGAGCAACTGCGCGGCATTGTCCGAGGTAACCATGTCGCGCTCCGCCGCGCGGTGCCAGTCGTCGGTGGGACAGAACAACACGTCGTTTTTCGCCCGGTCTTTCTTGGTCGTGCCGCGCTGGTTCGGAATGAGGTAGTTCCGCCAGAAATTGCTCATTGTGGGCATCATCCAACTCAGGTGGTAGCCGCCGGAGTTGTCGGGATACCACTCCTGGTTGTCACCCCCGTACATGTGAATTGCGACACCCCATTGCTTGCCGTTGCTGGCGCACAAGGTCTTGTGAGCTTTCGCCTTCGCCTGGGCCAGCGCTGGCAGCAGCAACGCGGCGAGAATCGCGATGATCGCGATCACCACCAACAACTCGATCAAGGTGAACCCCACACTGGGGCCCGCCGTCGGTCGCCGCGCAGTCGCGGGAAGGCACGCCGGGGCTTTCATGGCACAGCGCAATTCATGTGTGAGTGCGGCGAATCTAATCCAGCCATGCGGGAATGCAAGTGTGCGTCTGCGAGCACAGCGCCGGCGTCTGTCGGCAGGCGGGCCTCAACCCGCCGAGGCGCGGCGCCTCCCCAGCGGCTACCGAGGCACGAGGCCGCCGGGTCGCTTGAACACGAAAAAGAAGATCAGCAGGGCCGCGGCGAAAAAGCCGACGGCGATCAGCCCCGCGATCCACTTGAACACGCGTGCCTGCTTGAGGAGGCGGTCTGAGCTCTCACGTTGGGACATCTGAAACAGCTCGAACTCACGTTCGAGGTTAGGCGTCAACAAGGATTCGTCGCGCAACTGCACCGTCGTCCAGGCCACGTGCGGATCGCCAAACTCGACCGGGAACTTCTTCATCTGCTCGTCGCTGGCAGGCGCAAAGCCGGCCTGATGCCAGAACGGAGCGCCCTCGCGGGTCCAGAGCCGGACCAGGCCGTGATTGCGCGCCAGCACCTGCAGCCGTTCCCACAGCACAGGCCGGTATTCCTCCTCGTGCTCGGGTTGGTAAAAGGCCTCGCTATGCACCAGCCCCTGGTGCCCCTTCATGCGCAATCCCGCCGCCCCAAGCAGCACACCGTCCGCCCGCGTCACTACTTGAAACTCGGTGAGATGCTTCTCGAGCTCCAACACGGGCAAACGGCTCACGTCCCACAGCCCTTTGAGGGCAGGCAAATCTTCCAGGTTGGCGCGCCTGGCGGTGCAGTTCGTGGCGTCCACGGCCCCGGAGCGTACCTGGCCTCCGAAGCGACGTAAAGGCTTTGGTGCGAACCGGGCGCCGCCGCTGCTGAATCAGTTCGAGGTTGCGGCGCGCGATCAACGTTTGCGCCCACCAGGTCAGCCCCACCCGGCCAGCAGCAGCACGATGATCAGGCTGAGGGTGGCTTTGAGCCGCAACGCGATGGTCCAGTCTTTCATGGTTTGCGATCCGAGGTTCGCGGCGACTCGTCAGCGGCATCCAAGGGACCCCCGTCACCGGAAGCCTTCTCTGCGTGCCGCGGGCGGCTGTTCATTAGCGCAGATTAGCAGGAATCCCCGCGCCCTGTCTCCGGAAAGTTGACCTAGCAAGTCGGCCCGTCCGCTCCGGGTGCGAGCCCGTCGCGCGTTGGACAGGCCGAAGCCTGCACCACGAACACAAAGCACCTCACTACGACACGCCGGAGGACAACTCGACACCGGCCCGGGAATGTGGTACCCACGGCCCATGCGTCGGCAGTTGCTCAAAGACGTCAGCCGGATCGTGGTCAAGGTAGGCACGGGTGTGCTCACCAACAGCCGCAAGCAGCCCGATCCGGCCCAGATCGAGTTGGTCGTGGCCCAGATCGCCGAGCGGCGCAAGGCAGGGCTGGAAATGGTGATCGTCACCTCCGGCGCCGTCGGCGCCGGCATGGGCGCATTGGCCCTCGAGAAACGGCCAACCGACCTGGTGGAACTCCAGGCCTGCGCCGCCGTCGGCCAATCCCGCCTCATGGCCGCTTACGACCAAGCCTTCGCCCAGTTCGACCTCAATGTCGCCCAGGTGCTGGTCACCCACGAAGACCTCCAACACCACGAGCGCCATCTTAACGCACGCAACACGCTGGTGAGTTTGCTCCGCCGCGGGGTCGTCCCGATCATCAACGAAAACGACGCCGTCTCGTTCACCGAGTTGAAGTTCGGCGACAACGACCGGCTTTCGGCCCTCGTCGCCTGCCTGCTGCCCGCGGACCTGCTGGTGATCCTGACCACTGTCGATGGCCTGATGGAGAATTTCGGCCACGCCAATCCACGGGTCATCCCCACCATCGAGCGCATCGATTCCGCCAGGCGCTTCGCCGGGGGCACCGACAGCATCACGGCGGTCGGGGGCATGACCACAAAACTCGAAGCCGCAAGAATCGTCGTGCGGGCGGGTATTCCGATGGTGATCGCCTCGGGCAAACGGCGCGGTGTGCTCAGTCGCGTGGTGGCGGGCGAGGAAGAGGGCACACTGTTCGTGCCGCAGCCCACCAGGCTCAAGGGCCGCAAGCGCTGGATCGCCTTCTTTCACCACCCCAAAGGAACGCTGTTCGTGGACGAAGGCGCCAAACGCGCCTTGCGCGAACTTGGCAAGAGTCTGCTGCCGCCGGGAATCGCCCGGTGCGAAGGGGAGTTTGCCGCCGGCGACGTGCTTCGCATCTGTGATCTCGACGGCACGGAGTTTGCCCGGGGTCTCGTCGCCTGCGATGCCGCGGCGATCGCCGAGCGCCGATTGCGCCGCACCGAGGTGGTTCACCGGGACGACCTGGTACTCCTGTGAAACGACGGCCCGCGATCCAGGAACTGCTCCGCGTGATGGCCAGGTTGCGCTCCCCCACCGGCTGCCCTTGGGATCGCGAACAGACTCACCGGTCGCTGCGGTTCCATGCGGTCGAGGAAGTGTACGAACTGCTCGATGCGATCGAGTCAGGGGATGATCACGAACTCGAGGAAGAGCTGGGGGACCTGTTGCTGCAGGTGGTGTTTCACTGCCAACTGGCGCGCGAGCGCGGCGCCTTCGATTTCGAGCGTGTGGCCCGCCGCATCGTGGCCAAACTCATCCACCGGCACCCGCACGTGTTCGGCAACGCCAAGGCCAGGACCGTCGATGCCGTCTGGGCGCAGTGGGAACGGCTTAAGCGCGCCGAAAAACTGGGCACTCGGCACGAGCGTCCCTCGGCGCTGGACGGCATCCCGCGGCATCTTCCCTCGCTCTTGCGGGCGGAAAAGCTTCTCAAAAAGGGCCGCAAATCGGGCTTGGCCGGGGACGACCCCGCGCCGCTGGTCCCTGGGCGTCCGGGCAACACATCGGTAGGCCGGCAACTATTCGCGCTGGTGGCTTGGGCTCAGCGACGAGGGTGGTCCGCCGAAGAGTTGCTCCGGCAGGAGGCGCAGCGCGTCGAACGCCGCTGGCGGCGGAAGGAGCAGCGCCAAGTGGGCCGCGCCAAGCGGCCGGCAAAAGACTGAGGCCATTTCGACGCGACTCGCCCCGAACGCGGTCGTGGCCTCGAGCCCCGGAGCCTGAGAGACTCGCACCAGCCCATGCTCATCCTCGGAATCATGTCGGGCACGAGCCTCGATGGAGTGGACTACGCGCTCTGTGATGTGCGTGCGGGATCGATCGTGCTGAAACGGCTCTGGCAGGCTCGCTTTCCGGGCCGGTTGCAGGAACGCCTTTCCAAAGCGGCCACCGGCCTGGCCATGAGCCACGAAGTGGGCCAGTTGCACCACGACCTCGGACGCTTCTATGCCGCCGAAGCCGTGCGCGGATTGCGGGACGCCCGTCCCCGGGCTGTCGGCCTGCACGGCCAGACGGTTTTCCATCAGCCGATGGCGCCCGACTCAGCCACCTTTCAGATCGGGGAGCCAGCCTGGCTGGTCGAAGCCCTTCGAGCACCCGTGGTGAGCAATTTCCGCGCGGCCGACCTGGCAGCGGGCGGCCAGGGCGCGCCCCTGGCCTCGGCGTTCCACCAACTCGTCTTCGGCCGGCGCGGGGAATTCGTTTGCGTGAACAACCTCGGTGGGATCAGCAACGTCACCGCCATCGACTGGCGTCGCACGCGCCAACCACGACTGCTCGCCTTCGATACGGGGCCCGCGAATGTCCTGCTCGACATCGCGGTACGGCACTTCAGCGGCGGCCGGCGCAGAATCGATCGCGGTGGCGTCAGCGCCGCGCGCGGGCAGGCGAATGAAGCGCTGCTGGGCCGCTGGCTGCGCCATCCGTTCTTCCGCTGCGCCCCGCCCAAGAGCACAGGCAGCGAGATGTTTGGCAAAGCGTTTTGGGCAGCCGCATGGCCCGCCATCAGCGCCGAGGACCTCCAACCGCTGGACACACTCGCCACTCTCACGGCATTCACCGCCCGATCGATCGCACTCAACTACCGGCTCCATCTGCGAGGCAAGCCGGACCGAGTGGTGCTGGCGGGAGGTGGGGTGGCGAACCGGACGCTGGTTCAATGGATTTCCGCCGAACTCGCGGCCTGGCATCCTCAGGTCCAGGTGTTCACCTCGGACCAGTTGGGCTGGCCACCGCAGAGCGTCGAACCGGCTGCATTCGCCCTCCTGGCCTGGCGCCGTTTGCACGGCCTTCCCGGCAACGAACCGGCCACCACGGGCGCAAGACGCCACACCCTGCTGGGCCAACTCTCCCAAGGGGTCAGTCCTTATGATCCACAAGTGATCGATCCTGAATGGCGCTTAGATAAGCCCTAACACTTTGGGGGATAGTCGCTTACTGGACATGCCTGCGTCCTTCTTTCCCTGGCACGGCCCCTCAAGTGATTTCCGGTCGCGGTTCCTCCTCGTCGTCTTCTCCGGTCTCCCACTTGGGATACACAGCGGCAGGAATCTCGCCTCTTCGGATGAGCTCCTGCAGGTCGCGAATGATCGTGCGGCGAGCCACTCGAAACTGGCGCGCCAGCGCGGAGATGTTTGGACGCGCATCCACGCTGCGAAGGACCATCTTGCGGATTTCGGTTTGGCGCGTGAGCCGGTCGGTCGAGCGGCTGAGGAGTTCTCCGATATCCACCCGTTTCGACCGCTCGAGGGCCTCGAACTGCCGCACGATCTCAGCCTCACCACATTCGCTCAATGCTGTGGCGACCGTACGACACAGGTCCTCCAGATCGACCGGCTTGGTCAAGCAGTAGTGCGCGCGGCGGGGTCCCTGGAGCGCCTCGATTTGCTGATGCACCTCCAGGGCGCCGGAAAGGATGATGATCGGGACGTAGGGCAGGACCTCCTTCAATTCCGGGAGAAAGTCCAGACCGAGTTCTCCCCGGGCCAGCACATGGTCCAGCAGGATCAGGTCGGGCGGTTCCTTCGCCAGCTTGCTCAACGCGCTCGAGCCGGTCTTGGCGCGCACGAGGGTGTAACCGGTCAACGCTTCTTCGTAGAGTTCGTATTGGAGATCGTCGTCCTCGATGATCAAGAGGCGTTTCGGGGTCATGACTATCCCCATGTTGCCCCGGGAGCGGAGGCAAATCAAGTGTGCGCACGTAGGCACAGGGGCGCGTCCCATGTTCACAGGAAAACCTCGATGGCAGGGGAACACCCTGTCCAGCCCCGCCTCTGGACCACCGCGTCGGGGCTCAGGGCGCGGGCGAGTGGTTTATCCGCACGCGCGCGAACAAAGGCGCGTGGAGCGAGGCCGCGAACTCCAAAGTGACCGCTGTGCCGCCCGCGCCGTCGGCAAGGGAGGAGATCAGCCGGTAATCAACATCCTTCACGGCGGGACGCCAAGTCCGCAGGTCGCCGCTGATTTCGTAGCCGAAAGCAAGGTCCGTAGGGTCGCTGGGCCGCGTGTAGCGCAGCCGGAACCGCCCGCCCTCCACAGCGCTAGCGGGCAGGTTCCCCCTCCCGCCTGGCTGGAGAGGGTCGCTCGCGAACACGTACTCAAGCCGATTGCTCAAACCGTCGCCATCCGGATCCGCCTCTGGAACTCCCAACCCCTGCGCATCCGCGCCGAAATGCTGTGCCCGCCAGAAGGCGTAGGTGCCCAGGGGCGGTCCAGAAACGTTGATGGTCAGAGGACTCGCCACCGTGGTGGGGATCAAGTCGAACCCGTTCGCGATCGCGTCCGGGACGGCGGTCAGCGTAATTGCCGCCGGTCCCTTGTAATCCAGGGGAATGCGCAGCACCACGCTCACCAGTTTCCCCACGCCGAAATTCCCCGGGTCGCCAGCCACGTTCGAAAGCTCGAAATCGACCGTGTCCGGTGGATAGCCGCTGCCCTGCAGCGTGGCTGCGGTCAGGGCGACCGGCAACAGCGCCAGGAGTGGCTTCGAGTCGTCATCCAACGTCGAATTCCGGTAAGGCGCCTCCCATCGGTACGATTCGTAGGACAGTCCAGACACCGATGAGGTCAGCCTGAAAATCGCGGAATTGTGCGTATCCCCAGCGTCTGAGGTGAGGGAGGCATCGATCGTAAGCACCTGGCCGGGACTGGCCGAGACATTCGCCGAACCGCCACTCGCAAGTGACAACACGTAGTCCGCCCGTCCTGTGAACGACACCGTCACAATGGCCACCACAGCCAGCTTTCGGATCATGTTCATCACAAGGCGGAAAGTCTGGGCATTGGAGCCCGTGCGAAGTCCTTCAACCCGGGCCCGCGCCGGTGGAGCAGGTGCTCCGCGCCTTCTGAACTGGCGCCGACGCTCGGGGTCGCGCGCGCAGAGTCCACGCTCGCCCACGGCGCCGTGGCCGGACGCGATTGCAGCGCCAGCGGCGACCACACAATCAGCGTTTGCGTGTGGGCGGACCCGGCCGCGGCGGCAGCGGGAACGGCGGCGGGGGACGGCCCGAATCCGGCAGGGTCGCTCAGGGAGCGCACGTCGTGTCCGCGCAACGCGTAGATGAGGTTCACGTCGGCGTTGGCGATCGAACCACCGGCGTTGAGATCGCTGCGTATAGCGTAACGCGCGGCCGGATCGATCGCTCCGGCGCGGCGCAAGCTGCGCACGCCGCCGATGTCGGTGTTATTCACCACACCATCGCCGCTGGCATCGCCCACCAGCGTGGCGAACACGCGTTCGTTATTGGTCGAGATCGTGTTGCCCAGCAGGTCCTGCACGCCCGACAGAAGCACGCGGTAGCGCGCCACATCGGGCAGGCTCTGACTGAACACAATGTTCACCGTCGAGTTGCTGTCCGCGAGGCTCACGCTGACCTTCACGCCCGCCAGATCGACAGACGCGCCCTCAGGCCCGCTGACTCCCGCGATCCGAATCGAGTTGGCGCCCACCGACGCCGGATCGACCGGAGAATCGAGCTTGACGACGAGCTTGGTCACACCCTTGGTCCTCGGCTCGGTGAACAGGCCCGTCGCCGGGATGGTCAACCCGAGCTCACCCAGGACGCCGTGGGTCTGCACCGAAGCCCACGAGACGATGGTTGCCGCCGTGCCGACCAGGAACGTGTCGGTGGCGGTCCGCTCGCCGTCCTTGACAGTGAGGGTGATCTGACTCGCACCGTGATGGCCAGCCAGACTCCCAATCGACAGCCATCGCAGCAGGCCATCGCCCGAGACCTGGAGTTGATCGTCCGGAACCAGGTCCTGGTTGCTCGAGCTCACCTGAACCACAAGGTCACTTGCCTTTCCGAGCACATTCGTCACATCGAAGGGCAGCACCAGGGCCGTGCCCGCCGTGAGCGTGCGCGCCCCTGCCACCGCGAGGGCCAGCGGCCCGCTCGCGGGCAGATCAGCACCCTCGACATCCGCGGCGAGCCGGGTGGCAGAGTACCGCTGCAAGACATCCTCGCTGCCCAGAATCCCAGCGCCCATCTGCCGGAGTGCGGATGCGGTGCCATTCTGAGTCACGACCTTGGCCCGTGCCATCCGCGCCTTCAAATCCGCGCCGCCAGCGCCTGCCAGCAAGCCGATCAGCGAGTTCATGTCGGCCGAGACACTCGCGAAAGCCGCCATCTGCGCGTCGCTGAGAGTCGTGCCAGTCTCATCGGCCGCACTCTCGATTATATTCCGGGTCGTCACAGCGTCGGCGAGGCTGAGCGTGGCGTCCCCAGCCAGATCGACGATCTGACCATCGGCGTCCATGACAAACTGCGAGGCCTCCCAGTCCGGGAGATCGTAGCCGCCGAGTTCCTCCGCGTTGGCGCCAGCGTGCCGCGCCACGCGAGTGAAGTAGAGCTCGTAACCCAGGCCGTGGTAGATGGCACTCTGGGCCTGGAAATCACTCAGCGCCGGGTTCGCCGCCTGCAGCAGCGCCGCACCGTTCACCACCAGGGTAATCAACTGCTCGGAGCGGCCCAGGACCAATCCAACCTGGGACCGCAACGGGGCCGGCAAATCATCCGGGTCGAGCGATGTTTCGCTAACGGTCGGTGGCAGACCGAGCCCTTCCGCCAGCAACCGGGTCGCTTCCTCGCGGTCCAACCCAAGCTCGATGAGCCCGACTTGAAGCGTGGACAGCGGGCTGGCAGTCACCTTCTGAAGCTCGCCGTAATCACCCCCCAGGGCGCGCAGAATCAGGGGGTTGATCAGGCCGGTCTGCTTGTCCCGGCCCCCCAGCACCGTGATGACCCTGTCCAACGGGTCGTTCCCGTCGTTCCCCACGTACCAGCCGAAGAAACCCTCGGCCTCGTGTTCGTCCAGTGTGCCGTTGCTGTCCTTGTCGAAGGTGGCAAGGCTGGGCAGGAACGGCGCCGCCTCGGCGGCATCCCATTGACCATCGTGATTCTTGTCGAAGTAATCAAAATCACTGGCGAACTTGGCCTCTTCTTCATCGAGGAACCCGTCATGATCGACGTCAAACCGGGCGAAGTCCGCCCCGAGGAACGAGACCTCGCTTTCACTGAGCAGGTTGTCGCCGTCCAAATCGAACACTCCGAAGTCACCCAGCAACTCCTTCGCTTCCACACGGCTCAGCGTCCCGTTCTGGTCGGTATCGAAGTCCGCGAGCCGATCGAAGAACTCGCCAATCTCGTCCTGATCCAGGACATGGTCCCCGTTGAGGTCGTACTGGGCGAGGAGTTCCTTATCCTGGAAGGCGAAATCGCCTTCCCCATCAGCGGTGCCCCCGACTTCGTCCTTGTCCGGTTTGCCATCCCGATCACGGTCGATGAACAACTGTGAACCTCCCAGGTCGCTCGACCAAATGCGCAGGCCGTCCTTGATCGAAATATTGATCGTGGTGCCGGCGACGGTGACCGAGAACACTCCTTCGCCATCGGCAGCGACATCGAAATCCACCGACGCGGTGATGAAAAGGAACCGCCCCTCGGCCTTGCCGCTGGCACGCACGGTGGATTCGGCATTGGTGAAATGAACGGTGGCGGTGCCTTCGATCTTCGCGCCCCCGATTCCGAGGTTGACCTCGTTGTTGATCGCGAAGTTACCGTCGATCGTCCAGGTCCCGGCGCTGCTGACATTTCCAGTGCTGTTGAAGTTCCAGCGATCCCAGAGGGTCGCGCCGCCACCCCACGTCACGGTGAGCACACCACCGGCCAGCGTGACGGTCGCATCCACCGCCACACGAACGGCGCCACCGCCAGCGGTGAAGTTCACGTTCACGGTGAACGTGAACGTGTTGTTGTTCGCGGTCACCGCCGCGTTCAGCGTCGCGACGTTCTGCCCCAGGATGAACAACGCGCCCTGGAGCGTCGTTGTGAAGTTCGGCGTGACGCTGTTGGAGATCCGCACCGCCATGGTGCCGTTGACTCCCACCAGATCGTTGTTCCCCACGGTCAGGTTGGCGTTGCCAGTGATGTCGTAGGAGCCATCGGTCTTGATGAAGCCGCTCAGTCCAGCGCTGACATTGTCCATGATCGCCAGTTGCAGCGGCGCATTCGTGGGAATGGTCAACTGGAAGCCACCACCGGTCAGCGCCACGAGGACCGTGCCGCTCAAGGTGACGCCCCCGACACTGATCCGCGCGTCCTGGATCCGCAACTGAGCGTACGGGCCCGCGGGGCCGGCGCTGCCGTCCGCGTTCGTCAGACCCGCGGCGATCGTCACGTTGCGGCCGCCCAAGACCGCGGGGAACTGCGTCGGAATCTCGTAAGTCAAGTCCTTGCCGGTCGTGTTGAACTCCAGATAGAAGGTCCCGCCGAGGTCGAACCCGAGCGCCTTGATGCGGTCACTCTGGAGGAGCTGCAGATCGACCTTCCCGGCAATGCCTTCCGTGCTCGCCTGGTAATAGCCCAGCGCCTTGTACTTCACAAACGGGTTCTCGGGGGGACCCACGATGAACTCGGCGTCGCTGACGACGTCGAGCCGGTTCGCCGCCGCCGAGAAGCCCAGCGTGCCGACCATGCGGAAGAGTTCGACGCCACCCTGTTGGAAGTACGCGAACCCTTCGAAAAGCAAGCCTGCGCTGTTGGCCGGGAGCGCCACATTCCAGGTCCGGCCCGCCACTTGCAGCGGCTCGGTACGATCCGTGGGGGTGTTGTTAAGGCGGAACGAGATGCTTCCGTTCATGAAGAACCCGAAGCGCTCGAACGTCGTGAAATTCTCCGTCACCAGCAGGGCGCCCCAGATTTGGATATCTTCGGCGTTGGCATCCTGGAGCAAATGCAGCTTGCCCTGCACCCCGACTTGGCCCGTGACGCCGAGCGGGTCGTAGATCGAGTTGATCCGCGCCTTGCCGTCGAACTGCACGTCCAGGGAGCCGCCTTGCGGGTCCCAGATCATCATGATGCTGCCATCAATCCCAGCGCCCACCAGCGTTCCCACGTGGACCTCGGCCGTGCCACCGATCTTGAACTTGACGATCTCGCCAAGGTTCGTCAGCGAGACCGGCGTGCCGTCCCGGCGCGAAAACTCGAAGCTCAGGTTGCCGTAGAGGCTGAAAGTCTTGAGCAGCTTGGGATAATCCGCCAGGAACAGCATCGTCGTCTTCCCCTCCGCTGCCTGGCTGACATCCAGATAGAGCAGGATCCGCGCCTTCCCGAGCAAACCCCCGATCGGCACGAAGTCAGCAAACACCGGCCGAAGCACCGCCACGAACTTGCCGTCCGTGCTGATAAGAACGTCCGCATCCAAGCTCAAGGTCGCCGTGCCTGCGTACACGTTAAACACGGTGCAACCGCCTTCGATGCGAATGTTCTGTTTGAAGAAGGCCCAGGCATCATCCCTAACCCCGCTCTTTACCTGGTTGGCGATGCTGATCTCCAGCCGCACCAGCCATTCGCCAAATGTGAGGTTGTCCGCCGGCTTGAACTCGGAACTTCTCAGCTCGCGCGCATCCGTGATGCTGGGGAGGACGTTGTTGAAGGTGACGCCGGCTCGGAAGTTCGTAATCGCCAGTCCTGAGGTAGGCTCGATCACGACAGGAGCCGCCACGGAAAGGTAAACCTGCAGCGGCCCCAAAGTCGAGATGCCAAGCTGAATTTCGAAGCCACTCCAGCCATTGAAATTGTACTTGGCGCGGATCGCGCCATAAAAGACGCGGTCAACGACCGGGGTCGTCGTGTCGTTGGGCGCAAGCCGATCGCCATTGGCATCCACCTTGAAGACGCCACCCAGGAACGCGCCTTCGATATCGACGCCGAACAACTTGCCCTTCACCGAACCACCCAGTTCACCCAAGTCCACAATGGGGAACTTGCCTTCTTGGAGCAGGCCGATGTCAATTGCCAGGTCGCGAACCGTGCCACCCACCTCGAAGGGCAGGTCCCCCGTCATGCTGAACGTGCCGGATACATAGACCTTCAGGTCGCCGGGATCGGCTTCAAAGTCCTTCCAGGTAACCTTCGAGGCGAAATTGCGCAGCAGCAGGAACGCCGGCCACTTGAAGTGGTCCGGCTGCATCTCCAGCGACACCTCGAACCCAGGCAACCCGGCGAACTTGCCGTTACCACGGATTCCGAAGTTCTTCGCCGTCCCCTTGATCATGTCCAATTTCTCGACGCTGGCGGTGAGCGTCTCGACTGTGGCGACCAGGGCATCACCCGTTGCCGTCAAATCCAACGTCACGTTGGTGCTGGCCAGGGTGATGTACTTGGCGAACTTGGCCTCGACCTTCTCCTGGGCGGTGGACCGCAGCGTGAACGTGGTCAGGCCCAACTCGAACTCCTTGCCCGCCACCCGGCTCGAAGTCAGGACGCCATTCAGGTCGATGGTCGCGTTGGTGATCGGGAAAACGGACTCGGCTTCTTTCGAGACGCCCAATGTCAGGCTCGCCGTGAACTGGGCGGTGAAGGTGAGAGTCTTGTCGGCGTCGTTGTAGTTGAGGGTGGGCGTTTGAGTCAGTTCGCCCGTGACCTCCTGGCGATCCGGGTTCCCGGAGAGGACCAGGCTGCTACCCGTAGTCGCCGGGGTCCACTGTCCGTCCTGGTAACTCCCCAGAACCAGGCTGCCATTCAGGAACAGGAATTCACCCGCCTTCAGGTTCACCACCCCCAGGGACAACTGCGCCAACGTCTTCGGGGCCAGTTGACCGTTCGTCAACAGCCCTTCGAACACGACATCAGGGTTCTGTTCAGCCGTGTAGGTCTGAGCGGAATCTCCTTCGCCCAGCACTATCGACGCGGTCCATGGCAAGCCACCCAGCTTCGTGAAGTTCCAGTTGCCCGTTCCTCCCAGCGCGATCTCAGCCACGTTCCAAACCTCATCTCCATCTCGCTGGTTGTTACCATTCGCGTCCCCGGCGAACTTGATCGCCGCCCCCTTAATATCGAAGGGCAGAATGTTACCCAATGCCACCGTTTGAGGTGTCCCGAGCGGATTGAACGTCGCGCCTTGAACGGTCGCGGTTCCATCGCGGGCAATGGCAAGGCCGTTGACGGTTCCGGTGGAATTGAGGGCATTGACGGTGGCGTTGGCGGTCTCGATCGACGCCAACGGGTCACCCAAGGGGGTGAGAGCGGCGTTGGCGGCAGTTATCGTTAACAGCGTCCCGCTCTCGATCTTCAACTCTGCGGCGCTCAGGCTCAGCTTCGTCGCGTCCGATTCGACCGTCAATCCGCCGGTCAAACCCGTTGTGGTGATCGTTAACGCAGTGCCTGCGGGGAATAGCTTCGAGGCGCTCGCGGTCACATCCACGGTGCCCGCGGCGATCGTGAATCCCGAGCGGTTATCGCCATCGGCTTGAAAACCAACCTTCAGACCATTGAACGCGGCTTGCAGCCCGGTAAACTCCATCAAAGTAGGGTCGCTCCCCAAGTTCCCGGTTACGGTGAGCGTGGTGGCAGGAACATCAGCGGAGGCTGTGTAAAGCTTCACCCCACTCACCGTCGAGGTGGTCTGCCAGCCCGCGAGCGACCCGAAGAACTCCACCGTCATGTTGTTGACGGTCCCAAACGGGTTATTCTCCGAGCCGTCGCCCGTCTTGGTATAGGTCCCGGTCAGCTTGATCGCACCGGCGATCTCGAGGGTCAGCGTGGAAACGTCCTGGAGATGAACCTTGGAAGAGGACCGGACCGGGGCATGAGTCGGTTCGGGGGCAGCGATGGGCTGGCCTAGTGGGGCAGCCTCGAGACCGGCAAACAGGTCAACCGCAGACTGGCCAAAGCCGGGAAGCCCGGCGGGCGCCACGGGGCCGGTCTCACGCACCTCCAGTACCTCGGGATGGCTCGAAACCGCGTGAACTAAATCGGCCCCCACCGGAAGCAACCCTTCACCCGAAAGCAGCAGCCGAGGCTCAAGAGCCTCCATCCGTGCATCCAGCAGTTTCAGCGGGCGTCCGGTCATCGGGTGCCAACGACGCTAAAGAGGCGTATTCTGGATTGCAAGCTTTTTTCGCTGTAAATCTAATTCTTAACATCGTTCTCACCAATAATACCGCACCACCATCGGCCCTCGGCCGTCCAGAAACCGGCGAGAAACACAGAAACACACGCGAGCGCGGCTTTGGCCTTGACCCGCCGCGCCGCTCAGTCGATGCTGACGCGCGTCCTGAATATGAGAGAAAATGGCCTGAACATAGTGGTCGTGGCGCTGGCCGCCGCGGGAATGTTGGCGAACTCGGCGGTGGCCGCGTCCAAGAAAACCGCCAAGCCAGCCGCGGCGAGCGTGGCGGCCAGCGAGTCGACGGCCAAGCCCGCGCCGACCTCCGGCAAGAAAGAAAAGAAGGTCTATCCCAGCCTCGGCGAGGTCGAGCGGCTCGACCCGGCGCTGGATGAACTGATTCCGCCGGGCGCCAAGATCGAGAAGCTCTCAGGAGGCTTCGAGTGGGCGGAAGGCCCCGTTTGGGATCGGCGCCTGCAAGCCATTCTGTTTTCTGACGTTCCCCAGAATCGCGTCTATCGGTGGAAGGAGGGCCTCAAGACGGAGGTCTTCCTCAGCGGCAGCGGCTACACAAGCACCACACCCCGCGGTGGGGAAATGGGCTCGAACGGGCTGACGATGGATTCAAGCGGCGCGTTAATTCTCTGCCAGCATGGCGACCGCAGGGTCGCGCGTCTCGAGCGGGACGGGAAATTCACTTCCCTCGCCGAGTTTTACCTGGATCGCCGCCTCAACAGCCCCAACGACATCGTGTTTCGCTCCAACGGCGATTTTTACTTCACCGACCCCCCCTACGGCCTCGAGGGCCTGAACAAGGACCCCAAGAAGGAGATCGTGTTCAACGGTGTCTATTTGCAGCGCCGCAAGGGCGACTTGGTGTTGCTGACCGCCGACCTCCCGTTTCCCAACGGCATCGCGCTCTCGCCAGACGAAAAGACTCTCTATGTCGCGGTGTCGGACACGAACATGCCCGTCATCGTGTCCTACCAGGTCCAGAAAGACGGAACAATCGACAAGGGCCACGAGTTCTTCAATGCGAAGCCACTTCTGGCTCCCGAGCGCAAGGGCGTGCCGGATGGGATGAAGGTGGATGCCAAGGGGAACCTCTTCGCCACAGGGCCGGGAGGCGTGCTGGTGATTTCCCCGGAAGGCAAGCACTTGGGCACGATCAACACGGGTGAACCCACCGCGAATTGTGGCTGGGGTGGTGATGGTTCCGTCCTCTACATCACGGCCAACAAATACCTTTGCCGCATCCAAACCACCACGAAAGGCAAAGGCTTTTAGCCGCCCCCGGAGCGAGCCGAGTGCGGCGAGGAGGCTGCCCGGCAGGCGTTGGCTCGGACAACCCGGCTCGAGGACCGTTCCCTGCTGGTGTGTTTCAGGCCGGACCGGAGTTCAAGCCGCTCCAGAAGAATCCGCTCGAGGAAATGTGCCTCGCGACCCCCGCGATTGCGGGAGATAGCCTGTTCATTCGTACCGCCACGAGGCTGTACCGAATCCGCAAGGCGGCATCCTCATGAGAAGCGCGTTGTCGCTATTGACACGGTTCGGAGGGCTGGCCAACGGCCTTGCGTTGGCGGCCTGTTGGTTTCGCGTCCTGGCCGGTGAACCGATCCCCAACAAGTTGGTGGTGTTGACCTTCGACGACTCGGTAGCCTCGCAGTACACGGTGGTGCGGCCCATACTCAGGCAGTACGGGTTCGGCGCCACATTCTTCATTACCGAAGGTTTCAGTTTTCCGACCAACAAGCGCGACTACATGACCTGGGAACAGATCGCGCAGTTGCACCAGGACGGTTTCGAGATCGGCAACCACACGCGCGATCACCTCAGCGTCACTCCCGCCACACTCTCGAAGCTGAAGGAACAGGTCGAGGCGATCAACGCCCGCTGCAAGGAGGCCGGGATCCCGCGCACGACCTCGTTCGCGTATCCTGGCAACGCCATCACACCCGGCGCATTGCCGATTCTTAAAGAGCTGGGATTCAAATTCGCGCGCCGGGGCGGCTCCCCAGAGTACCCATACGAGGCGGGTGGCGGTGTCCCATACGAACCGGGCGTCGATCACCCGCTCCTCATTCCCTCGGTGGGTGACGCGCGGCCGAACTGGACTCTCGCGGATTTCAAGCGCGCGGCGGGCCTGGGCCGGGGCCGGCGGATTGCGGTGCTGCAGTTCCACGGCGTGCCGGACCTCGAGCATCCCTGGGTTCACACGCCGCCGGAGCGATTCAAGGAGTACATGGCCTACCTGCACGATGAAGGCTGCAAGGTCGTCGCGTTGCGGGACCTGGCCCGCTACGCGGACCTGGCCGCCACTCCCGCCGATCCGTGGGCGATCATCGAGAAGCGCAAGGCCGAGATTGGCGCGTCCCGGTGACCCGGCGGGGCCGCGGAACGAGGGTGCCTCGATGGCAAGCCTGCTGGAGCTTCCGGGCCACAGACAGGGGGCGGAGAGTGGCGATAGCTGACCGAAGAGCCCGGCGCGAACGATGAACGTCCTCTTCATCAACGAGAATACGCTTGGCCACACCTCGTACTTGCGCCCGTTCACCGAGGAACTCGAACGGCGCCCCGAGCTGAACATCCGCGCGCGCTGGCTCGACGCCACACCCCTGCCACCCGAACTGGAACACAAGGCGAACCGATCGGTTCGCGGCCTGCGGCACTGGGGATTGGACTTCGGGCATGTACGCTGGCGGCGGGCGGTGAGCGGTTTTGTTCGCGGTCAAGTCCTCGAGCGACTCCGAAGCGAGACCCTCGACGCGATCGTCGTGAACACACAGAGCATCGCGTTGGGTTTGGCCGAGATCGCCGCCACGACTCCAGTGTTGGTCTGCCTTGACGCCACTTTTAGGCAACTCGCGCGTACCGGCTGGTTCGCGCCCGCCCCCTCGAGTCGCTGGCTCGGGCCGCTGCTGCTGGCCCCGTTAAGCGCCGCCGAGCGCCGCCTGTTCAGCTCGGCACGCCGCCTCCTGCCTTGGTCCACCAAAGCCAGGCATTCACTCGAAAACGACTACGGTCTGCCAGGCGCGCGGATTTCCGTCCTACCCCCGTCCGTAACCGAGACACCGGCCCGCGCGCGCCCGACGCACGAACGGTTCCAGATCCTGTTTGTGGGGGGGGATTTCGCCCGCAAGGGCGGGCCGCTCCTGTTGCAATGCTTCCGAGAGCACTTCGCGGCGCGCTGCGAACTGCACATCGTCACGCAGTCCCCGGTCCAACCCGAGCCAGGGGTCCTTGTCCATCGCGGGCTCGGCGCTCACAGCCCGGAGTGGCTCGAGCGGTGGACCCAAGCCGATGTGTTCGTCTTTCCCTCGCGCCTCGAGACCTTCGGGATCGTGCTGGTCGAGGCCCTGGCCTTTGGCGTCCCGGTAGTGGCCGCCGCCACCGGCGCGGCCAGCGAGGTCCTGGCAAACGGGGCAGCGGGCCTGCTGCTGACCAGCCTTTCGCAAGAGACGCTGCGACAGGCGATCCACGAGGTATTGGCCAACCCGGATGCTGCGCGGCAGCGCGCGGAGGCCGGACGCGGGCAGGTACGCGCGCATTTCGATCTGGCCACGAACACCCAGCGACTGGCGGCCTGGCTGCGCGAAGGCGCCGAATCACGCGCATGAACCCAGACTCGACAGATCCCCCCCCCCCGAACCCGGCGACACCGCCCTCGCCCCCTCCTGGCTGGCGGTATGCCGCGCCGCTCCTTGCCCTCTGCGCCCTCGCCTCTTTTCAACTTTTCATCCTCCCGAAGGACGTGGGCTACACCTACGACTCGACGGTCTATCTGGCCGGGGCACGGTCCCTGGCCGAACAACACAGCTACCGATTTGTGGCCCATGTGGGCGCACCCACGATCGGATTCTACCCGCCGCTGCAATCCCTCTACCTTTCCCTGGCTTGGATGCTGAATGGGCAATTCCCGGCGAACATCCCCTGGATCATCGGATCGATGGTTGCACTTAGCCTGGTGGTAAGCTGGTTGATGTACCTCTACCTGGCACGCGAGGGACTGCCGGTTTGCGCGGCCCTCGTCTGCAGCCTGGCCTTCGTCTCATCACCGCTTTGGTTCGGGAACCTCGTGCACCTCTACTCGGAAACGCTCTTCACCGCCCTGGGCCTGGCACTCGCCCTCCTTTGGCAGACGCCGTCGCCGTTGGCCGGCAACCGGAGGTGGCTGATGACAGGCGCGCTGTTCGGTCTGCTTTACCTGACCAAGACCGCCGCCGTGGGGCCCATCGCGGGAATGCTCATTCTGCTCGCCTGGAACAGCCGCGCGCGCCTCACGAGGGCGGCGGCCTGCTTTGTCCTCCCCGTGCTTCTGGCGTTCCTTTGCTGGCGGGCGATGCGCGGCGCCAGCCCCGGTTACGCCGAGGCCTTGCGGCTCCGCTGGGACCAGGAGGGCGGCTGGTGGCCGTTGTTCCTGTTCCAGTGCCGATCCGCGTGGGACTACGTCTCGGGCCAACCCTTCCTGGACATCCTGTTCCCGGCCTGGCTTCGAGCGCCCCATCTCCAGGCCGTGCGGCGATTGGGGCTGGCTTCCCCGATTTCGTTCGCAGTCCTGGCCACCACGCTCGGGTTCATGGCGTGCGCTGCGGTCGGTTGGTGGCGAACCCGCACGCCTTTCGCCAGCGCGCTGGCCTTGTTGATCCTTCTGTACGTTGCACAACTGATCGTGTGGCCTTATCATCTGGGGTCGAGGGTCCTGTTTGTCATCATGCCGTTCATGATCGGCTGGGCGTGGCACGGAATCACGAATATGCCCCAGCGAGCGGGTGTGCAGGCGTGGTTGCGACGGGTACTCGCCTGTTTGCTCGGAGGCGCCACGGCCCTGAACCTTCACATGTCAGCACGCGAAAGACCGGGCCACGAACGCCTCAACAGCCTGCCCGAACTAATCGAGGTGTCCGCCTGGATCAGGGACCACGTTCCCGCGGACACCTCGATCGCCGCGGGCTACAGCCTGCCCATCCTCCACTTGCGCCACTACACGGGCCGCGCGTTGTTGGAGGACTACTTCACGGAGCCGGTCGGGTTCGTTCCGATCGCCTTCCGCTCGCATCGTCAGCGCGCCGGCTACCTGGTCGCGATTCGCGACGCCGGCACAGGCGCCGCGCGCTCGCTCCCGTCCCACCTCGAGGTCCTCAACCGAAGGTACCCCGGCCTGTTCGAGATCGCGGCTGAATCGAGCCAGGGACGTTACATGGTGCTCCGCGTGAACCAGCCTGTGCAGGAGCGTTACCTGAAGGATTACTTCCCTTAGTGGCTTTTGGATTGCCCCAGCCGTCGCGCAGCCCTAGGGTTCCCCCACGAGCACATGATCCTCAAGCCGGACTGCCGCCACTTTCCCGGAGACAGGCCGTGCCACTTCAACAAGGACCACGGCCAGACCTGTCCGGACTGCGGTCATTACGCCACCCAGGGCACGCGCATCCTTCTCATCAAGCTGGCGGCGCTGGGCGACGTGCTGCGCACCACCGCCCTGCTCCCCGCTTTGAAACGGCAATGGCCGCACAGTTACCTCGTCTGGCTGACCCAGGCCGATGCCGTGGACTTGCTGCGCGGCAACCCGGGCATCGACGAAATCTGGACTGTTGAATCGGACGCGCCTGCGCGCCTGGCCCTCGAGCGCTTTGACCTGGTGCTGAACCCGGACGCTGACAAACGCGCGGCCGCACTGGCTTCGCTGGCCCAAGGGGTCGAGAAGCGGGGGCTGGTGCTGGACGTGCGCGGTTGCCTGGCGCCCGCCAACCCGGAGGCGGTCACCTGGCTCGAGATGGGCGCGTTCGACCAACTCAAGCAGCAGAACCAGCGAACCTACCAAGCCCTGATCCATGAGATGCTCCGGCTCCCCGCCGACGCGCATCAACTGACGCTGCCCTTGACCGAAGCAGAGTTCCTCGCCGCCGGGCGGAAGCTGCAAGCCCTGGGCTGGTCCGAGCGGGACAGCTTGATCGGGCTGAATGTCGGCGGCGGCGGGCGCTGGAAGAAGAAGCGCTGGAAGGAGCATCACTTTCTCGCGTTCCTCCGCCGGGCGGTCGCCGATTTCGGCGCGAAAGTGCTCCTGATCGGCGGCCCGCAGGAAGGCCCGCTGTTGGAACGGCTCGTGGGGGCTGGCCTGCCTGGGGTCTTCACCGCCGGCCCCCGCTGCGCGCTGCGCGAAACCGCGGCCCTGATACGCCAGTGCCAGGTCTTGCTCACCGGGGACACGCTCGCCTTCCACCTCGGCGCCGCCCTAGGTGTCCCGACGGTCGTCCTGCTCGGCCCCACCAGCGCCGCAGAGTTGGACCTTTATGAACGCGGGGAGAAAATCATCGCCCCCATCGGTTGCGTCGGCTGCTACCTCACCGACTGCGCCGTGGACCCCGACTGCATGGAACTGATCACTCCTGACCAGGTCCTGGCGGCCGTCCGCCGGTGGCTCCCGCCCACGGGCGCAGGCGCGACGGCGCGTTAAGGGCGTCCTCGCTTTTCCAACCCGCGTCCCATGGCCCCGCTCATCAAGATCGCCTGGGTTTCCGCCGTCGGAGAAAAGGGCGGCGCGGAAGTGACCATGTTACGCACGTTCCGCTATCTCGACTTGCAGAGGTTCGCCCCGAGCGTGTTCATGCTGCGTCCAGGTCCCCTCGAGGAGGAACTTCGGGAGTTGAAGGTCCCGATCCACGCCATCGCCGCCCATCGCATGCGCAACCTCGTGGGGGTCATGCGCGCGGTAATCGCCATGAGGCGCGTCATCCGCCGCGAGGGCATCCAACTCTTGCACAGCAACGGCTTTCGCCCCCACGCCTATGGCGGGCTCGCCGCGCGATGGGCGCGAATCCCCGAGGTTTGGACCGTGCATTCGCCCGAGCGCGGCACCTTGTTCAACCGGCTGATCCTGGGCATACCCTCGACCCAAGTCATCGCCAACTGCCCGCGCACCTCGGATTACTTCACCTCGGTGGGCCACGCCAACGAGATGATCTGGCCAGGGATCGACATCGCCCGGCTCGAACGCGGCACCCCGCGCCACGTGCTGGCGGAGCGGTTCAAACTCCCCCTCCAGGCCCCATGGATCAGCACGGCAGCCCGGCTCCAACGTTACAAGGGCCAGCACCATGTCGTGCGCGCGCTGGCGTCGTTGCCACCCCAATCACCCCCCGTCCACGCCATCGTCATCGGCGGCGCACTCTTCGGCATGGAGTTGGACTACCTCCAGGAACTCCAGGACGAAGCCCGCCGCCTCGGGGTCGCGGACCGCGTGCACTTCCCTGGATTCGTCTCGGACGAGGACGTCGCGGGCCTGCTCGGGGCCAGCGCCGTCGTCGTGCACGCCGCCCTGGACGAAGACTTCGGCATTACCGTGGCAGAAGCGCAGATCCTCGGCCGGCCGGTGGTGGCCTTTGCCGCGGTCGGCCCCGGCTACATCATCGTGGATGGCGAAACGGGCAGGCTGGTGCCCGTGGGCGATCAAAGCGCCCTGAACTCGGCGCTGGCTGCCACCCTGGCCGACCCCGCCACCATGGAACGCTGGGGCCAGGCCGGATGTGCCCGCTCCCGCGAGCATTTCGGCATCGACACCCACGTCCAAAAGACCGAGGCCATCTATCTGCGCTGTGTCCACGCGCCGACGACCAACCCCGCTTGACGCCCACAAACTCGAGGTATGACGGACCTGCCTGAATTGACGCTTCCGCCCCGGCTCGACGACTGGGTATATCGGTACTACTTCACTGATGAATACCCGTTCGGTCGGCGGCCCTCGCGGCACGTGCGGGAACGGCGCTTGCAGGAGATCGCACGCTGGCTCGGGGACCGCGCGCCCGGCCGCGCGCTGGACGTGGGCTGTGGCCCCGCTGAGATGTCGGCGGTCCTCTGCCGGCGGTTCGGCCCGGGCTGTGAGGTGGTGTCGCTGGACCTCGGCCCGAGCTTTGCCCCACTCGCCCGAACCATCGTCGAGGCCAACGGCGGCCGGTTCAGGTTCCTCGTCGGGAATGCCGTTCGTCTGCCCCTGCAACCGGCGAGCTTCGACCTCGTCATCACCATGGAGATGATCGAACACGTGCCGCGGTGGCGCGAGTTTTTGGCGGAAGCGGCGCGCGTGCTCCAACCGGGTGGCAGACTGATCGTCTCGACCCCGACCCGCGCCGGCTTTCACAGTTGGCTCAAACGCGCCTGGCAAGCCCTCACGGGTTGGGAGAAGGTGAACCAGGCCTGCCTCCGCGGCGAGGGAACGGATTACGAGCGGTTTCTGGCCCGTGAGGAAGTCGTGGCCGCGGCCGCCATGGCCGGTCTCGCCTTGGAAGCTGTCAAGGTTAAAATATTCGTGTTCAGCTTCATCCCGCGGCCGCTGTTCGGGCTGAACCGGCTGGCGGAGGCCGCGCTCGAGCGGACGCCCGGCTTGCGCGAGCTCGGGGTATGCCGCTTCTACCTGTTCCGCAAGCGGGGATGAACCTTCCCCCCCCCCCAGCCCCCCCCAAGCCATCCCTGGCCGTCCTCTACGGCCGGGCCGGCCAATTCTCGACGTCCTATCAAACAGACCGGCTCGTCGAAGCCCTCCAGCCCTGGTTTGTCACCACCTCGCTCCGGTTGCGCGCCCGGCCCGAACGTCCCTGGCTCAGCCGCGGCGAACGGCTTTGGCGGAACTGGCTCAAGCCACGCTTCACGCAGCCCTCCGCCGATTACCTCCTTTACGGAAATGACGGCTTGGCCGATCTGGCCTGCTGGAGGACCCGCCGATTGCTCTATTGGTACGATGCGCCCTGGGACTACGCGGCCCAGCCCCCGCGGCCCCGGCAGTTCGTGGATTGGCTCCGCTGCCGCAACGTTGTGGCCGCCGATCACGTATTCGCCGTCAGCCAGGCGCAGGTGGCCCTGGCTCGCCGACTGCGGCCGGGCCGCCAGGATTCCGTGACCTACCTGCCCGTCGGGGTTGATTGCCGCTTCTTCGATCCTGCCAGGGCCGATGCCGCGGCAGCCCGCCGCCGCTACGAGGTGCCCGAGCGAACGGTCATTGGCTACCTCGGTTACCTGGGCCATTGGCGCGGCCGCTTCGCCGGCGAACCGTTGGTCGAGATCGCACCGCGATTGCTGGCGCAACAGGACGCGCATTTCCTGGTCGTCGGTTCCGGCCCGGCGGAACCGATGTTCCGGGAGCGCATCGCGGCATCAGCCTTGCGCGATCGTTTCACGTTCACGGGGTTCGTCGAAACCGAGTGGCTGCCCCATTGCCTAGCCGCCATGGACGTCTGCGTCGATACGCTCGAACCAGGGTTCCATTCCGAGGCCAGGTCCGAGACCAAGCTCAAGCAGTACATGGCGATGGGCCGCGCCTGCGTGGCGACCGCCATCGGCGAGAACCGCGTGGACCTGGACGACGGCGCGTGCGGCGTGCTCGTCGAACCCGGAGCCGCCGCTCTGCTGGCTGGGCTCGAATCCCTGTGCCGCGATCGCGAGCAGCGCCGGCGGTTGGGCGACGCCGCCCGCCGCCGCGCGCTGGCGATCTATGACTGGCCGCGCCTGGCCGGGCGCCTGGCCGGGACGCTGGGCCTGGAGCCCCGGCAAGCTCGGTAAGCGGGACGGTTCCGCGTTTTCGTTTCCAAATCCGGCGGTGTCGTGGCATGGTCAGAGGACACGTGGCCATGCGCCAGCACGAATACTCGGCGAAGGCGAAACGCCTGCCGCTCGCCTCGGCGAAGCGGGCGCGGGCGCAGGCGCTTGAGCCCGAGGGACCGTCCCTCAAAGAGAAACTCCTGGCGATTGTCCAGGGCGATCCTTTCATCAATTCGGTGATGGTGGCGGCCATCACGATCGGTTTCTTCCATGGCTGGCTAAAGTTCAATTATCCGCACCCGTTGGTGACATTCCTCTTCGATGGCACGCTGCTGGCCGCCCTCAGCCTTGCCTATCTGCGGCACAAACGGAACATCCCTTTCATCCCGCGCGGATCCGTCGGGGCGGCGCTGGTGGGCTTCTATGTCGTGTGCATCATCTACGCGCTGCTGCCCTTCGGGCCGCCCCTGCTGATGTCGGTGGCCGCATTGCGCGGATGGTGCTTCGCCACCTTGATGTACACCCTTGGGTACAACATGACACGCAGCCTGGCGCAGGTGAAGGGTTACTTCTACGTGCTGATCATTCTGGGGGTCATTACCGCCGCCTACGGCATCCGGCAGTCGCCGACGGAGATCGAGAGGCGCATGCAGGAGGACGAACAGTACGCGGCCCGGCTCAAGGGGACCTACTATTCAACCCAGAGCGGCCAGGCGCAGTTGCGGGTGTTCTCGACGTTCGTGAGCGCGGGCGTCTTCGGGAGCGTCATGGCTCACGTGATCATCTTCGCGGTGGCACTGCTCTCCGAGGAACGCGCCCCAAAAACAGAGCGCATCCTGCTCGTGCTGGCCATTCTGCCGATGGCTTATGGACTGCTGCTGACGGGGGCGCGCAGCGCGCTGGTAACCCTCGGTGTGGGCTTTGCGCTGGCGGCGTGGTATCATCGCAAGTTCCGGACCTTTTTCCTGCTCCCGTTGGCCATCTATCTGGCGATGCGCTGGGCGGCTGAATACACGAAGGGCGCCGCCCTCGAACGCTACGGCACACTCCTCCAGACCGAGCAGGTCTGGCATCGCTTCCTCAACCCTGCCATCGTGGCCCTGTACGCGTTTGCCGACAATCCCATCGGCGGAGGACTTGGCAAGAGCGGCTACAGCGTTCCCTTCTTTCTGGTCGGGCGCACCGGTTACCAGGATACCAGCCCTGGGGAGGGGGACCTCTCCTGCCTCGTGATCGAGATGGGAGTCGTCGGAGTGGCCGCTTTCCTTCGCGTGCTCTACGTCGCCTGCAAGGCCGGGTACGACGCGCTGATCCGGCTGCGCGGCACACCCGTGGCCAGTTTGGCACTGGCCAGCGCGGCGTGCGTCCTGCTGGCGGTGGTTGCCTTCCCGATCGGCTCGCCCTTTCTGAGCATTCCTACGGGAGCGCTGACGTGGTTCTTCGCCGGCACGCTCCAAAAGCTCTCCCACGATTACCAGGCCAGCCCGCCAGCACCGGCCCCGGCCCAAGCGCCACCAACCCCTTCGGGAAAACGGTTCCTCTACTCCCGCCCACCCAAGCTCGCCCCAGGGCGGAGCCCGCCCGCTCCTTCGCCATGAAGATCGCGCTGGTCGTGCACGACTTCGACCGCCGCGTCGGGCACGGCCGCTACAGCTTCGAAGTGGCGCGGCACGTGGCCCTCGCGCATGAGGTCCACGTCTGGGCCAACCGCTTCGAGCCGTCCCCCCCCCCCAATGTCTTCTACCATCCCGTGCCCGCCTGGCGCGCCACCGCCCTGGCGTCGGTCCTCACGTTCCTCGTGGCCGCCGAGCCGCGGCTGCGCCGCCACGCCTTCGACCTGGTGCACGCGCAAGGCCTCACCTGCTGGAGTGCCGACCTCATCACCGCGCACGTCTGCAACGAGGCCCGGCGCCGCGCCGACCCGCCCGCCCGCTGGCGCCAGCGCCTGTTCCCGCTGCTGGTCTGCCCCCTCGAGCGGCGCTTTTACCGGCAGCAGAGGGCTCGCGCGCTGATCGCGGTTTCGGGAGTCGTGGCCAGGGAAATCCAGGAGTGTTACGGCTGGTGCCGGCCTTCCTACGTCGTCCATCACGGGACCGATCTGGCACACTTCCAGCCCCTCGCCGATGCGGGGCGCCGCGCAACGTTGCGCGCCCACTTCGGCGTCCCAGCCGGCGCGTGGACGTGGCTCTTCGTGGGCGAGGCAGTCAAGGGACTGGCTGCCGCGATGGCGGCGTTGCCCGCCTTCCCGGCGGCGCACTTGCTCGTCGTGTCACGCTCGGACCCCGCGCGCTTCCAGCGCCTCGCCGTCGTGCTCGGGATCGGTTCCCGCTTTGTCTTCCATGGACCAACCGACAACGCCGCTCTCGCTTACCAGGCTGCCGACGTGTTGGTCTACCCTTCCAACTACGACGCCTTCGGTTTGGTCGTCGCGGAAGCGATGGCGTGCGCCCTGCCCGTCGTCGTGGGCCAGCGCATTGGGGCGGCGGAATGGATCGACTCGGGGCGAAATGGCCTGCTCTGCGACCCCCGCGACCTAAGCTCGTTGAAGGCCCAACTCCACCGGTTGGCCACGGAGCCCTCCCTCGCGCGGAGGTTGGGAGCGGCGGCGCGTGAAACGGTGGAACAGCACTCCTGGGACGTGTGTGCCGCCCGGACGCTGGCGATCTACGAGGAACTGGCGCAACCGGGCCGTCGCGCTACGGCTATCCCCGGTTGATCCAAGGCGCGGGCGGCCAGCGAGCCCGTCCTCACCTCAGAAGGCCCCAAACCACAAACCCTTGGAAGGCCACCAGGGCCGCAAAGCCGAGCCAGGTAACCGCCTCCCGGAAGTGGAACTTGCGCTGCCTGGGGGGCGCGAGCCAGAACCTGAGCCGGGCCGCGCCCATTTCGATCAGGTCGCCGTTGGCCAACGGAACGCGCGCCGCCGCACACCCATTGACGCTCACGCACGCTTGCGACCGTGCCTCCAACTCGAAGCCCTCGTCCGCGCGGCAATGCAGCCTGGCATGTTGGTCCCAGACTCCGGGGTCCAGCAGGCGCAGGTCAGCTCCCGCTTCACGGCCGATGCAAAAAGGAAAACGGCGGGCCGCCACTTCGGCGCCCGCCTGGCTCCCGGAAATCACCCGCAGTTGTACCATCACCAGACCCGCTGCGGAACGTAAATTGAATCGTTCGGATAGATCGGCAGGTCCAACGTGGGCGTCTTCTGCGCCTTCTTGCAGTCGATGATCTCTTTCTTGCTCTTGTCGGCCCGCGTGAGCTCGACTTTGCGCCGGTTGCCGTACTCGGTGATGTCACCCGCCACCTTGATCGCGCCCAGCACGCTCATCTCACCGGCAAAGACATAGCGGCCCGGCGCCCGGACATAACCACCGACGTAGAAAACCCGTTCTTCCGGCTTAACGGTCACCGTCAGCCGGACGAAAAACTTGGGCACATACTCCTTCTGGATCTCCCGCTCCAGATCCCCCGCTTTCTTGCCAGCGGCGATGACCGAGACGCCCAGGGGCAGGGTGATCGTGCCGTCCTCCCGCACCCGCTGCTCCAGTCCGGTGTACGGCGTGGGAATATCCGTCAAAGCGATGGTGAGCTTGTCGCCCACACGCAGCAAGTCGATGCCGAAGATATTGGTATCCACCCGGGCGCCGCCCCCCGCATCCAGCGGCGCCGCCACCGGCGCGGGTATGCCCGCTCCGCCAGTGCCGCCCCCGCCCGCGCCTTCGCCCGACGTGACACAACCGCTCCCAAGGCCCGCGGCCAGCAGCAATCCCACCGCCGCAACCGCCTTGATCCGTTTCCAGGTCCAGTTCATGAGTTCCATCTCGCACCGCGGGCCGTCAGACCGCGCCACTAGTATTTGGGTTTGATGTCGGTCCCGGCGGGACGATCCCCAGCCGGGGGTTCACCGCCGTTGTTCTTGGCGGCCGGCGCCCCCTCCGGCTCCGGTTGCTTCTCACCGCGGCCCTCGTAACGGTCGTAGCGGTCATAACGATCGTATTTGTCGTACTTGTCGTACTTATCGTATTTGTCGTACTTCGAGTAGTAGTCGTAGTAGTAGCCGCTATAATAATAGTAGTAGGAATCCTGTGAAATGTTGATGTTGTTCAACACCACTCCCAGCATCGTCCCGCCTACTTTCTCCACCATCTGCTTGGCCCGCAGCGTCATGGCTTGCGGGTACTTGCGGTACTGCACCACCAACAGCGCCAGGTCCACCTCGCTGGCCAGGATCGACGCGTCGCTCACACCCATGATCGGCGGTGAATCGAAGAAAACGAAGTCATAGCGGCTCTTGGCATCCTTGATGAATTCCTTCATGCGGGCGGAATTGAGCACGCCCAGCGAGCTGCTGGGCAGCTTGCCGCTGGGGAGAAAGTCCATGGTGGGGAGCTTGGTGGTCTGAATGACTTCTTCCAGCGTGTTCTGCTTGAGGAGGTAGTTGGTCAGACCCAGGGTGTTGCTCACGTTCAGGAGTTTATGCAGGCTCGGGCGGCGCAAGTCCGAGTCCACAATGAGCACGCGCTGGCCGTTCTGGGCGAAGACCGTGGCGAGGTTGAAAATCGTGGTGGACTTTCCTTCGCCGGCCCCGCCGCTGACGACCGTGAGGGAGTTTGCCGAGGAGTCCTTGCGGGAGAACAGCACGTTCGTGCGGAGCACCCGGTAAGCCTCCGCATGGGGGCTGTCGGGCCCTTCTTCGATGAGTGCGCCCACGTTCTGTGGGATGACCCCCAACACGGGGGCCGCCAGCGAACGTTCCACGTCGTCGATCGTCTTCACGCTGGTGTCGAGATACTCGATGAAGAAGGCAAGGCCGACCCCCATCACCAAGCCGACGATCACGCCCAGGGCGATGTTGAGGGGAATGTTCGGCCGCACCGGGCGCAAACCGGGTTCGGCGCGATCCACGATCTCGACAATCGACGACTTGGGCAACGTGGCATCGACGCGTTCCTGCAGGGTGCGCAACAAAATGGCGTCGCGAATCCGCTGCCGGTTTTCCATGTCGCGCTTGGCCTGGAAGAAGGGCCGGGATTTCCCCGCCGCATCGGCTGCCCGCTCCTTGGCGCGGTTGACCTGGTCCATGTAATCATCCACGCGCGCCTTGAGCGAGACCACCTGATTTTCAAGTCCCGTAAGGATGCCGTCGAGGCGCTCTTCGATCTGCTTGTTGATCGTGACTTGGAGCGCCACGGCGCGCTGCACGTCAGGGTGCTCCGCCGAGTAGTCCTTGAGCAACTGCGCCACGCGCTGTTCCGCGCTGACCATCTGCTCGAACAACTGGGGCAACTGCACTTCCGTCGGCACCACGGTCGGCACCGCCTTGCGCAGCTCCTTGCGGTCCAGCTTCTTGAGGCCAGCAAGCTTGGTCTGGTAAAATACGTATTCGGATTGGGCACGGATGCGGTCGGCCTCCAACCCGCTCACGGTCTCGCGCTCCAGGGAGGCCTGGAACGATGGCGCATCGGCGATCGACTCCGGAATCTTGAGGCTGGTGCGCAGGTCGTCCACGCGTTTCTGCAACTCCTCGACCTGCCGGCTCTCCTCGTTGAGGCGTGTTTCCAGCACCTCGATGGCCTTGTTGGCCTGGACTTGCTTGTTCCTCACGCGCGACTGCTGGTAGGCCTCCGCGATCTCATTGGCGACGTCCGCCGCCTCGTTCTTGTCCTCGCTGAACACGCGGATTTCGATCAAGCTCGTGTTACGCGATTGGCGCACGTCCAGGTTCTTGCGCAGCAGCAGGTAGGTCTCCGGTGTGGCCAGGCTGACCTCGTTGTAACGGCCGGCCCATTTCTTGTTCAGGGTCAGTTTCTCGACGACCGGGTATAAGATCGACTTGGACTGGATCTTCTCGAATTCCGTCTGGATGAAGTAAGGGTCGAACTGCATCGGGCCCTGCGTGCGTCCCAGCGGGTCGATGTCGGTCACGTCCTTCTCGACGGCGATGCGCACAATGCTGCAATACGATTCCTGCAGCACGAACGTGACGGCCGTGGTGGTCAGCACCACCAGAAGGAAGACGGCGAGGATGACGGTCTTGCGGATGCGAATGATCCGCCAGTAATCGAGGAAGTGCAACTGGCTGTCGCTCACAGCCGCCGCGGGGACTTTGGTAGTGTCCATAGTGAAAAAAAAGGAGGCTAGATGGATTTCTCCAGCCTCCCGAGTTGGTTACAGAAGTTGTAAATTACAGTGTCGCTCGGAGACCAAGATAAATGCGGTTACGAGTGAAACTCCGCGAGGCGCCGAGTTCGACGAGGTCCGAATCCACACGGTCGAACGAATAACCGGCTTCGGCGAAGAGGTCCATGAACTTCCAGATCTTGGGCAACTGATAAACCAGTTGGGCGTCGCCGCCGTAGTAGTTGTCATACTGGTTATCGGCCTGGCCGCCGTTGAACTTCGAGTTCTGCCACTGGGCGCGCACGATCGCCGTGAGCTTCGGCCCGATCTTCTGGTTCACCGAGCCGTAGAGCGTCGTGGACTCCTGGTCCAGCGTGGGTGTCTGGTTCTTGGCCACGATGCTCGGGAGCAACAGCGCCACGTCAGTCTGGTTGCGCGAGTGCCGAACCCCGATGCGCGCGCTGCTGCCGGTGCCGTACTGCGCGCCCAACTCCGCTTCGGCGTAGGGCACCCAATTGTCCGGTTTGGTCACGCCTGGCGACGGGTCGGTGTACTCCGTGTACTGTGCGCCCCCGCGAAGTTTGCCGGCGATCTTGGCGGTGAAGTTGTAATCGACACCAGCGTAGAGCGACTGCGACCGGCTGTTACGGTTGTTGCTCTTCGGAATCGAGGCGGTCAGGTTGGCCTGCTGGGCGGGCGTCGGCGCCGCGCCGTTGATGGCGGTGAACTGGTCGAACAAGAACTGCGGATTGAACACGAAGTCGCCCCCGGTCATCTTGAGCCGCCCGAACTGATAGCCGACCACGGCCACCGCGGACGGCGAGAGGTTATAGCGCAGGTCCAAGGCCGCGGTTTGCTCGGTCGAGTCCAACAGCGCGGAACGGCTGCCGCCGCCGGACTCGCTGTAATCCTTGATCGTATTGATGTAGCGCAGTTGGGCACCGAGCTTCTGGGTGATCGAACCGGTGGCGGTGAAGCTGCCGGTGTTGCGGATATTGTCACCCTTGGTGCGGCGGAAGGCCGTGAAGACCGGGGTGGGCTCGATCAGGAAGGGCTCCTGGGCAGCGACGAACGAATCGCTCACGTCCACCTTGAGACGTTCGCCGAAGCTGTGGCCCGCGGACAACGTGCCCATGTAGGAGGAGTCCACCGCGCCCCGTGGGCGGTCCTCGAAGTAGGTCGCGCCGTACTCGAACCGGGCGCCCACGGAGGTGACATCCCACTGGTTGTTGTAACTGACCGAGGGCGTGAGCTGGGCGCCCCAGCTACCGCGTTTCTCCTGGCCGAGCTGGTTCTTCTGGCTCGCAGCCGTCAGGTAGTTGTCATCATAGAAGCCTCGCAGCTTGGCTGATACGCTCCAGGGCTTTTGGGGCGCGGAGTCGCCCAAAAACTGCGCTTGAAGACTCGTAGCCCCGACCGCTGCCAAACCGGCACAGGTAATTAATCGCTTCATAAAGACCTAGTTGTTTTCCTTAACCAGCTATCACGCCCGCTGCAATTCTTGATGCAAAGCGCCATCGTTTTATGACTTTGCCAATACCTTGTCAAACAGAAATCTTGCGTCTTTTTTAACTTTTTTTTGAACGCTACCGCCCGGGTTCTTTCCACCGCGGACGGTCGAACAGCAGCAACTGGTCCGGTATATACCGGGAACGGGCGTCCCGCAAGGGGAATCGCGTGGGCAGGTTGGTCCGCAGCAACACGTCCACCGCAAACCGGCCCCAAACCCAGTCAGGCCCGCCTTTGATCACCTGGGTCAGGATACGGGCATCCGTGGTCAGAGGGGTCAGATACAACCCGGAAACCGCCTTCTGATCGTCGTAGATCGAATAAAAGTCCTTGCTCACGTCCAGTGTGGTCCAGACACAGGCCCGATCGCCGTACCAGGCCACCGCCCAGGGCATGTCGCTCATCATCAGCTCGTTCTTCTGCAACAATCGTGCCGACTCATGCACCCATGGCGGTAAATAAGGCGGATAGGCCACCGGGTAGGTCCGCGGCGGCAGCAAGGTGAAGATCAGCCCCCCGCAGCCCACCGTCAGGAAAGTCCCCACGATGAACCGGCGCGCCTCCGGAAAGGGCAGATTCACCTGGTCCAGCAGGATGAAGAACATGCCGGCGCCGAACATGAAGACCAGGGGCGCCATCAGAACCAAAAGGTTTTCGCTGTTGATGGTGAGCGAATCCGCCGACAGATGCGTGTGCCCCAGCGCCTGGACAACCGCCAGGACCGCCAGCGCCATCACCAGGAACAGCCGCACCCGGCCCAGCGTGGGGCTGCGGAAGGGAAGCAACAGGCCCACCAGGAAGAACGCCGTCACCCAGCTCCCGCCGAGCTTTGGCAGGTCATTCTGCAGAATCTCGCTGCCGTTGACGAGGAGCTTCCGGAAGTAATCCTCGAGCGCGATTTTGGCCAGGTCGGGGTCGAGCGACCGCTCGAGGCGGGCGTCGGGAAAAGGCGGCGTCTCCTGGTGCAAGGCGAACCCTTGAACTCCGAAGAACGTGCCGCTGACCTGGTGGTTGCGCACCAGCCACGGGGTCACGACCAGCAGAAACACGGCCACGAGCACGCCACAGGCTGGCAGCCGCTTGGGCCCGAGCCACACCGCGCAGAACACGAGAGCGGGGAGCAGCAGCCATCCGAAGGAATAGCGCGTCAGCGCCCCCACCCCGAGCGCCAGGCCCGCGATCCCAGCCCACACCACGAACCAAACCATCCCGCGCGGGGGCTCGCGCGTCCCCTGCTCCAACAACACCAGGCTCCAGCAGAGCCCCGCCAGCAGCACCAGCAGCAGCATTGTCGAAAGACCCGACACACTGAACTTCCAGAGCACATCCGAACCCAGCAGCAGGATCACCGTCGCGACGGCCACGCTGTCGTCAAAAAGCCGCCGGGCCAGGAAAAAGAACAACGCGGCGGCCAGAAAGAACAAGCCCTGGTTGAGCAAGGCGATCACCATTTCAGGCTGGTACGTCAGCGAGGTCGGTCCCAGCTCGTAGCGGAACGGGACAACCTTCATCAGGCCCGCCAGGATCAACGGATACACCGGCGGGCTCGCCAGATCAGGGTGTGGCGCCCGCGAGAGCCGCGCGCCCACGCCTTGTTGCTTCTCGACGAGCCGCAGAGTCAACGGGCGAATGCACTGGGTCGTGTAACCCTTGCCCGAGGCCAGGTTCCGCGCCAGTTGCGCCGCCTCCATCGCATCCGGGGCGCTGACATTTCGGTACTCGTGGAAGTCGTACCAGACCGTCAGGGCCGTGAGCGCCAGGATGCCCGTGGCCAGCTTGACGATCTTCACCCATTCCCCTTCCTCGAGCTTGTGAATTAACTCCTGAATTCCGGTCATAGTCTGTTGCTGGATGCGTCGCGGATGGCAGGCCGGCACGGCCCTGGTCCTGGGCTTCCTAGAGGTCTTCCAAGTGGTACGTGTGCAGTTTTCTCAGGAGCGTCCGCCGGCTCAGGCCGATCTTCCTGGCGGCCAGCGTCCGGTTGCCGTCGTGTTCGCGCAAGGCCCGGACGATGAGCTGTTTCTCCGCTTCCTGGACGGTCAGGTCGCCGGCCGGCGCCGCGCCCGCGCCGCTCTCGCCGAGGCCAGTCCCCCCCCCCCGCACGTTCGGCGGCAGGTCGCGCAGAGTAATCCGGTCGCCCCGGCAGAGCGCGACCGCTCCTTCGATGGCGTTGCGCAATTCCCGGACGTTGGCGGGCCATTGGTAGTTCACCAGCGCTTGGAGCGCATCAGCCGTGAAATCGTTCACCGGCTTGCCGTACTCCTGCGCGATCTCGCGCACAAAGTGCAGCGCCAGTAACGGCACGTCGCCGGCCCGTTGGCGCAACGGCGGCAGCCATACCTCGACCACCCGCAACCGAAAGTAGAGGTCCTCGCGAAACACGCCGGCCTTGACCAGCGCCGCCAAGTCCTTGTTCGTGGCGGCCAGGAGGCGGACGTCCGTGGTGATGGTCTTGTTCGAGCCAACCCGCTCGAAGCTCCGCTCCCCCAGCACCCGCAGCAGCTTCACCTGGGTCGTGGCATCGATCTCGCCAATCTCATCCAGAAACAGCGTCCCGCCATTGGCCTGCTCGAACCGTCCCAACCGGCGCTCGTGGGCGCCGGTGAACGCCCCCTTCTCATGGCCGAACAACTCCGACTCCAGGAGCGTGGGCGACAGGGCCGCACAATGGACCGTGACCATCGGCTGCCGTGCGCGTGCGCTCAGTTGGTGCACGGCCTTGGCGATCAACTCCTTGCCGGTCCCGCTTTCGCCCAACAAGAGCACCGTGGCGGGAGTGGGCGCCACTTGCCTGACCACCTCGATCACTTGCAGGAAGGCCGCTGACTGGCCCACCAAGTGGTCCAGCCCGAAACGCTCATCCAACCGTTGATGCAGCGCCTGGTTCTCCACCTCCAGAGTCTGCTGCCGCAGCCCCTTTGCGATGCGCATCTCCAGCTCGTCGATTTGCAGCCTGCCTTTGGCGATGTAGTCGTCCGCCCCGCGCTTCATCGCCTCCACCGCCAGTTCCTCCGAGCCGTAGGCCGTCATCAGGATACAAACCGGCGGGCGCGAAAGCGACTTGGCCCGGGTGATGAGCCTCATGCCGTCTTCCTTCGGCAGCCGGAAGTCGGTCAGCAATACCGCAAACGCCTCCTGTTCAAGGAGTGTCATCGCCGCCGCGGCGTCCTCAGCCACATAAACGTCGTAACGATCCTCGAGCGCCGCCCGGAGTCCTTCCCGGGTCGGCTTCTCGTCGTCCACGATGAGCAGTGTCGGCTTGGCAGCCATAGGAGCCGGCACCTTATGCAGGTTCCGGGGAGCAAACAATCCAATTCTGAATCATGCCGCGAAGGGTCGATCCAGGTCCCCAACCCATAACAACCTTATGATCAACATTTTGTGACTGAAATCGACTCGCGAGGCGCAACGACTGCAAGCGGGCGCCGTAGAAAGGCGTTGGCTCTTGGAGCGCGCTCCGATGCGCGCTCCCGCGCACCCAGCCACGCGGCATGCCCGCACGGCGTCCGGCCCACCGGCCCGAATCAGGGCCGCTCGGTTCCTTGGCCGCCGGACGGTCCGCTTCGCTGAGGTTCCCCCGCTGCGCCCGAGGAGTCGGGGCGCTCAGGCCCATCCGGTCCAGCGCCGGCTTCTGGAGCCGGGGGCACGGCCGGTTTCGGCTCGGTGGCAGCCTCGAGCAACCGCACGCGCCGCTGATGTCGCGGCAGCCAAAGGCGGAAGGTGGTTCCCTGGCCGACATGGCTCTGGACGTCGATGCGTCCGTCATGAT
>Ga0233425_10002453_pt1 | contig 36441 bp, 20 predicted proteins | sample Watercolumn_Towu_2_FD_181712 | JGI IMG/M metagenome (GOLD analysis project Ga0233425, IMG submission 181712) | Freshwater microbial communities from Lake Towuti, South Sulawesi, Indonesia - Watercolumn_Towuti2014_140_MG | ecosystem: Environmental > Aquatic > Freshwater > Lake | place... | reverse complement strand
TGCAGTCGACCAGCCCCTCCTCGGCCAGGAGGTCCCTGGGAATGAGCGCGATGAGGTCCGGCGACACGTCGAGCTCCATGAACGCCATGCGCGGGTCCATGTACCCGTGGGCCAGCCGGAAGTCCTCCTTCCCGTCCACGTCGAGGTAGGTGTGCTCGAGCCCGAGGGGAAGCACGACCCGGTCGCGTATCTCCTCGTGGGCCGGCCGCCCGGAAGCGGCTTCTATGACGAGCCCGAGCAGGATGTAGTTCGTGTTGGAGTAGCGGCACGCGGTGCCGGGCTCGAACTCCAGCGGGTCGTCGGCCACGGTCGCGAGCACGTCCTGCGGCGCCAGGGGCTTGTCCGGGTCCAGCACTACGGACAGCCAGAGCACCTGGTCCATCAGGTAGTCGGGGATCCCGCTACGCATCCCCAGGAGCTGCCGGATCGTGATGCCGCTCCACGCGGGGTACCCGTCGACCCACTTCCCCAGCGTGTCGTCGACGCCCAGCCTCCCGTCATCGACGAGTGAGAAGACCGTGGCAGCGACCAGCGCCTTGGTGGTGCTCCCGCCGCGGAACGCGACGTCGTCGGGCAGGGGCTTTGCGGACTGCAGGTCCGTGACCCCCGCAACCCCCAGCCAATCCCGGAGCCCCGGAGCGTCGACAGCCAGTGCGGCGTTGGTTTCGCCTGTGAAGAGGACGTAGTCTTCCACCAGGGATTGCAGCGCAGCCCCCGTGTCCGGCCCGGCGCCGCTGCCTGCATCCCGGGCTCCCCCGCACCCGGGCGCGCATGCCAGGGCCAGGATACAGGCCGCCTCGAGAGTGCCATGCACCACACCTTGAACGAGCCGGGACACGTCTCCCTCCACCGCTGCCCGCAGGATACCGCATGAGGCCTGCGTGTGAAAACGGTTTTACCACTGTCAGCGTTTGTGATACGGTTGCGTCGCGTACACGGAGGTTTGAAATGACGATCCGGATGAAGAGTGTTTTCGTGGTCATGGTCCTGCTGGCAGTGCTCCCCGGGTGCGGCGGCAGCTCTTCTGGCGACGCGACGGATGACGACACGACGGGTGGTTCGGAAGACTCGACGGGCACCACCGAGGACGGGGTCTCACAGGAGGACACCCCATCGGGCGCGGGCGTCCACAGTGCCTGGGGCGTCGCGTGGGACGACTTCTGGCCCGACACCGCTTTGACCGCGACGTACGTCATCTCGCCGCTCGGCGGCGGGACGCCCATGGAGCTGGTCGCGACGTGGAAGGAGAACGTGGAATGGCGCGGCGGGACATGGCTGGTGCTGGCCATCGGCGGGGCCGAGCCGGGCCAGGACGGCATGGCGGTCTACATCGACCGCTCGGAGCCGTGGGTCGCCAAGATCAAGGGGGCCGCTCTGTTCAGCAAGGACAAGGCCGACGGTCCCTCCATGGAGGAGTGGTGGGACGAGCCGTTGGTGGTGGACTTCGACATGGCCGTCGGGGAAACGGTCACCGCGGATGCGAAGCAGCACACCACCATGGACGGCGCGGACGTCGCGCTGGAGGACATGCACTACGAGCTGACCATCGAGAAGGTGGACGGCTCGGTCACGGTCGCGGCCGGGGAGTTCACCGACTGCATGGTGCTGAAGGGCAAGCTGTCCGGCCCCTTCGACCTCGAAGCGGGCATCTGGCTCCACCCGGAGCAGTTCGGCCTGAAGATCGATGACAGCCCCATGGGTGCCGGCATCGAGCTCAAAGAAGCCTGGCACTAGACCCGTCGAGGACCATCACCATTCGCGGTTTCTGGAGGGCGACATGGTCATGGGGCAACGTGTGGTCAGGACGTGTCTGGGCAACCGCCGCGGGGACGCTCTCGCTCTGGGGCTGGCTGCATCCCTCGTAGTCGCGGCATTCGGGAGTCCTCTGCTCGTGGCCTGCTCGGGCAGCGGCACTGCGCAGGACACCGCGGACGGGACAGCGGCAGACATTTCGGACGGGCGGTCCGCGGGCGACGCGGACGCCACGCCGCGGGCCGACGCCGCGACTCCGGACGGCGATTCCGGGGATACCGGGGCCGATGTCCCCACCGTGCCGCTCCAGGGACTTGGCGGGCAGTGCGTGTTGTTGCGCTCGGGCGACTCGTGGCTGGGGCAGACAGCCCAGGATGCGTTTGCATTCGGGCCGGCCGAAGAAGAGGCCGGCCGCTTCTACCTGCAGGCATCGGACCTCGAGACCTACATCCTGTATGACACGGGCAGCGCTTACCTCGTGGAAACGGACGGAGCGCTGGGCCGTGCGCAGGAAGTGCCATCCGACGTGACCCTGGTCGACGACGGCTACCTCTCTGAGGCGGAGTGGGTCTTTCAACCCCATGCTGCCAACCCCTCGCGGTACCAGCTCCGCAACCGCCAGAGCAACGGGTTGATGGGGCTGTCCGGAGTCGGAGACACGGCCGCGGAGATTGCGCTCGAGCCGGCCCAGGGGTGCACGCCCTATCCCGAGATGTCGCTGGACGCGTCCGGCACGGTGACGAAGACCACTTTCGAGGACGGCACGCTCTACGGCATCGCGGACATCCACGAGCACATCCTGACGAACTTCAGCTTCGGCGGCGGCATCTACCACGGCGGTGCGTACCACCGGCTGGGCGTGCTGCATGCGCTGCCCGACTGCTCGGTGGTGCACGGCGAGGAGGGGCGCAAGGACTTCTTCGGGTACGTGTACGACCACGTGGGCATCAGCGGCGTGGGCATGACCGAGCTCGTCAGCGCGTTCATCGACGGCGAGCTGCCGGTCAAGAACCACGAGACCGCGGGCTGGCCCGATTTCACCGAGTGGCCGGACGCACGCAACCGGGCCACGCACCAGCAGATGTACTACCGGTGGATCGAGCGGGCGTGGCTTGCGGGCCTGCGGCTCACGGTCCAGCTGGCCACCGCGGATTACGTCATCTGCGGGCTCATGGTGGGCGGCGGCATCCAGCCGGCGCGGTACGACTGCGAGGACATGACGTCCGTGGACCGCGCCATCGACGAGACCTGGGCCATGCAACGCTACATCGACGCACAGTGGGGCGGTGAGGGCAGGGGATGGTTCCGCGTGGTGCGCAGCCCTGCAGAGGCCCGCGAGGTGGTGGCCGCGGGGAAGCTCGCGGTGATTCTGGGCATCGAGACGTCGAACCCCTTCCAGTGCTACCTGACCCCCAGGCCCGGGGGCCCGACATGCGACGAGGCGTGGGTGGAGGCACAGCTCGACGAGTACCATGAGCGGGGCGTGCGCTCCGTCTTCCCGGTGCACAAGTACGACAACCGCTTCTCTCCGGGCGACGGAAGCCGTGGCTTCCTCCAGGCAGGCAACTTCCTGGTGAGCGGTCACTGGCTCAACTACACGCAGGAGTGCGTCACGGACGACATGCCCACCGGTTGGGACGGCGGGCCGGTGACCTTCGGCGGTCTGCTCCAGCCGCGGGACGAGTACCTGTCCCCTCCGCCCGCGGACACGAGCACTTTCGTGGAGGATCCGCTGGGCACCGCGATGATGTACTTCGACAAGTTCATGGCCCCGCCCGCGGAGGGGGAGTGGTGCCAGAATGCGACCATCACGCCCATTGGAGAGGCTCTGTTCGCGGGGCTGATGAAGCGGGGCATGATCATCGAGATCGACCACTTCCCGCAGTGGTCCTACCGCCGCGCCTACGAGATCCTCGAAGCCAACGACTACCCTGCCGCGGGGACCCACGGAAGGCACTGGAACGGCCGGCTGTTCGCGATCGGGGGCGTGTCCAACTTCGGGCTGGACCGCTGCCAGGACCCGGACAACCCGGGCTCGACGTTGAAGAGCCTCGCCGACAGGGTGGCGCTCATCGAGTCCAAGGGTGGATACCCGGGGGTGAGCTTCGGGTTCGACTTCAACGGTCTTGCCGGTGGTCCGGGGCCGCGGTTTGCCGAGGGAGCGTGCGGCAAGCCCCAGCCCAATCCCATGGCGTACCCCTTCACCTCGTGCGCGGGCGACGTGGAATTCACGCAGCCCTACCTCGGCAACCGCAAGGTCGACTTCGACCACGAGGGGATGATCCACATCGGCCTCCTGCCCGAGCTGCTGCAGGACGCTCGGACCGACGCGGTGGACGACGCCGCGCTGGAGCCGCTGTTCCGCTCCGCGGAGGCCTACATCCGCATGTGGGAGAAGGCGGAGCAGCGCGGGGCAGCGATCCGCGCCTCCGGGTTTACCCGCTAGCCTCCGGTCTCGACGCGTTGGAAGCCTGCGTGCTTGCGCTCCCCCTTGCCCGGTGGCATGATGGGGGCGTGGCCGTAGGTAGATGACGGGAGGGTGCGAACATGAGAAAGATCCTCGTTGCAGTCCTGGCTTCCGCAGCGCTGCTGGCCGTTGCCGTGGGCGCCGCCCTTGGAGAGGACCCGCCGGCCAACTCCGGCCAGACCGACTCCGGCAAAGGCGGCAAGGGCAAGGACAAGGACAAGGACAAGAGCGACTCGGATTCCAAGGCGGACGATGACAGCTCGTCCGCTCCAACGGGCATCGTCAGCAGCACGGCAAACAGCAAAGCGACCATGATGAGCGGCTCCTCCACGGTGAAGGTGGAAGGAAAGGGGGTCACCACCACCACGACCCCTCCCCCGAAGTAGACGCCACGCGCTGAGATGCGACTTCTTGCTTCGGACACCGCCTGCGGCCAGCAAAGTAGCGCGGCGCCCTACTCTTCCAGGAACTCCCGGCTTTCCTGCCACAGCAGGTCGAAGCAGGTCTGCAGGCTGTGGTCGCCTCCCGGCAGCTCCACGAGCCGCACTCCGTTGCGGCGTGCGGCCCATGCGCGGACCGTGTCGACGGGGATCACCTCGTCCTGCGTCCCGTGGACGATGAGCGTGGGCATGGCCGGCGACAGCGACTCGAAGTCGAATCCGTTCGCGTCCTGCACGAGCTGGTACCCGAGCCGATGCATCCGGTTGTCTGCATAGTGCACCATTTCGATGTGGCCCTGTCGCTGCCACTCGGAAAGCGTTGTGCCGGCCATGGAAGCCAGCCGGTGCCCCACCACCTTGAACGCGGGTGCGATGAGCAGCAGCCGGCGCACCCTGTCCGGGTGCCGGGAAGCAAAGATCAGCGACACCAGGCCGCCGAGGCTGCTTCCCACCAGCGTGAGCGGGCCGCAAAGCTCTGCAGCGAGCCGCTCGAGCGCCTCGACCTGAGCTGTGAGCGTGAGCTGCTCGAAGCTCGGGAGGTTCATGTCGGGCCGAAGCAGGACGTGGCCGCGGCTCGCAAGCCCGTCGGCCATCACCAGGCCCTTCTTGGACTGGGGGCTCGACGACAGGCCGTGCACGTAGACGTGCCGTGGGCGGAACAGAGGGGCCAGGATCCGGCACAGCTGCTCCAGGGTCTGCAGCGTCCCCGCGTCGAATGCGTCGGGAGTGTGGGAGTCGATGTCGAGCTGCGCCACGAACCTGCCCTGGTACAGGATGGGCACGACGATCTCGGATCGCACGCGGAGGCTGCACGCGATGTAGTTGGCTTCTTCCCGCACGTCCCTCGCGACGTAGGTCTGCCCTGACTCTGCCACCTGCCCGCAGATGCCCCGGCCGTAGGGGATGCGGGTGTGCTGCGTGGGTTCCCCTGCAAACGGGCCCAGCCGAAGCAGCTGCGATGCATCGTCCGCGACGTAGAACCCGACCCAGTCGAACCGGTCGCACCCGGCTTGCAGGCGCCGGCACACCTCCGCCAGCTTGTCCGCAACGGTCCCCGGCTGCGACTCCAGCTCCGAGCCCCATTCCAGCAGCTGTTCGGACAAGGCCACGTCAGCCTCCCTCTCCGCCCGTGGGGATCTCGACTCCGGCGGCTACGGCGCCTCCACCACCACCAGGGGGCGCATCATCTCGTTGTCCTCGTGGTCCAGGATGTGGCAATGCCACACGTAGTTTCCGACCATGTCGAAGTGGGCGACAATCTCGGTCACCTCCCCCGGGTACGCGATCACGGTGTCCTTGTAGCCCGCTTCCCACGGCTCCGGCCCGCGGGCGTCGCCGGCATGCAGAAAGGCCTCCAGCTCCGGCAAGGGCGCACCGTCGGGATCGGCGAGGTGCTGCTTCTGCTTCTCCAGCAGCCCCTCGGCCTCCACCGGCGTACGGCTCACGAGCTGGAAGCGCACGAGGTGGAGGTGGACCGGATGGGCATCTCCGGTGAAGTTTATGATGCGCCAGCGCTCCGTCGTGTCGACGGTGGGGGTCTCGGTGGCCCCGACGGTCTCCGAGTCCCACTCCAGCGGCCCGTGCTCCAGCGTTCCAAGGACCGCTTCCACCGGGAACTCGTCCTCCCCCACCACGTGCATGACCTCGTTGAGGGTCAGGTCCCGAGGCGGGAGCGTCGTGGACAGCGGCGCGTCGGGCACCGGGGTCGCACCCACCTTGGACAGGTCCGGGTCCTCCAGCGGCACCACCCGGAACTGCAGGACCCTGCCCGTGGTGGACGGGTCGGCGCTCTCGAAGTCCTCCCCGGGAACTCCGCCCCCGTAGGGCTCGTCCGGCCCCGCGTTCTCGAGCAGGATCTCGTCCCCGACGTCGTATCCGCCGAAGTCCACGACCACGTCGTAGCGCTCTCCTGGAGCCAGGAGCAACTCCTCCGTGTCCACCGGGCCGCCGGGAAGGAACCCCTGCTCCGCGGCGATGACCTGGAACGTGAGGGAAGGCGAGCCCCGGAGAATCAGGAAACGGGAGTTGCAGCCGTTCAGGAGCCGGAACCGGTACTTGCGCGGCTCCACCTCCAGGTAAGGCCACGTCCGGCCGTTCACGACCATCACGTCGCCGAAGTACTCCGGGTTCCACACGGGGGAAGGCAGATCCGGGTGCGACATCCCGTCTGTGAAGGGCCCTTCGTACCCGTCGAACTCGGAGCGATGGCCGGGGTAGTACCAGCCTCCGTCAGCCAGGAAGGAGCGGTCCTGGATGGCAAGCGGGATCTCGTAGTAGCGGGTGTCGGGAGGGTCGCCCGCCCGGGGGGCGGGGCCCGGAAGGGTCATGGAGTCCTCCACCTCGTCACGGATCAGGTAGAACCCGGCAAGTCCGGCATAAACGTTCACCCGCGTGACGCCGAGTGCGTGGTCGTGGTACCAGACGGTGGATGCGGGCTGGTCGTTGGAGTAGGTGTAGAGGGCGGCCCCTTCTTCGTGCTTCACTCCCGGCGTCTCAGTGAACCCGCTCCCCTGCGTCCGGAATCCTGCCGGGACGTCCTCGGCTGCGGGCAGGTACCAGGCCTCGGGCCCTCCGTCGCTGTGGTCCGCGACGTGAGCGCCGTGCACGTGGGTTACAAGGGGGATGGGCCCGGAGTACTGGGCCGCGCCATGCGTGTGCCCCTCCTTCTCGCCCCCGGGATTCGCCCAGTGGACGGTCACGTCGATGGGAAGGTCGTGCGTGAGGAAATGACCCTGCCCGTCCACCAGGTCGTTGACCCACTTGACCCGGATTGGGACATCGGTGCGGACCTCGAACGTGAACCCCGGGAAGTGGAAGGTACCGTCCTTCCCGACGGCCCCGTAGCCGTAAACCGGAGTCGGCGGGAAGCCGTCCGGCAGAACCTGCTGCTCGAAGCGCCTGGCGGCCACGTGGTACTCCCTTACGCCGCCCGTCTCCGTCGCGAAGGGCATCTCGCCCGGGATGGGAAGCGCCGCGACGAACTGCGGGATCTCCGCTGCGGTAAGCCGTTCCACATCCCGCGGCTCCGGCGCATCGGCGCTGGCGGCATCCGCGATATCGGGCACCGCCTCGGACGTTGCGTCCGCGGTCGAGCCACCGGACCCGCTGCCCCCGCACGCGGCAAGAAGGGCGGCGCACACTCCGAAGACCAAAGCCATGGACCCAGTGCGAGTACCCATGCTGATCCCTTTCCCCAAGTTGTCCAACTCTGTGCGTCCCCCGGCACCGCTATCCGATCCAGTATAGGGGCGATTCGCGGGAACACAAGGGGTCGGACGCGGGGAGCGCTTGACTCGCGGCGGTGCGGCTGCTGTAATGGCGGATCGGGATCTGGGCGGCTGGTACGGTGCTGCAGGAAGCTGGGAGGAACGCAATGCACGACTCGCGCTGGAACGGCAGGAATCGGCTTGGCACTCTGGAGCGCTGCGGGGGGACGATGGTTGCCGTCGCTCTGCTGCTGTGCGCTGCCTGCTCGTCGGGCGGAGGCGGGGGGTCGGGAGAGCTGCCCCTTGCCGATGCTGACGGACGGACGGTGATGGACGCCGGAGACGTGGCTCCGGACACGGCCCCGCGGGAAACCAGCCCGTCGGAGACGATCCCCGAGACGGTGCCGGACCTGGAGGGGGACGGACCCGCGGACGTCGCGGCGGAGATCCCGGCGGACGTACCTGCCGACGGCCTGGATGCGGCCGCAGACACGGCCGAGGACGTGCCTGCGACAGGCGTGCTCATCGGCCCGGAAGGGGGCACGGTGGATCTGCCCGGCGGCGGCACCCTGGTGATTCCGGCAGGGGCGCTCTCCGCTGTGGTGGAAATCGTGGTGGCAGCTTCGGACAAGCCTCAGACTGCGCTCTTCTCTCCGGTCGGACCGTTCACTTCCTTTGCCCCCAAGGGGCTTTCCTTTGCCAAGCCCGCGCTGCTCACGGTCCCGTACGATCCCGCTGCCGCGGGCGCAGACGAGCCCAAGGTGCTGGTGGCCTGGACGCTGCCCGACGGCTCCTGGGCGTTCCTTCCGTCGGTCGTGGACGGGCAGCAGAACCGGGTGACCGCGGACGTGGCGCACTTCTCCCAAGGGGGACCCGCACTTCCTGCTGCGGGCCCGTTGGTATGCTGCGTGCTGAGCCTCGAGCCGATGGGCGAGGCTGCGGTGCTGACCGAAGCCGAATGCCTGGATGCGGGCGGCATCGAGCAGGGCACGGTGGAGCAGTGCGACCCGGTCTGCTGCGGAGGCTCGGTCGGGGGCGCTTCCCACGCAGCGCTCCTGCCGGTGATCCTGTGCGACAAGGGGTTCACCAAGCTGGACGCACAGATGTGCGAGCCGGTGTGCTGCGTCGGGCTCGGGGATGAGCAGGGGCAGGGCCCCGGCGGGGTGCCCGGCGGCATGGCCGCGGCCAAGGTGCCCAAGAACGTGTGCAAGCAGGGGGGCGGCCTGGAACTCCAGTCCTCCTCGTGCGACACGCTGGTCTGCTGCGGCGTCTCCGGCATGGGGATGTCCGTGTCCGGCAAGATTCCGCAATCGGAGTGCGAGAAGATCGGCCAGGTGCTGGACCCCGCGATGTGCGACAACGTGTGCTGCGTGACGGCCTCCCAGCAGGCCGGCCTCGTGGCTTCGGTCAAGTCGGCCTGGGCCTGCAGCCAGTCCGCCGGAATGCCCGTCGGAACGGCCGGGGACTGCGAGGACTCGGTCTGCTGCGCGGTGAGCGGTCCGATCTCGGTGTTCTCCCACCTCCCGTCCGCGGTCTGCGAGCAGGCAGGCACCGTGGCCGATCCCGGCGAGTGCGAGAGCACCTGCTGCCTGACCGCCTCCGGGGACGGGATCGCGGTCACGTCCCTGGTCCTGCCCAAAGGGACGTGCGAGGTGGTGGGCGGAATGTCGATAGCGGAAGCGGCCGAATGCGTCGACCTGGTCTGCTGCGGCGCGTCCGGCCTCCCCTTGCCCATGGCCATGAAGGTTCCCAAGTCGGTGTGCAACACCGCGGGGTCCATCCAGTTGGAGGACGGGGAGTGCGACAGCGTCTGCTGCGTCTCCATGTCGGCACAGGGAGGCCTCTCGGCCGTCAAGGCGTCCAAAGCGCTGTGCGACGCTGCCGGGGCCACGTGGTCCGGGAGCGCGGCCGATTGCTCGGACCTGGTCTGCTGCAGCATCAGCGGCGGGCCTTTCGCGCTGGCCGGCATGGTGCCCAAGGCCTTCTGCGATGCTTCCGGGCTCCCCCTGGAATCGGAGGCCTGCGAGGAGGTGTGCTGCAGCGTTGCCGGGGAGTCGGGCGCCCAGCTCGTCGTGGCCCCGCGCCACATGTGCCAGTCCGTCGGCACGGAGGTCGGGGCCGCCGAGGACTGCGGAGAGGAGGTCTGCTGCGGCGTCTCCAGCAACGGGATGTCCGTGGCCGCTCTGGTGCCCCCGGACCAGTGCGTCGGCGGGACCGTGCTCGAAACCGCCCAGTGCGACCAGGTCTGCTGCGTGGCTGCCAGTGGGAATCTGGCTGTCGCAGCGGCCATCATGCCGAAGTGGAGCTGCCAGGGCCTCGGTGGCCTCTACACCTACCCCGCCTCGGCCTGCTCCGACACCATCTGCTGCAAGGTGGACACGTTCCTCACTCCCTTTTCCGGCGAGATCCCGTCGGGCATCTGTGCGGACCTCGGCGGCGCGCTCGTGGACGACTCGGAGTGCGGCGACGTCTGCTGCATCCGCAGCGACGGAGACGGTGCGCCGGTGGCCAGCACGGAGAAGAAGTGGCTGTGCGACACGGTGGGCGGCACCACGCTGCCCCCGGGGACCGATTGCGAGGCGACGGTCTGCTGCGGGGGGAACGTGGGCGGGGTAGCCGCGGCCATCCTCGCCCCTGCGGCCGCATGCGCCCAGGCCGGAGGCAAGGTGCTGGACGCGGGTCAGTGCCAGGATGTCTGCTGCGTGTCTGCCGGATCGGTCGGAGGCGGCGTCGTTTCCGTGGTCCCGTCCTGGCAGTGCCAGCAGTCCGGAGGAGCGTCGTACACCCCGGTCTCCGTGTGCGAGTCTCTCGTGTGCTGCGGCGTTGGCGCCATGGGCTTCCCGGCAGCGCTTCCCGTGCCCGAGGCGGAGTGTGCCGGGTACGGAGGCGAGATCCTGGAAGCCTGGATGTGCGAGGCGGTGTGCTGCAAGGGAGCGGCGCTGGGTCCCGACGGCGCGGTGGTTCCCTGGTGGACCTGCAACCAGCTCGGCGGCACACCGGCCGGGTCGCTCGGGGAGTGCCAGCCCGAGTGCTGCCTGTCCGGAGGCAAGAGCACCAAGACTACCACGTCGGCGTGCAAGACTGCGGGCGGTGTGGCCGTGCCGGCCGGCTACTGCTCCTCGGAAGCGCCCCCTGCGTGCAACGACGACGCGGACTGCCCGGCCTTTGTCACGGCCTGCCTCAAGGCCCAGTGCGGAGCCGACAAGAAGTGCACCCTCGCCTATGCGGACGGCGCTCCGTGCGCGGACGCCGACCTGTGCACCACCAACGACGTGTGCAAGGCGGGCGTGTGCGTGTCCGGTGGCAAGGTGGACTGCGGCGGGCCTGCCCCCGGCCCGTGCAAGTCTGCGCCGGGAATCTGCCTCAAGAAGACGGGCAAGTGCCTGTACCCGCCGGCCAACGACGGCCAGAAGTGCGACGACGGGAATCCCTGCACCATGGCCGACGCGTGCCACCTCGGCGCGTGCACCGGCCAGGCCTACCTCTGCACCAACTTCTCCAACCCGTGCCTGGAGACGCTGGGCACCTGCAACCCGCTCGACGGGAAGTGCTCCTTCCTGGGCCTGTACGGCAACGCGTGCGACGACGGCAAGAGCTGCACCCAGGGCGACCAGTGCGAGCCCAACGGCGAGTGCAAGGGCTCTGTCAAACCCTGCACCACGCCAGGCCCCTGCGAGAAGCTGCCCGGCTCCTGCGACCTGCAGGCTGACAAGTGCATCTACACCCCCAAGGCGCCGGGCGAGTCGTGCGGCCAGTCCGTCGACCCCTGCAAGCAGAAGGTCTGCGACTTCCTCGGCCTGTGCGCGGAGGTTCCCCTGCAGCAGGCCGTGTGCGGGGACGGGTGCCTCATGGCCCCGGAAGCCTGCGAGAAGGACGGCGACTGCGCGGCCGGCCAGGAGTGCCTCGCGTGCAAGTGCCAGCAGGCCAAGTGCGACTACGACGCGGACTGCGCGTACCTCCTGCCGTCGCTCAACGGCTGCCAGGAAGCGTTCTGCAGCGGCGGGCAGTGCCTCACCGGCAAGAAGCCCGCAGTGGAGTGTGCGGAGAACATGGACTGCGGCCCGGAGGAGACCTGCGACCTGGCCACGTGCAAGTGCCCGGTTCCCACCTGCGGCCAGGGGTCGTGGAAAGACCCCACGACCGGCCTCGTGTGGGAACTGGACACCTCGGCCAACTACAGCACGTACGCGGGTGCGGTGAACCATTGCGCGGTCATGGCCCAGGGGGGCGTGGCCTGGCACCTGCCCTCCATCGACGAGCTGCGCACCCTGGTCCGCGGGTGCCCGGCTACCGAGGAGGGGGGAGCCTGCCCGGCCCACAACAACTGCACCAACAGCGAGCTGTGCTACACCGAAGCCTGCGACGGCTGCAACTGGCTTGCCGGGCCCGGGCTGCTGGGCACCTACCGCGATCCCTGCATCCAGGGCGGCTACAGCGGCGACTGGTCGTCCACCGCGGCGGTGGACACGCCGGGCTCGGTCTGGTACCTGCGGCACGACAACGCCAGCGTCTGGATCGACTCGAAGACGGCGTTCCACTTCGCCCGGTGCGTGCACGCACCGTAGCGCCAGCACGTCACGAGGAGAAGCCAACGGGGCGGTGAACCCGGCAGGAGACGACAGCACGGAGGTGAACCATGGTGGAATACGGAAGACGGCACGGCGTCCCGCAATGCACTCTCGAGAACTTCGACAAGGACTTCGCAGACCGGCACCTGCTGCACGGGATCGTCGGCAAGTGGGCTCGAGAGCGGCCGGACGCGCTCGCACTCATCAACGCCAACACCGGCAGGAAGGTGACGTGGAAGGAGCTGGACCAGACGAGCACTGCGCTTGCGCTCAAGCTGCTGGACATGGGATTTTGCGCCGGCGACTTCTTCTGCACGTCGCTGCCCCTCCTCACGGAGCACGTATTCCTCGAGTACGCGTGCTTCAAGATCGGCGTGGTCTTCGTGCCCCTCGACCTGCGGCTCAAGGGAGCGGAAGTCATCCGCAGCATCGGCATGGTCCAGGCCAAGGGTTACGGGTTCCTCGGCAAGACTCCGACCGCGGACTTCCGTGAGCTCGGCAAGGCCGTGATGGCCAACTGCCCGTCGGTCCGTCACTTCGTGCAGTTCTCCGCACCCGAGGACACCGTGGAGGGTGCCACCTCCGCGTTCGTCCTTGCGGAGCAGGCAAGGGGGCTTGCGACCTCGGCAATGGCCGATCCGGCCCGATCCGAAGTGCTCAAGGCGTATGCCGCGGCAACGGCCGGCGTCGGTCAGACCGCGGGCTGCCTCGTGATCTTCACCACGGGGTCCACCGGGTATCCCAAGCCCGCCCTGCTGTCCCACCGAAACATCACGTGCCAGAACATGTGCCTCGGTGCCGCCTTCGGCTTCAACGAGGAGTCCCGCATGCTGGTCAACCTGCCTCCGTCCCACGTGGGCTGCCAGACGGAGCAGCTCATGACCACGTTCTTCTTCGGCGGCACCGCGGTGATCCTGCACATCTTCGACGCGGAGCTGTCGCTCAGGGCCATCCAGGAGCACAAGGTGGACAGCTTCGGCCAGATCCCCGCGCTGTTCAACCTCCAGTGGCGGCTGCCCAACTACGCGGCGTTCGACCTGTCCAGCCTGCGCTTCGCGCTCTACGGCGGCCAGCAGGTAAGCCGCACGTTCCTCGAGAAGCTCGCGTCCATGGCTCCCGGCTTCGGCACCGGCCTCGGCCTCACGGAGACCGCGGGCTTCTGCACCTACACGCCGCTGGACGGCACGGTGGACGACATCCTGGCCGGTGTCGGCTACGACATGCCGGTCTACCCCATGTCGATCCGGGAGGCGATGAAGACCGACGGCTACGCGGGCGACGCGGTGGCCCCTGGCACGGTGGGCAACATCTGCTTCAACGGGCCGCAGACGTTCCTCGGCTACGTCAACTCTCCGGAAGCCACCGCGGCCACCATCTCCAAAGACGGCTACGTGTACACCGGCGACCTCGGTTTCGTGGACGAGCAGGGGCTGCACTTCGCGGGTCGCGCCAAGCTGGTCATCAAGCCCAAGGGCTACCAGGTGTTCCCCGCCCAGGTCGAGGACCACTTCTGCGAGCTGCGGGACAAGGTCGCTTCCTGCGCGGTCGTCGGCGTCGATCACCAGGTGTTCTCAGAAGGCATCGTCTGCTTCGTGGAGCGCAAACCGCCGGCAGCGCTCACCGTAGACGACCTGGCAGCCCACGCCCGCGGCATGGCCTCGTACATGCGGCCTCTGCACTACGTGATCCTCGAGCCGGGCAGCATGCCGCTCAACCGCGTGGCCAAGACCGACTACGTGCTGCTGAAGCAGAAGGCTGCGGAGGAAGTGACCGCGCTGCGGGCAAAGGGCGGCTGGGACGCGTAGAGCCGGCACCCGAAGCCACGGACCCGGAGCAGCGGGATGTGCGGCGGTCACGGACCGGACCGCGGCCGGAATCCTCGGCCGAGACCTCCCCCCCTCAGGGCGTGCACGCTCCGGCCCCGTTGCACGTGGAGTCTCCCGGACATTCCTTGGCCGGGTCGCTGCCCGCGGGGATCGCTGCGCACGAGCCGACGCTGCCCGGCAGGTTGCAGGCATGGCACAGGCTCCAGCACCAGGAGGCGCAGCAGACCCCATCCACGCAGTGGCCGCTGGTGCACTCCTTCCCCGCGCTGCACGGCGCTCCATTGGCCAGCGTGCACGCACCGGCTCCGTTGCACGTCCCCGGGCACTCGTGCGCCGGGTCGGTTCCTGCATGCACCGGCTTGCACTGACCGTAGGAAGGCCACACGTTGCACGCCAGGCACAGCCCCGAACACGCGTCCTGGCAGCAGACCCCGTCCACGCAGATGCCGCTCACGCACTCGTTGTCCGCGGTGCAGACCTTGCCGTCTGCCAGCGTGCATTTGCCCAGCCCGTTGCACGTCGATTCCCCCTGGCACTCCGCGTCCGGGTCCGCACCCGCGTGAACCGCCACGCACTGGCCTGCGAGCCCCGGCAGATTGCAGGAGTGGCAGGTGTCCGAGCAGGTGTTCTGGCAGCAGACCCCGTCCACGCACACGCCGCTCATGCACTGGGCACCCGCGCTGCAGGCTGCTCCCGGGGGCTGCGTGCACGCTCCGGCCCCGTCGCACGCGGACGCTGCGACGCATTCGTGGGCCGGGTCGAGCCCGCTGGGGATCGCTGAGCACGCACCGGGACTCCCCGCGATATTGCACGCCTCGCAGAATCCGGAGCACGCGCTCAGGCAGCAGTGCATGTCCACGCAGAAGCCGCTGGTGCATTCCGTGCCAGCCGTGCACTGCACGCCTTCGGCCAGCGTGCAGGCTCCGGCTCCGTTGCATACCGACGGCGACGCGCACTCACCTTCCGGGTCGACGCCCGCGGGAACCGCGGCGCAGTGGCCCACGCTGCCCTCGATGCTGCACGCCTCGCAGAGGCCCGCACACAGGCTCGCGCAGCAGACCCCGTCCGCGCAGAAGCCGCTGGTGCAGGCTGCCGCGTCCACGCACGGGTACCCCGCGTCACCGAGGCAGCGACCGTCGCTGCTGCACGTCGTGCCCTCGACGCAAGCGCCGCACACGCTGCCGCAGCCGTCGTCCCCGCACTCCTTGCCCGCGCACGCAGGCTGGCACACGCACACACCATCCATGCAGAGATTCTGGGCCCCCGCGCACGTCCCGCACACGCTGCCGCAGCCGTCGTCCCCGCACTCCTTGCCGTCGCAGGCAGGCTCGCACGCGCACACGCTCTGTACAAGGGTTGCGCAGGCCGCAAGCTGGGTCTCCAGGATCTCCTGCGGCAATGCATCCGGCAAACCGAGGAGCGCACAGCCGCTGCCGCCCGAGTCGAGGCAGCCCTTGTGACAGGACGAGATTCCTGCCACCGAATCTGCTCCCACCCCGAGAGAGAGACTCGCCGTTATCTGGAACGCCAGGCTCCAGTGGGCGTCGCCGCCTTCCTGCTCAATGAAGCACTCGGTCCCGGCAAGAGCTTCGTACAAGGCCACGTCCGCCTGCGTGAAGCACGGGCACTCGTCGACAGCTGGGACGTCCTCAGCGTCCGCCGCGTCCATGTCCGGCAGCACCTCCTCGGCAGGAGCGGCATCCTCTCCGGCCGAAGCGTCCACAGGTTGAACCACGTCCTGGCCGATCACGAGGTCCACGGGAGAAGCTGCGTCCTCGGCGGTCACGAGGTCCACGGGAGAAGCTGTGTCCTCACCAGTCTGGGCGTCCGTGGGAGAGACAGTGTCCTTGCCGGTCAGGACGTCCTCGGCAGAAGCAGCATCCTCTCCGGTCGAGACCTCCTCCGGGAAAACGGCGTCCTCTCCGGTCGGGGTGTCGTGCAAGAAGAGGACAGCATCCTCGCCGAGCGGCACGTCCTGGGGAGGAGCGGTCGTGTCCTCGCCCGTGTCCCCGGGAAGAAACGGCAGGTCCTGAACGGGCATGACGTCGGGATCCGCAAGATCCCCTTGGACGTGCTCAGGCGCGGCAATCTCCTGCGCGTCCGCCAGGATCTCGCAAAAAGCCTCCGCGGCCCGCGCATCCACGGAGGAGGAGGATTCCGAGCATCCCGCGAGCTGGGCAAGAACCAGGATGGCGCCGCTGATGAGCCAGCGGACCGTCATTGCGCCCCCTCGAGCCATGAGGCTGCCACGTTTACCAGTCTCCCCTGCGTTTCGTATTCCCGCAATTCCATTGCGGAGGCAGCTAGGATAGCAGCGGAAGGGGAGTTCCGTCAAGGTTCCGACAACGGTTTGGAGCAACGAGCGACGCGGGACGCGTCAGAGGGACTGGCAGCAGCGCGACCCGACGTCATCGTAGAAGAACCCTTCCGGATGGTACGGGATACGGCGGTATACGAGAGAATCGTACTGCAGCCCGAGGCCGGTTCCGGACTCCTTCCGCCAGGCAAGCCCGCGCAGCACCTTCATGTCCGCGGTAGCGCACGCGGCCGCGGCATCGCAAGGTCCCAGCGGGTTGTCCGCCGGGGATACCGCGTAGTAGCCGTCGTCGTACCAGTCCTGCACGAACTCCATCAGGTTGCCGGCCATGTCGAGACAGCCGCATGGCGATACGGCCAGTGGGAAGCTCCCAACAGGCGATATCCAGTCGAACGGGTCGGCTCCGGGTTCGTACCCGTTGCCCATGCCGTCGGCCCAGTTGTCCCCCCAGGGGAACTTCTGGCCCGACGTTCCCGCGGCCGCAAGCTCCCATTCCGCCTCGGTGCACAGGCGCTTGCCCGCCCACTCGCAGTAGGCCTTTGCCCGGTACCAGTCCAGGAGATTGACGGGCAGCATCTCCGAGTCGGCATTCGCCAGCGTGGACTCCTGCGGGAACGGGACCACCAGGAACCCGTGGACAGCCTGCAGCTTCACCCCCCCGGTGGTCTGGCCCGCGACGACGGTCACCTTCTCCGGACTCGCAATCCCGCCGCTCACTGCCACGAAGTCCTCCAACCCCGGCTTGGAGGGGCAGGGAGGCGGCATGTCGAGCTGGCCGGCCACGAAGTAGTCTCCCTCGGGGACGTTGTCGATGGTGAACGAGTAGGGCAGGGCATCGACCTGCGTCATGACGAAGGCAACCGGCAGGCCCTGAGGGAACGCGGTAGTCACCCCGAACCTGGCGCTGGTGCCCGCGGGAAGCACGCCGCATGCCTCGCACGAGAAGGTGCCTGTCACGGTGCCGGTGCCGTCCCCCGCGGCCGGGGCCGGGGGCTGGCCCGGGCCCGGACCGGACAGCCCGCAGTAGGTGACGCCGGTGGGCAGCGGACAGGCTCCCTGGAGCATGCACTTGCGGTACTGGGATGCCCGGATCTCGGTCTGGTCGATTCGGAAGGGGGGCAGCGTGACGTAGTGGGCCGGCTGTTCGTCGAGCAGGGCAAGCTGGCAGTCGGCCACTGCGACGAACGGCTCCAGCGCGGCACAGACGTCGGGACCTGCCCCCATTACGAAGGGCCCGCCAGGCACGCTGCACATGGGGACGCCGTCCTTGCCGTTGCCGCCCGAGGCTCCGCACGCAGAAAACGGGAACGACTCCGGCACCACATCCAGGCCCGTGTCAGGCAGGTCCGCGGCATCTGCCGCATCGGAAACGCTGCCCGAGTCCGCGGCATCGGAAACGCTGCCCGAGTCCGCGGCATCGGAAACGCTGCCCGAGTCCACGGCATCGGAAACGCTGCCCGAGTCCGCGGCATCGGAAACGCTGCCCGAGTCCGCGGCATCGGACGTGCCGCTCTGGTCCCATGAGTCGGGAGCGCTGGCCGGGGCGTCGGCCCTCGATGTCGCATCGATCGGACCGGGACTGTCGGGCAGTCCCGCCTCGCCTGGCACGTCGGCCGGCCGGGACGCGTCCGAAGCATCCGGATCCGGGTCCTGGCCAGGCCCTGCGGAACCCTTGTGCCCGCCACACCCGGCCAGGGACGCAGCCACCAGGAGCACTGCAAGAACCACACGCCCCACCACGCCGCACCTCCTGGTTCGTCTGCGGGCCCGCGTGCTCATGCGGGCCCGCCCGTCCGTCTCACCCGCACTTCCCGTCCTTGCACGACTGGCCCGGGTCGCAGGTACCGCACGAACCGCCGCAGCCGTCGTTTCCGCACTCCTTGTTCGTGCAATCCCACTGGCACTGGCACTTCCCGGATTCGCACGTGAAGCCCGCGGGGCACGTGCCGCACGAGCCGCCGCAGCCGTCGTCTCCGCAGTTCTTGCCCATGCACTTCTTCCCGCAGCACGCGGCATCGATGCAGATCTGGCCCGGCTCGCATGCGCAGTCGGCACAGTTCGCGCAGCTCTCCTCCGGGGTCTCGCACTTGAAGTTCCCGCACTGGGTGGGGCAGGCTCCGCAGTCCTGCGGGCAGTTGCCGCAGGTCTCATTCGCGGTGCAGCTCTCGTCGCCGCAGACGGAGGGGCACTGGCCGCAGTCCGCGGGGCACAGGCTGCACGTCTCCTCCGGGGATTCGCACTTCCCGTTCCCGCACTTGCCCGGGCACAGCTGGCAATCCTGGGGGCAGGTCACGCACTCCTTGGGACCGCACTCGCCGTCTCCGCACTCGGTCACGCAGTCGGGGCAATCGGGCGGGCAGGAGATGCAGCTTTCGCCGGGCTCGCACTGGCCGTTTCCGCACACCGGCGGAGCACAGCCCCCGTCGCCGGCGCACTCCACGGCATCGGTCGCGGCCAGTTCCGCAAGCGAATCTGCTCCATCTGCGAGACCCGCGTCGCCTGCAGCGTCGCCGCAGGAACCCGGGTCGCACAAAGGCAGCGTGTCAGCGCAGGCAGCTGCGTCGCACAGAGGCAGGGTATCGCCCGCTTCCAGTGGGCTCTGGTCCGCGGGAAGGTCCAGGGCCGTGGTCTCCGCAGTTTCGCCGGCATCCGAGAGCGGAAGCACGTCCGGTGTCAGGGTATCGGGCGCTTCAGCGTCCGCATCCGCCTGCGTTTGCGCATCGGTTGCAGCATCCGCGTCTCCACCGGCCCGACGGTCTGAAAGGATGTCCGCGTCGGCCGCTCTTGACGCATCGGCCACGGTATCAGGCTTCCCCTCGGACGTGCCGTCGCGGTCCGCACCCTTCTGGGCCGCGCAGGCGGCCACGATGGCAACCACTGCTGCGGCCAATGACTGCTTCAAGGCCATGCCCCCCCTCGGAACCTGCCGGTGGCGGCGGCTCCATGCCCGGAGGATACCCCGCGGGGCACTGGAAGTCCAAGGCCGCCTGCCAGGAGCGATCGCCGCTGTGGCAGACTGGCAGGAGCCGCTCTGCTTCCGGGGCAGCCGGGGGAGCTGCGGCTCAACGCCGGTTTCCCCCGCTCCCCTCCACGCGGGCTCCTGCCACACCGGCGATCACCCCCCCCTGGCGGCGCGTCTTCCCATGGCGACTCCCTGTGGTAGAATGACGGGCGCTGCGCTGGAGGTGCCGAGATGCTTTCAACCGTACGAATCGGCGCGGTCCTGGCCCTGCTCTCGACCACCGGGTGCAGCCCGTCTTCGGGAGAAGCCGGGGCTGAAGCGGACTACTCCGTGGTGATGGCGTCCGGGGGCGGAGACGTCGCACTGGCCTTCGACAACCTCGGAAGCCCGCGCCTCGTGGTGGGCACGGGCGCGGACGGAGAAACCCCGGCAGTCGGAGCGCTGCGCTACGCCTGGCAGGGGAAGAGCGGCTGGGTGGTGGAAGACCTCCCGGTGTCCGGAGCCCTTCCGGCCATCGCCATCGACAGCCACGGCACGCCGCACATCACCTACTACTCCGGCGGCAGCGTCATGAGCTACCTGACGCGGGGGACCGATGGCGCGTGGCACAGCTACGCGCTCGACGGCGGCGGCGGATCCGTGACAACGTACCAGCGGGGCGAGGTGAACCACCACCTGCGCGTCGATTCCAAGAACCGCCTGCACCTCCTCTACTACAACGACATGAACCCGGGTCGCCTCGTCTACGGCTTCATGGACGCGGCAGGATGGACCTTCAAGGACATCGCTTCCGGAGTCACCTCCCGCAACAACTGGCTCGACCTGAGTCCGAGCGACGAGCCCTTCGCCGGCTGGTGGGACACGGACCACTTCTCCTGGGCCCGCGGCACCGAGGGGTGGGTCCCACACGAGCTGGGCATCGACAATGACGCGATCACCGACCAGGGGCGCTACTGCGCGATGGTGGTCCAGGGCCAGGACACGGTCTTCGCCAAGTTCTGGGCCGTCTACCGCTGGAAGGACTCCTACGGCAGCCAGTACGCGGACGACCTCTTCGGCCAGGTGGTCTCCCCCGACGGCGGCGCCATCCTGCTCAACAACGCTGAGCTCGAGCCCGGGGAGCCGCTCTACTCGCCCGGCCCCACCCTGATGTACAAGAACGCGCAGGGCGGCGCGCCGTCGGTGACCTACCGGGACGGAGGACTGTGGGGCGCATTCGGCGGCCGCATTCCCACGAACCTCGGCCACTGGGCGCGGACCTACGCGTGGGGCATCGACTACCCCACGGGCAAGGAAGCCGCAGTCTGGCTCCAGGAAGACGGAGTGCTCTACTACAACGGGCCCGCGGTTCCGACCGACGGAAGCGGCGGCGGCCCCCTGCCCGACTCGGACACCTGGGCCGGACCCGACGCCGCAGCCCAGGACGCCTCCGCGCCATCGTGCGACCCGCCGGATGCCTCCGGCGAACCGTCGTGGCAGTTGGTCGGAGACCCCGGAGTCTCCGCGGGCGAAACCTACGTCTACAGCCTCGCTGCCGACGCGGAAGCGGTGTGGGCAGCGTACCGGGACAGCGTCGCGGGCAACCGCCTCACGGTCCGGCGCTACCGCAACTGCCAGTGGGAAGCCGTCGGCCCAATGGGCCTCTCGGAAGGGGAGGTGAACATCCGCCCGTCACTCTCGCTCTACGAAGGCCAGGCCTGGGTCGCATTCGCAGACGCGGGCAAATGGGACACGGTCATCGTAAAGCAGTTCAGCTCCGCGGGCTGGCTGCCCGTGGGGGGGCCGGACTCCGTGGGGAAGCCCGCCAACGACCTCGCGCTCGAGGTCTTCAACGGGATCCCGTACGTGGTCATGGCGAGGAGCGACTCCTTCTACAGGCCCTCCGTCTTCCGCCACGAGACCGTCGAGTGGGGCCCCGTGGGCGAGGAGTTCCTGTCGGACGTCGGAACCCAGGCCGTCTCGATCTTCCGGCACGGCGGAGGGATCGCAATGGCGTTTTCCGACGGCAACGCGGGCTCGGCCGCAACGGCCCGCAGGTACGACGCGGAGAAGAAGACCTGGCAGCCGCTGGGACCCGACGGCTTCACGCCGGGCCAGGCCAGGCCGTTGACCGTGGCGGCCGGAGGCGGCACGGTCTGGGCCGCATACTGCGATGCGACCGTTGGCGACAAGCTCTCCGTCATGCGCCTTGACGGCGACACGTGGCAGCAGGCCGGGGAAGCGGGATTCACCCTGGAGCCGGTAGCCTCCATCAGCATCGACGTGGATCCCGCGGGCACGCCCTACCTCGCGTACGAAACCGTTCCGGGAACCGCCGCGGTGGTGACCTTCGACGGAACGAAGTGGGTGCCCGTGGGCGACGCTTCCGCGTCCCTTCTCCTGGCAGATGCACCGGTGGTCCACGTGTCCGCGGACAGCGTCCCCTACCTCGCGTTCTGCGACCACGCTGCCGGAGCCAGGCTCAGCGTGATCGCCTACCGTTGAACAGGAGACCCCGAGCAGGAAGCGCCGACGCACCGGAGCCGGCACACGGCGCCGCGACTGCAGCGCTGCCCTACTTGCAGTGCTTGGTCGCGGCGTAGATCGCAACGTTGGTCATGGCTTCCAGGCCGGCCTTGTAGTCGTTCTGGTTGCCCGCATTGCACAGCCCGCACGGGTAGTCGTCGATGTTCACCAGCACGCCGGCCATTCCGTCCACGATGATCGCCCTGGTGCGGTTGTCCGGGCACCACTGCGTCGTGGGGCATCCGCTCGGGAACACGTAGTGGACCGAGTACAGCGGATGATCGTTGGGGAGGAACTGGGATGACAGCTTGAGCGCTGCCTCGGCCTGCGACACCACCGAGCCGGCAAACGAGGCCGCTGCCTGGTTCCAGTCGTCCGGCGCAGAGCAGTCGTCCGCCCACAGGGTACCACCGCCCTTCACGTAGTCGGCAAGGAGGGCCGCATTCTCGCTGAACCCGTAGCTTCCCGCGGAGTGGGCCCAGAGCAGGTCCACGCCTGCAAGGTTCGGGATGGCGGCCAGCGTCTGGACGCTTGCGTCCATTTCCACCGTGTACCCGAGGCTTTGCAGCTGGCTCTTCCACGGCTGCCATGCTTCCGGGTTCGCGTTGCTGCCCTGGCTGAGCCGGACGATGCGAATCGCAAGGTCGTCGTCCACCGCGCCGTTGCAGTCCGTGTCCTTCTTGTCTGCGCCGAAGCAGATCTCCTCGCTGTCCGGGTTCACGGTCGGGTCCGCGTCGTTGCAGTCGTCCGCGGCCAGCGCGGGGTAGGCCGGGTCCGGAAGGCACAGGCACAAACCGTCCCCGCCACCGTGGCCGTCGAGGTCCTGGTCCGGGAAGTAGGTGGCGCACCCCGCGGCTCCGGCCTCGTCGGTGCTGCCGTCACAGTCGTTGTCGATGCCGTCGCACGCTTCCAGCCCCGCGCCGAACAGCGGATTGCACGGGTGCAGCGTGCCGTTGACGCACGCGTCCTCGGTGTGCGCACATGCGCCAAGCCCGCAGGACTGCTTGCCCAGATCCTCGTCGACAAGTCCGTCGCAGTCCTCGTCGCTCCCGTCGCAGGTCTCGGGCTTGGCTCCCTCCTGCGGGTCGCACACCTGCGGCGTGCCTTCGCTACACGCGACGACCGAGTGGTGGCAGACGCCGAACCCGCATTCGATGGTGCCCAGCTCCTCGTCCACGAGCCCGTCGCAGTCGTTGTCGAGGTTGTCGCATTTCTCAGCCTTGGCGCCCAGGTAGGGGTTGCAGAACTGCAGCGCGCCGTTCTCGCACATCGGGATCGTGTGCTGGCACGCCCCCTGCCCGCACAGAAGGACGCCGAAGGCCTCGTCCACCGACCCGTCGCAGTCGTCGTCCTGACCGTTGCACGCCTCGGTTGCACCGGCAAAGACCTCCTTGTCCAACGGCTTGCAGTCGGTCAGGTCCGGGTCGCCGTCCTCGTCGTCGTCAGGATCCACGCAGTTCTTGAGCCCGTCGAGGTCCTGGTCCGGGAAGAGCTCGTCGGTAAGCCCGTCGCAGTCGTTGTCGATGCCGTCGCAGCTCTCCTTCGCACCGGGATGAATGGCATCGTCGAACGGAGCGCAGTCCGCGATATCGGCCGCACCGTCGTTGTCGTCGTCGTCGTCGCACGCATCGCCCTGCTGGTCCCCGTCGAGGTTGGCCTGGTCCCAGTTGGAGACCAGGGGACAGTTGTCCTTGCCGTTGCCGAGCCCGTCGCCGTCCGCGTCCGCATCGCACGGGTCGCCGAGCTGGTCCGCGTCCGCATCCGACTGGAGGGGGTTGAACAGGTCCGGGCAGTTGTCCAGGCCATTGGGCACGCCGTCTCCGTCCACGTCGTCGTCGCAAGCGTCTCCCAGCAGATCGCCGTCCTTGTTCTCCTGGCCCGGGTTCGGGATCGCGGGGCAGTTGTCCTGCCAGTTCGGCAGACCGTCCCCGTCCTTGTCCTCCTCCATGCAGTCTGCGACACCGTCCGAGTCGGTGTCCTGGAAGCCCTCGTCGGCCGACCCGTCGCAGTCGTTGTCCATGCCGTCGCACGCCTCGGCCGCGGCAGGGTGCGACGCGGGGTCCAGCGGCAGGCAGTCGAGCGCGTCCTCGTACCCGTCGTTGTCGTCGTCCGGGTCCACGCAGTCTGCAAGCTTGTCCGCGTCGGAATCGGCAAAGCCTTCATCCACGAGGAGGTTGCAGTTGTCGTCGTGACCGTCGCACTCCTCTGTTGACTTGGGAGAGACCTGCTGGTTCAAGGGCTGGCAGTCTTCCGCGTCCGCGACGAGATCGTTGTCGTCGTCCGGGTCGCACGCGTCGCCCACCGTGTCCAGGTCGAAGTCCGCCTGCTGCGGGTTCGGATCCTTGGGGCAGTTGTCATCCAGGTCCGGCACTCCGTCGCCGTCGATGTCCACCTCGAGGCAGTCCTTGGTCCCGTCCTTGTCCGTATCGGGGAAGCCGTCGTCCACCTCCCCGTTGCAGTCGTTGTCCTTGCCGTCGCACGCCTCTGGCGCGGGCTGGTCGCCATCGCACAGGGTCTGGCCGCCGACGCACAGCAGCGTCCCCGGGCAGGAGCCACTCCCGTTCTGGATCTGGCACGGCCCGCCGCTGCCAGCCTCGTCCACCGATCCGTCGCAGTCGTCGTCCGCCGCGTTGCAGAGGTCCTCGGCCGGTGCCGCGGCGTCGCACGCGGACAGCCCGCCGGCCTTGCACAGCCGCGAGCCGTGGCAGACGCCCCATTCGTTCTCCACGTAGCAGTCGGTCCCCGCACCCTCGTCCACAAACCACGGCCGACACTGGCACTCCTCTTCCTCGGGCACGCACTGGAGCAGGGTCGACCCTGACGTGTCCGTGACTTCGTCACAGCGGTAGCCGTCCGGACAGTCCGGGTCGGCCGCGCACGCACCGCCGCAGAAGTTGCCCGGGGGGCCCAGCGAAACGCACGCCTCCCCCGCGTCCACGCCATTGGCCCAGCAGTCCTGGTTGACCGCGCAGGGCCTGCAGATCGCGGCGAAGAGCGGCGCGCAGATGTAGATCTGATCCGGCAGGCTCGGCTCGTGCAGCAGGCACTTCCAGCCGAAGGGGCACTCGTCCAAGCAGGTGCTCGTGCACTGCTTGCCGTCTCCCGTCTGGATGCAGAATGCCTCGTTGCAGTCCGCGCCGCTTTCGCACGGATACCCCGGCTCCCCCGGTGCAACCGCAGCGTCCGCAGGCACCGTCTCGGCAGTAGGGGCTTCCGGCTCCACCCACGCGTCCGGGGTGGCCTGGTCGACCGCGGCAAGGTCGACCCCCGCATCGGTCAGGCTCCGGACGTCGAGTCCGCTGTCCGACCCGCCGACGTCCACGCTGATGGCGGCAGAGCCTGCGGACGTACCGCAACCAAGACACGCCACCAGCCCCAGCACCAGTACTGCTGCTTTCATGGTCCACTCCTCATCTCGATTCCCGGCCGCATCCCTGTATCACCCCTAGCGTGCGCGCCAATCGGCCCCATGTCAAGCAGCCTGAGGCTGCACGCACACGGGGGCTCCGCCCCCTTCGCTCCCTCTGGTCGCTTCCCCCGGTGCCGCATCGAAGGACGGCACTGATGCGACAGCCAGTCCGTGAGGAGCGACAGCCGGGCTTGTTTGGCGGGGCAACGTGACAAATGAAGAGAGGGTCGTTTTCGTAGAAGGGTGAGACCGTGGCTCTGGAACAGTCTGGCCGTGGCACCGCCGGCATCGTGCAGCTTGCGCCACTTGCTTACCGAGCTGTCGGTCACCCCGACCAGTTCCCCAACCTCCGTCGCTCCCAGGCCAGCCCGCAGCGCCTCCACCGCCAGCAGCTTCACCTCCAGCGGAACCCCTTTCCTCCGCAGCCCCGCGAGCGGGCCCTTTCCCTTAGAACCAGACTCCTTCCCGGTCCCGACTTCCTCCTGATCCTCGTTCTTCTTCTTCCTCTTCCAGAACAGCATGGCGTCCCTCCTTCTCCGTTGCGTTGTCCGCCCCGGAATCGAGGAACGTGTCAACCTATTTCACGGCCGGATACCAGATCCGATGTCGGACCCCGCCACCGTATTGATACTGGCAATGAAGAAGTCCGCGTACTTGAAGTAGCCGAGCGCTGCCAGGTCTCCGGTCACTCCCAGCAACATGACGCAGCGCCGAGGGCTTGAATCCGCGGCAGAACCCTGCCAAGATGCGGTCAGGCTGGCTCGCCCGGAGGTCTGTCTTGCCGCGCGTTCTCCTCGTCCCCGCTCTTGTCTTGCTTGCTGCTTGCGCAGGCGGCCCGCAAGCGTCCATCCTGTTCGATACGGCTGAGCCGGAGGTCGCGGGCGACACGGTCGATGGCTCGCTGCTCCCCGCGGACCTCCGGACGGCAGACGACGCCACCCTGGAGAAGGACGAGGCCGACACGGCCCCACCCTGTGCCACAGATGCGGACTGCGACGACGGGGACGCCTGCACCAAGGACTCCTGCGACCTGCCGCTCGGCTGCAGGAACATCCCGCTGCCCGGCGGCTGCGACGACGGCATCGAATGCACCGTGGATTCATGCGACCCTGCTTCCGGCTGCGTCAACGCCCCTGACCCGGCCCTGTGCGACGATGGCATCGACTGCACCATCGACGAATGTACGGCTGGCGGCTGCCTGCACACCGTGGACAACGTGCCGTGCGACGACGGCAATCCATGCACCCAGGAATGGTGCGACCCGCAGGCCGGGTGCACCTCCTCTCAGCTCGATGGAGCATGCAACGACCAGGATCCCTGCACCGGCCCGGACTGGTGCGACGCGGGCACCTGCACCGGCCCGTTCGTGTTGTCCACAGCCTGCCTCTACACCGATGTCCCCAACGTGGGAGCGTGCAAAGCCGGCGCGGTCACGATGTCTGCCCGCAATGCAGCCATGGCCCGTGTCAACGAGATCCGCACGCTCGTCGGTATCCCTCCGGTCGTCTATGACACGACCCACGACAGCCAGGCGCAGCAGGCCGCGCTCATCATGGCCGCCAACGCGGGGCTGAACCACACCCCGCCAAAGGAGTGGTACTGCTGGTCGCAGGCCGGCTACGACGGCGCGTCCAGCAGCAACCTCCACCTCGGGCTCAACACCGACGGCAAGCTCGCCACGCCAGCCGAAGTGGTGGACGCGTTCCTCGTCGACTTGGACGTGGAGACCCTGGGGCACAGACGCTGGATCCTGGACCCGTTCCTCACCCGCACCTCCTACGGGTTCGTGAGCGGACAACCCAAGGTCAACCTCGGCTGGCCCTATTCCTACTCCGGGACGCTCCGCGTCATCGACGACATCGCGGCCAACCTCTCCTCCCTCGCGCTCGACTTCGTGGCATACCCCATCGGAAACTTCCCTGCCGCACTGGTCCCCAACGGCTGGTACCTCTCGTTCGCGGTCCTCATGGACAAGTCCAGCCCGTGGAACAACCAGGGGGTGGACTTCTCCAAGGCCACGGTCGCTGTCACCGCGAAAGGGGGTGCGGCTGTGCAGGTCTACTCCGTCAAGTGGGCCAATGACGGCATGGGGATTCCCAACCACCTCCAGTGGAAGTGCAACGGATTGCAGGTCGGCGTGCAGTACCAGGTGGCCGTCGGCAACGTATGGTTCAAAGGCTCGCCGCACCAGTACCAGTACGGTTTCCTGCTCCAGTAGCTCTCCGGGGGTCGAGATCACCCCGAGTCTCTCGGGGGCGGGCGGCTCAAGGGCGCTGCACTCCAGGTCGCGGGCACGGCACGCTGCTCCTGATGGGAGGAACCCGCCACGAACTGACCGAGGACCTGGAGCCCGGCATTCACGCTGCTGAGGCGATCCACTCCACGATACCCCGGACCGTGGCCCGGTCCAGCAACGGGTCGAGGTGGTGCATCCCGGGCAGGACCCGCAGCTCTGCAGCGGCCCCCAGAGCGCTCGCAAGCCGGTGGGCCTGTTGAACCGGGACGACGCCGTCCCGCTCCCCGTGAACGATCAGCGCACGCGGGACCAGTCCCGCGGCGTTCGCAAGCCGGGCTTCCAGCGACAGCTCGTCGAGGGCCTCTGCAAACGCATCGAGATAGTGCTTGCCGGCCGCAGTCCTGACCGGAAACGCGCCCCGACGGAAGCTCCGGTACGCCGGAAGCGCTCGAAACAGCCCCTCGTAGCGGACCGCGGTGCGCACCGCGGCCGAGCCCAGACAGCCCAGCTCCATCAGGAAATCGGTTCCCTGCCGCAGGGACAGCGGGGCAGATACCGTGACCACGCGGGCGGGACCCACGCCGCGGGCAAGCTGGTCCAGACCGAAGGCTCCGCCCATGCTCTGCCCCAGCACGGTGACTCCCGCTCCCTCGGCCCCTTGCGCTTCCGCGGCTTCATGCGCTCCAGCTGCCGCATGCGCTCCCGCTGCCGCATGCGCTCGGGCCGCGGCCAGCAGCGCGTCGACCCGCTCCCGCGCTCCGGCCACGTCGAACAGGTCGCTACCGCCCTGCCCGTGGCCCGCCATGTTCCCGGTCAACACAGCAAAGCCTGCGTCCAGCAGGCGGTCAAACAGGAAGCCGAGCCCGAAGAAGCGGTCGTTTCCGCCGCCATGGTACACGACCACCATGCGGGCCGAGGCCCCGGGCCGGGCAAGCAGCACGGCCTGCGCATCCGCGTGGCCCTCCACGACCGCGTCGCTGGCCACTCCTGCAAACCGTTCCGGGATCCCGCGCATTGCCCGATCCTTCGAGATGAAGCGCTTCCGTCAGAAGTATCGCCCGACCTTCTTCCCGTGAATGCCAAACCCTGCAAACAGCAGCAGCGCTGCAACTCCCAGCTCGGGCAGGTGACCTTCGGCCCGCCGTGCCGACGCGGCCAGCTCACTCCAGCCCGAAAAATCTGCCTCGGGCCGGGTGCGCGACAGCGCAAGAGCGACGGCCCCGCACAAGCAGAGCGCGATGCTCACCCACTGGAACGGCTTCAGGAACCGGAAACGGGCCATGGGCGGCCACCTCAGGAAGTCGATCCCGAACCGGCCCACCGAATCGCTCATGAGGTACGCGGCAGTCAGCGTGCCCTCCCTCCACGGCCCCGCAAACGCCAATACATTAAGGAATAAGAAGATCCCGAGGTTGCCCGCGGATGCGTAGATCTGCGTCGGATGCAGCGGCACGCCCCCCAACCCCTCCTTCCACACCACTTTGGAATCCGGGCATACGAACGTGAGCCCGCGGGACGTGCCGGTCGGAACGCCGTGGCAGCACCCGTAGGAGAGACAGCCGATGCGACCGATCGCGTGCCCCAGCGGAATGGAGAGGGAGAACGCGTCGAACACCCGCAGGATGGGCGTCCCGGTCTTCCACGCCCACACCAGGAGAGCGCCAGCGCCGAGCAGCAGGCCTCCCTGGAAGGCAAACCCGGTCTCCGGAAGCTTGCGGGCCGGGTCTGCCGCGTAGACGCGCCAGTGCACCACCATCTCCATCAGCCGCGATCCAACGATGATGAGGAGCGGCAAGCCGACGGCCGGAAGCCACAGCGGGGACTGGAGCCGGAAGCCGGCCTGCTCGAGCCGGGCCGCGCACAGCAGCCCCGCGGTCAAGCCTCCCAGCGCGACGAACACACCGAAGTTCACCAGCGTCAGCGGGCCGAGCCGCACCAGGACCGGGTGATTGTGCAGCCCTCCGGAAGCCGTCGCGGCCGCGACGTCCGAAGTCCCCGCTTGTGTCGTTCCAGCGTCCACAAATCCTCCACACCGACCACCGCATTCTCCGCCAAGTCATGAAAGAAGCAATACTTGTTCGACAACACCCGCATCCGTGAAGAACTCGTTGCCGAGACACGCAGGAGCCTGCTACTGTCTGGGAGACGTGGGGAGGATCGGCCCGTGACCCGAGCGCGTCGTGTCGCAGTCGTGCTGCTGAATGTCCTGCTGTTCTGGGCAGCACTGCCCGTAGCCATCTACGCTGCCGGCGTCTGGGTGACCGCGGCGCTCGGCTTCGGCGCGCCGTGCACGGGCCTTCGCATCGCGGGAGCCGTCCTGGCAGTCGCGGGGCTGGCGCTGGCGCTGGCCGCAATCGGGTTTCTGCGGTGGATCGGCAAGGGGCTTCCCATCTCGGCTCTGCCCCCGACCGTGTTCGTGGCGACCGGCCCGTACCAGCTCTGCCGGCATCCGATCTACACGGGATACGCCCTTGCGGCCGCGGGCGTGGGCCTGGCCGTCGGGTGCACGGGGCTTTCCCTCGTGGTGGTCCCCGCGGTCACGGTCCTGTGGTTTGCCACCTGGGTCGCGCTCTACGAGGAGCCGGGGCTGCTGCGGCGCTTCGGGAACAGCTACCGGGTGTACCGGGACCGCACTCCGGTGTTCCTCCCGTTCTCGCTTCGCCGCATCGCACGGCGCGTCGTGCTGGCGCTGTTCCGTCTCGTGTTCAAGGTCTCGGTCGAAGGGTTGGAGAACGTCCCGGCCCGCGGCCCGACCCTGTTCGTGTGCGACCACCTGAGCTACCTCGACTTCATCTTCGGCCAGTATGCGAGCCCCCGCGGCCTTGCGGTGCCCGTCACCGCGGAGGTCTTCCGCCACCCGCTGCGTGCCGCGTTCATGCGGCTCATGGGTGCGATCCCGACCCGGCGCTACTGCCCTGATCCGGCAGCGTACCTCGCGATGGCCGACGAGATGGCATCCGGCGGCGCGGTGGGCATCGCGGTGGAGGGGGAGCGCTCCTGGACCGGGCGCATGTCCCTGCCGTCGGACGGCGTGATGCGCAACCTGGCGCAGCTTTCTGAAACCGTCATCCCGGTGGCGATGGACGGCGCGTACCGGGTGTGGCCCCGCTGGGGAAGCGGTGCGGACCGGTCCCAGCCGATCACCGTGCGCATCGGGAAGCCGCTGGCCCTCTCGGGTGCGACTCCCCGTGAATGCGCGCACCTGCTTCGCGACAGCATCGTTGCGCTGCGCGGGCCTGACCCGCTGTCTGCGGATTTCGCCAAAGTGGTTCGGGCCCGGCCGGAGCTGACGCTCTGGAAGTGCCCGCGGTGCGGGGCCGAGGAGACCATCTCCTACTCGGCCGACTCCGGCATGAAGTGCGCAGCCTGCAACACGCACTGGGACTGCAAGGCGCGGGACGTGACGCTGGCCGGCCTCGTCGAGCAGACCCGCTGGGCGCTTCCGGACCCCTTGCCGTCCGGACCACTGCTGGCGGCCGCGTGCGAGTGGCGTGAAGACGCTGACGCCCGGCTTACGCTGAACGTCTTGCAGTCGCTGGGTTGCGGGCAGGCATCCCTGGCCGCGGACCATCTCGTGTGGACAGGAGAGGGAGCCCAGCGCCGCATCGCACTTGCCGATGTGCGCAGCGTCACCACGGAGCGCAACGACACGCTCCAGCTCGGAACCGGGCGGGGCGTGGTTCAGCTCGTGCTGTGCTCCGCGAGCCCCTGGCGCTGGCAGCACTACGTGGCAGCGCTCATCGGCAAGAGCGTTCCGGGTGGCTTGATGAAAGGAGAGAAGGAATGAGCGACGCGGGAGAGAACCTGCTGTTCACCCTGTACCCCTACTTCAGCACACCCATCGAGTCCGCGCACGGCTGCACGCTTACGGCCGCTGACGGCAAGGATTACCTCGACCTCGCGTCGGGGCAGCTGTCCGTGCTGCTGGGCCACAGCCACCCCCGCATCGTCGACGCGGCCGCACGGCAGGCCGCCCAGGTCGTGCACCTCGGCAATCGATTCTACGGCAAGGCCACGCTGGACGCGTGCGAGGAGCTGGTGTCCGTGGCTCCGGCTGGGCTCAACCGCATCATTCTCTGCTCCACCGGAAGCGAGGCCAACGAGATGGCCGTGCGCATCGCGAGAGCCGCGACCGGCAAGTCCGAGCTGGTCGGCCTGGCGAAAGGCTACTACGGATGCACCAACCTCCTGCTGTCCATGTCCGACTACGTGGGGTTCATCCAGGGCACAGGCATTCGGGCCCCGGGCCTGCACCGCCTGCCTGCACCGGACTGCCTCCACTGCTCCCTCGGGCTCACCCATCCGGAGTGCGGCCTCCGCTGCCTTGCGCTTGGCGCCGAGAACCTCGAGAAGGAGAGCACGGGCTCCATCGCCGCGTTCCTCGTGGAGCCGGTGCTTGGCTCCGGCGGCGTGGTGGTGCCGCCGCCCGGATACCTCAAGGGCCTTCAGGCGCTGTGCAGGAAGTACGGCGCGCTGCTCATCGCGGACGAGGCGCAGACCGGGCTTGGCCGCACCGGGCGGTGGTGGGGCATGGAGCACGCGGGCATCGTGCCCGACGTGCTGGTCGTTTCCAAGGCCCTCGGCAACGGGTTCCCGGTAGCGGCCGTGCTGACCCGAGCGGACGTCGAGGCCAGGTGCATCAACGCGCCGCTTGCCAACATGAGCAGCCACTCCTTCGACCCGTTCGGAGCAGCCATCGCAGCGGAAGTGATAAGGACCATCAAGGCCGAGGGAATCGTGGAGCGCTCGGCCCAGATGGGTGCATACATGCTCGAGGGGCTGACGCAACTGTCGCAGCGCCGACGCCTCCTCACGAACCCCCGGGGCTGCGGCCTGATGCTGGGCCTCGACGTGGTCTCACGGCAAAGCAACGGCAAACCGGACCCCATGACGAGCCTGGCGCTGGAAGCCGAATGCCTCCTGCGCGGGGTGGTGGTCGGCTACTCCGCGCTCTCCGGCGTGCTGCGCATCCTGCCGCCCGCGGTGATCACCCGGGAGCAGGTGGACCGCTCTATCGCGGTGCTCGACGAGGCCGCAGGCTTCCTCGAGGACAACGACGTGGACGTGTCCCGCTACATGCCGGAGCACAACGGCTCCGCGCTCCTGGCGGTGAGCTTCCTGCGCCGCCTGATGAAGAAGTAGCGGGAATAGGAGACGCCATGCCGGCATCGCGCACACTGCCTGACGCCCGAACGTTGAAGAGGTAGCTCCATGCTGGTACCGCAGACCCGCGGTTGCGCTCGAACGGTGAAGAGGTAGTTCCATGCTGGTACCGCGTCGCTGGTTCTTCTTCCGGAAGTGGTACTTCGACGCACAGGCGGACGACGGCTCCTTCGTGTTCCTCTACTTCGCGGACCTGTGGCTGGCAGGCACACGGGGAGGCCAGCTCGTGGTCTGCCTCGCTCCGGCAGGCGGTCCGCCCTGTCTTCGTGCGTTCTCCATTCCGGGCAAGTGCGTGGCCGTGTCCGAGGATTGCCGGCAAGCGGAGTTCGGCAGCGGCGCGCTCACGACGGCCGGCACGGGACTCGTGCGGTTCAAGAAGGACGACACCGAGATCTCGCTTTCCTATGTGCCGAGGGACCCGCCCTGGCTTCCGCCCGACGACGGCAGGCTGCTGACCCTCGACGGAAGACAGCTCGTGTGGCACGTACCCGTGCCCCGTGCCGCAGCCAACGGCACGGTCACCATCGGCTCCACCAGCGTGTCCTTTGCCGGGCTCGGCTACCACGACTTCGTGGAGACCGACATCCCGCCCTGGAAGCTGCCCCTGCGGGAGCTCCTGTGGGGACGGGCGCTGGGACGGGACGGTGCGCTGATCTGGAACCGGCTGGTGCTGGCAAGCCCGCAGGGGCCGCAGCAGATCAGCCGGGGCTGGTGGCGCAAAGGCACTGCTCCGGCATCGAGCACCACCTCCCTCGTGCTCGATCCGGGGGACATCACCACGCACCCCACGACCGGGGAGTCCTACCCCGCCACGATGCGGATATCGTGCCCCGAACCCCCTGAGGCCGAAGTGCCCCGCGGCCCCGCGTTGCGGATGCCGGTCCCGGAAGGTGCCGGGGAACCCCGCGGCCCCGCTGTGCAGATGCCGGGCCCGGAAGGTGCCGGGGAACCCCGCGGCCCCGCTGTGCAGATGCCGGGCCCGGAAGGGCGCACGGGCGACCGGCTATCCGTCCAGCTTACGGACACGCACCTCACCCTGGGCGACCACGTCGCGGACGTGACCGGGTTCAGCAGCCGGTTCGAACGCTGGCTCTATCGGAAGTTCACGGGCAACCCGGTGGAGTACAAGCTGCTCTCCCGCGCCCACGGAAGCTGCTTCTCCACTCCTGCGCTGGCGGCACACGAGCGGGTGCGCTGGGGCCGGCCCACCAACTAGGCGAGCGCCGATTGTTGCGTCTCAGACCGCCTCGCCCGGTCGACGGTCAGTCGAGCTAGAACCGGGCGGCGCGCAGCACGGACTGGACCGACGCGGTCTCCACGTCTTCCCACAGGACGTCGGCCTTGCCCGCGGCGTCCACGGCCATCCAGGACTTGCCAACCATCACCGGAGTGTCGTCCCCGCCCGAAACGGTGCCGACCTCCGACCACGTGGTGCCGTCGTACTTCTTGTGGAAGGCGAGAAGCACGTAAGGCTTTCCCTCGCCCGTCAGGTTCATCGTGTCTTCCACCAGGCCGGTATGGATCTCGCCGCCCGACCCGACCGGAATAGCGGGAGAGAAGGTCAGGGGCCCGTCGGTGTCCTTGTCCTTCGGGAGCTTCGCAGGCGTGCCCGGCGCTCCGTCCACGCGCAGCACCCAGAAGTCCCTCGGGATGCCGGTCATGGTGGTTTCGTCGACCTCGCCCCACCCCAGCCACACAGCGGTACCGTTGGTCGAGAGGACCGGAGCATAGGTCACCTTCTGGGTCGTGGGCACGAGCACCGGCTCGCCCGATTCACCGCCCTTGAGCATGACCAGGTACAGCTCTTCCTTCACGTCTCCAATCCCGGGGCTCTGCACGTACGCGACGTAGATCGTGTCGCCCGCTGCGGTCACTGCCGCGGAATGCCTGCAGTAGGGAAGGTCGTAGGAGCACTCCGGGGTCTTGACTGGAGTCGGCAGGGACTCGTCCTCCGCAATCGTCACGAGGGCCATGCCCGCGCCACTGTCGGTGTCGTAGACCGCCAACACGGTGCCGTCGGGCAGGATGCTCGATGCGTGAGTGCCGGCAGGGATGAGCAACTCCTTCAGGTACTCGGTCACGGTCCATTCCGCGTCCTTGCGCGCAACCCAGAGGGACGGTACTCCGCCCGTGGGGTCTGCGGTGGCCGCGAACGTGACCGTCGGCACGTCGCAGGGTCCCACGTCCGCCTCGCTCGGATACTGGACTTGCGGGTGCGGAACGTCCGCGGGAGCGCCCCACGAGTCCCCGGTTCGCTCCGCATACCGGATCTGGTAGGTTCCGTCCGCGGCCGACTGCCGGAGCCACACGGCCCGGGCACCGGCGCCGACGGTCGCCACCTTCGGGTCGTGGTAGATGTCTCCCGAAGGGGCATCGAGCACCTGGCCCGGAAGCAGGCCACCGCCTCCCCCGAAGTCCTGGCCGCCGTTGTCCGCGGCTCCCACGTCCGCAACGGCCCCGTCATCGCCCACCCCTGTCCCGTCAGGCCCCGAGCCTCCCCCGCCCCCTCCGGAGCACGCCATCACAAGGACCACACCCGAGACCACAAACCCGGCCACCAACCTCGTTCCCATGTCTCCCTCCCTTCCATGTCATGCCGCTCTCGTATCACCCACCGTCGTTCGCCGTCAACCGGAAAAGCCCCGGGGTTGTGTCGGCGCGGTGGATGCGGTTTGGCCATGGAGAACTGGGGATGACTCAGGGTCGGGACCGATTGACAACCCGGCCCCCCGATGTCACTGTTGCCGCGTCCGGCCTGCCGCGGGAGGGTTGTATGCGCGCAATCGTTCCAGTGATCGCCATGGTGGCAGCCGTCGCGGGCGGGATTCCGCACACAGCCCGGGCAGATGCCGGCGACCCCGAGCGGAAGCTGTACGTCGTAGGCGTGTCCCACCTCGACACGCAGTGGTACTTCAACATCCAGGAGACCATCTCCGTCCACATCCCGGAGACGTTCGGCGGCACGTTCGCCCTGTTCGAGAAGGTCCCGGAGTTCAACTTCAGCTGGGAAGGTGCGTACCGCTACATGCTGCTGGAGGAGTACTACCCGGGGATGTTCGAAGAGCTGAAGCAGTGGGTGGACCTCGGCCGCTGGGCCCCGGGCGGAAGCTCGCTGGAAGCCGGCGACGTCAACGTCCCCTCGCCCGAGTCCCTCGTGCGCCATTTCCTCATCGGCACCCGCTACTTCCGGGAGAAGCTCGGCCGTGCCAGCAAGGACGTGTTCCTGCCGGACTGCTTCGGCTTCGGCCACGCGCTGCCAACGGTCGCGGCTCACTGCGGGCTCACCGGGTTCTCCACGCAGAAGCTGGGATGGGGCTCCATCGTGGACATTCCGTTCGGCATCGGCCGCTGGCAGGGTGTCGATGGAAGCAGCCTCGTGGCAGCGCTGAAGCTCCCTTCCTACACCTCCGCGGTGGACCACGACCTGAGCTACGACCAGCCGCTGTTCGAGCAGTGCTCCACCCTGTTCCCGGCCGAGAACCTGGCTCTGGGCACCACCTACTTCGGCGTCGGCGACGAGGGCGGCCCCGTGAAGCAGGCCGACGCGGAGTGGGTGCACAAGAGCGTGCTGTCCGACGGACCGATCCAGG
>Ga0233425_10002452_pt1 | contig 36442 bp, 35 predicted proteins | sample Watercolumn_Towu_2_FD_181712 | JGI IMG/M metagenome (GOLD analysis project Ga0233425, IMG submission 181712) | Freshwater microbial communities from Lake Towuti, South Sulawesi, Indonesia - Watercolumn_Towuti2014_140_MG | ecosystem: Environmental > Aquatic > Freshwater > Lake | place... | reverse complement strand
ATTGGCTATTCTGGCCGGATTATCCCGTTGGGTAACCTTTGGACAACTCCAAAAACAAGACCCCCGCTCTCCTCCTGTTGGGCTATCCTTAATCCATTTTTCAAAAAGCTAAAATAGTACGAATTTTATTGGGTGAGGGTCAAATTCGTCCGGAATAGGACTGGATTATAAAATGGGAAGGGAATCGGGGTCAAGGAAAAAAGGGTTAAAGATGGGTCCCCAAAAGAAAAGTTTAATCACCGAGAGGGGCTTAGCCATCCTGGAACCCGAGATAGGCCTCAATCACGGCAGGATCCGATTTGACCCGGGAGGAAGGGCCTTCCATGACGACTCGACCCGTCTCCAGGACATACGTTCGGTGGCTGTGGGCCAGGGCCAGGTGGGCATTCTGCTCCACCAGGATGATGGAAATGCCTTTTTCCGTATTAATTTTTTTGATCAAGAAGAAGATCTCATGGGTAATGATGGGGGAGAGGCCCATGGAGGGTTCATCCAAGAGGAGGAGCCTTGGATTGCTCATGAGGGCCCTTCCGACCGCCAGCATCTGCTGTTCGCCTCCGGAAAGGGTCCCGGCCGGCTGTTTCAGTCGTTCTTTGAGTCTGGGAAAAGTCTGCAAGGCCAGGGAAAAGAGTTCTATGCGGAGATGTTTCTGACCGATGGTATAGGCCCCGAGTTCCAGATTCTCCCGAACGGTGAGGTCCGGAAAAATCCGCCTTCCCTCCGGGACCATGGCGATCCCCAGATGAACCAGGCGGTCCGGCCTTTCCCGGTTTATGTTTCGCCCCTGGTACTCAATCTTTCCGGATCGAGGCCGGAGAAGTCCGGTGATCGTTCGGAGAAGCGTCGACTTTCCTGCCCCGTTGGCCCCGATGATGGAAAGGATTTCCCCTTCTTGAACGTCCAGACTGATGTCATGCAAGGCCGTGATGGTCCCGTAAGCGACCTGGACATTGAGGACGTTCAGCAGCATTGAAGCGGGGTCTCCCCTAAATAGGCCTTGATGACTTTGGGGTCTCTTTTAACCATACCCGGCGGGCCTTCGGCAATTTTTTGGCCGAACTCCATAACAACCACCCGGTCGGAGATGTTCATGATCAGGCCCATCTGATGCTCGATCAGGATAATGGTTAAGCGGAATTGTTCTTTGACTTTTTTCAAGGTCTGGACCAGGTCCTGAATCTCCCGGGGATTCATGCCGGCCCCGGGCTCGTCGATCAATAAGAGTTTGGGGTTTATGGCCAGGGCCCGGGCCAATTCTAATTTCCGTTGTTCGCCATAAGGGAGGCTGTCCGCCGGCCACTTTTTCTTTTCGCTGAGTTGAAAGAAATCCAAAAGAATATCGGTTTTTTCGGCCGCCTCTTTTTCCAGTTGCCCGAATCGTCTGGTCCTCAAGATGGCCGAAGTCAACCCATACCCCTTAGCCGCCAGGAGGGGAGCTGAAATATTCTCTTTGACCGTCAGGCTGTTGAACAGTCTGAGATTCTGAAAGGTTCGGGAGAGGCCGAGGTGGGCCAGGCGATGAGGGGGTATTCCGACCAGGTCTTGATTGAACATTTTTATTTTCCCGGCATCAGGTTGGGTTAGGCCGCTGATCAGATTAAAGACCGTTGTCTTGCCGGCGCCGTTGGGTCCGATGATCCCGAGGGTTTCGAATTCTTCGACCCAGAGGCTGAAGTCATAGACCGCGCGGATCCCGCCGAAGTTTTTCCGCAACCCGGAGACCTCCAGCGCTTTCATCGTTCACCTCGCAACCCGAGGAATCCCGATTCTTCCCGGGCCAGGAGACCGAAAGGTTTCCACATCATGACCAGGATTAAGAGGATGGGGATGAATACCCAGCGGAGTTCGAGCATCTGAATCGGCAGGACAATCCGTAATCCTTCAATGACCGCCACCCAGAGCAGACCGGCGTAAATGGTGCCGGTGATGCTGCCCATGCCGCCGACAATGACGATGATCAGGAAATCGATGGATTTTAGAAAGTCGAAATTGGAAGGGTGCAGGAAAGAATAGAGATAGGCATAAAGGGCCCCGCCGACGCCGGCCAGGAAACAGCCGTAGGTGAAGGCCATCAATTTCAGGCCGGCGGTGTTGATACCGAAGACCCCTGCGGCCAGTTCATCATCTTTAATGCATTGCCAGAACTGACCGAAACGGGAAAAGATCAGATTCCGGGTGACCAGGATCAAAAAGACGGTCACTCCGAAGGTTATTTCCAGATTGACGAGTTTAGGGATGCCGATGAATCCGCGGGAGCCGCCGAGAAGCTCACTGACTTTGTCGGAGTTATCCAGAAGCACCCGGATCAGAATTCCAAAACCCAAGGTGGCGATAGCCAGGAAGTCATCGCGCAATTTCAGAATGGGGACCCCGATCAAATAGCCCAGAAGCCCGGCGGCAGCTCCGCCCAGGAAAAGGATCGGGAATAACCCCGGAAGCCCTTCCACCTCGAAGAGGGAACCGAGATAGGCGGCCGTATAGGCCCCGATCCCGTAAAAACCGGCATGGCCCAAGGAAAATTGTCCGGTGTATCCATAAATGACGTTCAGTCCCAAAGAGGTCAAAATGGCGATAAAGGCCAGGAGAATGATCTGTTGAACATAGCCGGTCAGAAGACCGCTGAAGAAAAGGATTTTAAGGACGACATAAAGGAGAAGGGCACTGAGCAGGAACCGTTTGGCGGTGATCAGGAAATTCATACCTTGTCGATCCTCTTGCCGAAGATGCCCGTCGGTTTCAGGAATAAAACGAGAAAGAGGATGAAAAAGATGACCCCGTCCCGAAGGGTTGACGATAAGAAGGCCGAAACGAAGACTTCGGAGAGACCGATGATCAAGCCCCCGATCACGGCCCCATGAATGATGCCGATGCCGCCCAGGACGGCGGCGATAAAGGATTTAATCCCCGGCATGATCCCCATAAAGACATTGATCTGGGGATAGGCGAAACCGTAAAGGATGCCTCCTAATCCGGCCAGGGCCGCCCCGATGATAAAGGTCAAGGAAATAATGCCGTCCACCGGCACGCCCATTAAGGAGGCGGCTTCACGATCATGAGAGAGGGCCCGCATGGCCCGTCCGTATTTGGTTTTATAGATCAAAAGGTAGAGCAACCCTAACGATAAAGAGGTTATCAAGAAGATGCTCAGCTGGATGTTATTGATGGAGAAGAGCCCCAGAGGGTAGTGGGTTATTTCGAAGGGTCTGGGAAAGGCGATATAATTAGGGGTCAGCAGAGTGTTCAGACTCAGAAAATATTCCAGGAAGAGGGAGACCCCTACGGCTGTGATCAAGAGGGAAATTTTGGGGGCGGCCCGCAACGGCTTATAGGCGATTTTTTCAATCAGAAATCCAAGGAAGGCGGTGACGGTCATTGTTAAGGGAAAGACCAGATAGATGGGACAATGCCATTTGGAGATCAGCGTGCAGGCCGTAAAGGCGCCGACCATGAAGACATCGCCGTGGGCGAAGTTGATCAGCCGGATGACCCCGTAGACCATGGTATAGCCCAGGGCGATTAAGGCATAGACCGCACCCAGTTGGAGCCCGTTGACCATTTGTTCGAGAAAGTAGGAGAGGGTGTCCATGTCGTTACAAGTGGCGGGTTACGAGTTAGAGATGAGCAATGTTCATAATGATTATGTTTTAAAACGTGCAACCCGCAACCCGCAACCCGTAACCCGCACCGCGTAACTCGCACCGCGTTAGGGATTGACCGTGGTGATGTACTTCGTTCCTTCTTTTTCCACTTTAAGGATAACCGCCGATTTGACGGCATCGCCGTTGGCATCAAAAGAGATGCTGCCGGTGACCCCTTTATAGATTTTCAGGCCTTTCAAAACCTTGACCAATTCTTCGCCCGTGGGTTTGGGGGCCTTATCCAGAGACTGGAGGAAGATCATGGTGGCGTCATAGGTCAGGGCCCCAAAAGAGTCCGGGACCAGGCCGTGCTTTTGGCGATATTTGTCAATGAAGGCCCCGGCGATTTTATCTTTCCTTTCCGTCGAATAATGGTTGGTGAAGTAATTGCCCAGAATCGCCGACCCGCCGACCTTGATCAGATCCGGAGAATCCCAGCCGTCACCGCCGATCATGACCCCTTTCAGGCCTTTTTCCCTGATCTGTTTGGCGATGAGGGCCACTTTGTTGTAATAGTCGGGCAGGTAGATGATCTCCGGTTTACCCTGAGCGATTTTGGTGATCAGGGCCGAGAAGTCTACATCATCCTTTTGATAGGATTCGAATCCGATGATCTGCCCTTTTCCTTTTTCAAAGGTGCTTTTAAAGAATTCGGCCAAGCCCTTGGAATAGTCGTTGCCCACATCATAAAGAACGGCCGCGGTTTTGGCCTTCAGGTCTTTCAGGGAGAAATTGGCTCCCACGGTTCCTTGGAAAGAATCAATGAAACAGGCTCTGAAAACGTAGGGTTTTCGTTTATTGTTAAAGATCGTGACTTTGGGATTGGTGGCCGTACCGGTGATCATGGGGATTTTGTTTTTGTCGGCCAGTTCACTGACCGGAATGGCCACTTTGGAGGTCAAGGGGCCGATAATCCCGGAAACGGTATCTTGGGTGATCAGTTTAAGGGCGGCGTTGGTGCCCTCGGTGGCATCGTTGCGGTCATCGGCAATAAAGGTCTGAATCCGGTATTTGCCGGATTTGGAATAATCCTCGACGGCCATCAGAAAGGCATTTTTGGATGATTCACCGAAGGTCTTGACATCGCCGGTAAGGGGTGCGATTAACCCAAGTTTGACCGTTTCCTTAGCCGAAGTGCCGGAGACGGAGACGATCAAAATCACAAGTAAGGCAACCGCAAAAACCATTTTCTTCATCTGCTGTCCTCCCCAAAATTATGATCGGTTAGACGAAAACAGGACCTGCCGATAAAAGGCCAGTTCGGCAATGGAGGCCTGCACGTCATAATAGGCATCATGGCGGCCTTCTGAAACCAGGCGGGCCTCCGGAAAATACTGTTGGATCAATTCCGGTTTTTCTTTGTCAAATTCGTCCTCCGGGTGGATATACTGCCACTCCAATTTGAAGGCCGTCACATCCAGATGTCGATAATGAAGACGGCGGCGGAAAAGGGGCAGAAAACGGCGAATCATCCACCAGTCGGAATGGATGCTGTTGCCGGCTAGAATCGGCCGTTGATTTTCCTTTTCCTTGGGCGAACCGACAACCTTGTCCACATAGGCGGCCAGTTGTTCATCGGCCTGAGCCAACATAACCGCCTCCGGAGAGCGGCAGGCTTGGGCCAGATCGGGAAGATTTTCTTCCACCCAAGGACTGAGGGTCTGCCCTTCGGCCAGACGAATGGTCAGGCGCACATCCTCTTCCGGAGGCAGGACCCGTCGCAGTGCCCGGTCGGTGATGAGGACGGCCACCTGGAGCAATGAAGCCGTTTCCAGATCAAGATCAGAATATTCGGTGTCGAACCAGACATAAAAGTGATTAGGTGTAATGTTTTTCCCCATAGGGTTGTGCCTCCTAATCGGCTGAATTGATGTCCAGGGTGAAAGAAGACTTTCCGGGCGAAATCATCGGGCTCCATGATTTAAGAGGCTCGATAAAAGGCCCGGATTTCGTCAGGGAAAATTAATTTATTGAAAATTCTAAATATTTTTTATAATCTTGTCAATAAGAATTACCCTTACTTTTAAACACCGGACAGGCCGAAGGGTTTTATTCCCTTAATATCGTTTCTATCATATGGATGCAAAGGAAAAAATAAAAATTCTCCAAAAGGCCCCCATTTTTTCCGGTCTAAATGAAGCGGAATTTATGGATCTGGCCGATCTGGCGATGGAGCGGAGATTACAGACGGGTGAATTTCTCATTCGGGAAGACGAACAATGCCAGTATTTTTACATCTTGGCGGAAGGGAAACTGCGAACCTTTCTGGATTCTTCCTTGGGGAAAGAACTGGCCTTGATCACCTTTTGGCGACCCGGCGAGACGTTGGGGCCTACCTCGATTTTTCGTAACAGACCTTCTTCCGGTTCCCTTCAGGCCACGGCTGAAACGGTCGTCTTGGGATTTCCAAAAGAGGAGGCCATTTCCTTTATTCTTGAACATCCTCAGGTGTCCTTGGAAATCATCAAGGTGCTGGCGGCCCGGGTCTCGGAATTAAATCGTCGGCTCAGGGATGTGGCCGGGGAACGGGTGGAGCAACGCCTTTTCCGGGTGATGGTGACGTTCTCCCGTCGGGTTGGGCCCACATTCAGCATCACCCGGCAGGAACTGGCCGATATGGTCGGGGCGACGACGGAAACGATTATTCGGATTATGAGTGCCTTGAAAAAAAAGAAAATCATTTCTTCCGCCCGGGGAGAAATCACCATCTTGGATGAGTCCAGACTGCGGGACCTCAGTGAAGGATCATAGGCCCTGAAATTCTGAGGAAAGGCTGAAAAAAAGATCTCTCCGCGTATCCACTTGAGTGATAAAAACACTTAAAAAGTTTGCTCTAAGGGATAAAAAGTGCTAAAATAATATCTTATAATAAAAGGTGGATCGGAAAGGTTCTTCGAAATTTATTTCGAAAATAGGCTTTGGAGTCTTCCGCGACGATTTTCATCTTTGATGGTGTCACGCCACTGGCGTGGCATGATGGCTTAAAACGGAATTCGGTTTTCAGAGTGCAAAGTGTCGCCCGGCCGGCTGGAAAATATGGCCAAGATGTGAGGGTGTTTACTAAATCAGATTTCAAGGAGGTTTTCTAATGTCGAAAGAAGATATACTGAAAGGAAAAAAAATTCTCATCGTTGATGATGAACCAGATATTTTGGATGTCCTCGAAGAATCGTTGAAAGAGGTTGAGGTGACCCGGGCCTCCAGTTTTAGTGAGGCCAGTGAAAAGCTGGAGACCATGACTTTTGACCTGGCTATCCTCGATATCATGGGAGTGGACGGTTATGCCCTGCTGGATATAGCCAACAGCAAAAAGATCCCGGCGGTCATGCTGACGGCCCATGCTTTTACCCCGGACAATCTGCTTAAATCCATGAAAGAAGGGGCGGCCTCTTATCTGCCCAAAGAAGAAATCACCGGCATAGCCCAATTCCTGGCCGAATTATTTGAAGCCCGGGAAAAAGGGGAATCCCCTTGGACCCCCTGGGAAAAACGATTTCCCTCCTCCTATTTTTCGACCCGATTCGGGGCGGCCTGGAGGAATGCGGATAAGGAATTCCTGGATCAACTGCGAGATGTCTTAAAACAGAGGAGATCGGCGAACTAGGCGCCGGCCGACCTCGGGGCGCGGAAAAGATTTACTCGGAAGCAGTTCATTCCTGCAACCGTATCGACAGTCCGGATGCGGTTGCAGGAATTTTTTTTTAGGATAATTTGATCGGAGTCGTGGCTTTTTCAAAGAGTAATTCAAAACCGGTCTTCTTTCCCAGAACGGATTCTTTCTTTTTCTTTCCCCAGACACTCTCCGGCCGGGCCTGAACCAAAAAGAGGCTTTCCGGAAAAGGCTGGGACATGGAAATGGAGTATTCAATATCCTGCGGACAGCCGAAATGGGCCTGCACTTTTTTAGCGATCTTGGTCAACTCGATGATCTCTTTATCCTCCAGACAGGGGACTTTGCGCATGTCTGGAGGTAATTCTTTGTATTCCATTGTCCGGGTGTCCGGGTTGTAGGCAAATTCGGCCCCTTTGTCGGAGACAACCCGTTCATCGATTTCCAGGGTTATTTTATCCACCAGATAGCGGTCCGGGGTCACATTTCCGGAGACCACGGCCTCCCCAAAGCCGAAACTGGCCTCAATGGCCACCTTGGATTCATCTCCGTTAACCGGGTTGACCGTGAAGATGACGCCGGCGGCCTTGGCATCGACCATTGTCAGAACGGCAACACCTATGGGATCATCATGAAGGGGGAGATCCAGCCGGGCTCTGGAAATAATCGACCGGGTATTAAAGGTGCTGGCCCAGACGCCGATGATATTTTTGAGGACCTCTTCCTCCCCGCTGACATTTAGAAAGGTTTCGTATTGTCCGGGATGACTCTTGGGGCCGGCTGAGCGGGTGGCCACAAAGACGTTATCCCTGCCCGTCTCCCGGCATAATCCCTGATAATACTCCCGGATTATTTTTTCCATGTAGGCAGGCATTTTGAATGATTCGACCAAGGAGCGGATTTCTTTAGAGGCCTGATCATATTTCGGCGTATCAGCGATATCGTGGGGATCGGCTTTGAAGGATGCAAAAAACTTAAAGAGACGATCATAGGCCCCGGTTTCCTTCATAAAGCGCTCGTAAGCCCCGACACCCAAGGCAAAACCGGGAGGAACACGAAACCCGGCCCGAGTCATTTCTCCCAGATTGGCGCACTTTTTCCCGACGATATCATTATACTCAGCCCCTATTTCTTTAAACCAATAGATCCATTGTTCCGACATGGGTTCTCCTCTCAGATACACAAAAAAATCTTGGGGATGTCCCGGAGGACATCCCCAATTTAGAAAAGCTGGTTAGGCTTTTTTAACGATAGTTACCAAACCTGAACTGCCGTCGACCCGGATAATATCTCCGGTTTTAATGGCGGTGGTGGCGATCCCCGTACCCGTCACCGAAGGCAGACCATATTCCCGGCAGACGATGGCGGCGTGGGAGGTCAGACCGCCGATATCGGTGACCGCGGCCTTGATCTTGGTAAAGACCGGGGCCCAGGAGGGATTGGTGCAGGGGGCGACCATGATTTCACCGGTTTGCAGGGTGACGACGTCTTCGAGCAGCTTCAGGACGCGAGCCGGTCCTTCAGCCAGACCCGCCGAAGCGGCAAACCCCTTCAGCTCATTCATATCCTTTTGATCGACATCGGACCCTTTCAGCCATTCACCGACCGTCTCGGTGGTAATACCCCAGAGCATAACGGTAAAGGGCTCGGAAACCTCGGCCGGTGGAACGCCCAAGGCTGGGACGGCATGCCATTTACGGGCGGCCTCAAGGATCTTTTCCCTCTTTTCGGCCGTGGCGATCCAGTGCTGACCCCGGGAAGGAACCCCTTCGCCGAGGGCCCAGGTGGTGGCCAGGTCTTCCAACAGGATGGGGACTTCAAAACGGTTAAAGAGATAGATGTCATCCGCTTTTTTCAAGAGGTTGTTATTGGTCAAAATCGTACCGAATTCCCTGATCTTTTGGAACCAGATGGTGTGGAGCCAATGCTCAACCCAGAAGAGGTGGTCTTCGGCATAACGGTAAATGGCCCGGACGACATTATAGGCATCTTCAAAGGACTTCCGGTCGTCATCCGATTGGATGAGGGCCTTGTATTCACTGACAATTCGTTCCCGTTCTTCGGAGATCCCGTCCAGTTTCCGTTCAATGGCTTCGCCCTTTTCCAGCCGTTCGACATAACTTTTCAAGTAGCTGAAGGGCACATCCATTTTGGTAACCCAGCTTCCTTCATAGTGATACCAGCCGCTGCCGCAGGAGACATAGAACCAGGGATTTTTGATCTTCTCAATTTCGTCCAACCAGGCCTTGCCCTCACTGCTCCCGGCCAGTTCCTGCAGCTTATCGGCAGACGAAGTGTCTTTCTTCAGGATGGCGGCGATGCTCGGTTTGGCCGTGGCCAGGCGGGCCAATCGGCAGAGTTCCTCTTCCGGGCGAAACATGGAGACTTCGGCTCCGGCGACCATTTTGCCGATGGTGCTTTCTTTAATGCCGGGGAAGAGCCGCTTGGCGGTATCGACATACATAAGATAAGCTAGATAGGCGAGGTTGAGATATTGGAAGTGGTATTGCCAGGCCCTGAAAATGAGACTGATTATGGTATTGAAACTCTCAATCAGGTCGTGAGCCGGTGTGGTTCCCTTGGGCATGGGAATGACTTCGTCCTCGGGCACAAACTTGGGCAATTCCGAGGGAATGGGAAGTTTTTCCATGTCCTCGCCAAGTTTTTTGAACCGGACCAGCCATTGTTCAAACTGTTTTTCATAGTTTTGGAAGGTGTAGGGAACCCGCTTGCCGAAGAGTTCGGCTTTTTGACCGATGACTTCTCCCGGAGGTGGTTCAACGGCGGCGATATACATATAGCAACCCAACATGCGTTGGGCCACGCCCTGGGCGGGAGGGATACAGAAAACGCGGGTGGTGAACTGGGAAAGGGCGATCTGCCAGGCTTCATGAAAAATATCATCAAGCGGGTACATCGGTTCCGGGGCATGAATTTTATCTTGAAACCAAAAATGCTTCTTCTCCCATTCTTCTCGGTCTTTGCTGAACAACCTAACGGCCGGATACATTTCTTCCCAACCTTTTAATTCATCGGGCAAAACAACTTCTTCGGCATAAGGAAACTTTTTTTGCTCTGACATAAAAAACCCCCTCTTTTCTTGGTTAAAGGTTTGTCCCTATAAAAAACCGTTGCGCTACAGAAAAAGATCACCTCCTTCCAATGACCTTGCAACCTAGAGCCCCATGAAAAATGAAAGAGCCCATCCTGCAAATAAATCATTTTAACATCCGGACGTTTTAAAATCCTCAAATGGCTATTAAGAGAGAAAAAGAATTCGGTTTAGATTGTTTTGTCTTTTTGGTTTTTCAGACTGAAGCAAAGTGTGGGGCTTATCATTGTGTAAGTTTAAAAAACTGTCAATTTGTTTTTTCTTATGATATATATAATCTGAGCTTATGAATTTGGAATATATATCAGAAAAAAAGATCATTCAAGTTATTTTTATGGGTTAAGGCCGGTCTCAAGAGGGAGAGGGTAAGATAAAAAAGATTAATGATTACTTGATAAAAAGGTATCTAACTATGCTCAATCTCAATCAGTTGCGTTTTTTTTATGAAGCGGCCAAGTCCCAAAATTTTACAACGGCGGCTAAAAAATTGTTTGTTTCCCAACCGGCCGTGACCGCTCAGATCAGACTTTTAGAGGACCAGGCGACTTTAAAGCTGTTCAAAAAGGGCGGGCGTAAGATCTTCCTGACGGATGAAGGGAAGACGCTCTATGAATATGTGAAGCGATTATTTGAATATGAAATCCAAATTGAACATGTCATTGAGGATATGAAAAAATTGAAAAGAGGGACCCTGCGCCTGGGGACCACAAAAACCTATGCCCGTTATTTTATGCCCATGATTCTTTCCAACTTTTGCGAAACCTATCCTCAGGTCAAGATCTTTTTGGACGAGGGCAGTTCCAGGGACATTATGCAAAGTCTGCTTGATTTCCAAAATGAAGTGGCCCTCGTCGCCATTGTGGAAAATGACCCCCGGATCCGTTTCATCCCTTTCAGCCAGGAGGAATTGGTTTTGATCCTCTCGGTCAATCACCCTCTGAGGAAGAAAGAAAGCCTCAAGGTTGAAGATTTAGCTGAAGAGCCGCTGATCATGAAAGAGATCGGATCGGCCACCCGAAAAATCATAAATGACCTCTTTGCCGGAAAGGGATTGTCGCCGAACATCCTTATGGAAACGGGAAATACCGAATTCATCAAACAAGTAGTTCAACGGGGCGAAGGTATTTCCTTTTTAGTCCGGTCGGCTGTTATGGCAGAGCTTAATGAAAAAAAACTGATCGAAAAACCAATTAAAGGTCAAAATCTCTATTTGACCGTCAACCTGGCCCATTTAGAGGGACAAGATCTTTCCCGGGCGGCCCAGGCCTTTCTGGAGATTATTACCAAATTTGTTCCCCAAAAGGGACCTGAAGACAATCTGCGCGCCATCATGACCCAGATGCTGGATAACTGGCAGTTGCCTTCTATTGGGAATAAATGAGGTCCTTAATGGATTTTAATAACGGACCTCATATCACAAATTTCATCTTTCTGCCACCGGTCTTCATTAGAATAAGCAGGCAGGTAATCCGAGAGACAATTTCCAGTGTTTTTTATCCCTTTTTCCCTTTGACCTCCAATCTCTCTCTATCTTATATTAATTCAAGCCAACAATAAGATATTGTCCGATGATGAAAATAAAAATACTCAGGGTGATGTTTCCGTGCGTCAAGTTCAGTTTCGTCGCCTTCTTGATGAGGAAAACGTTCTGCGGGTAAGTTTTAAACTGGAACACGGGCAAGTTGATGCCTTCGCCGTCCAACTGGAATGTAGTTTTTCAGATGGGAATGGACGCCTGTCGTCCGATATGATACGGCCCATGGATTCGCTCATCGGGATAAAATGCATCCTTGGAAACCTGTAGAGAAGAAAGAAATTCCCGTTTCCAACTTCAATGAAGGACTGAATTTAGCAATTGATGATCTTTCAAGAAATTGGAAGAAGTATCGCAGGAGGTATGAAGAATGGTTAAGGCAAACTTGAAAACCAAGGTGGTTGAACGCAACATTCGCCTGACCGGTAACATTATGCAGTACTTAGTTTCCCACCCGGAGATTTTTAATACCTTGCCCGATAAATTTGAATTAGTTGTCTTGCCTGAGGATGACTATGAAATCCGCCAGTATAATCTTGATTTACTGGATAAATACGGGAGCGAGGGCAAACCAATTGTTTTTGCACGCATTAAGTCAAAGTCGGCCACTAAACCGATAACGCCGAGTCTTTTTGTGCCCGTAGCAGCCTGATAGGCTGAAGACCACCATCATTTACTGTACGTCAAAATATCAGGACTGGACCAGGTAAAAACCCTCCCAAGAATTGCAATAAGGAATTTACTCGCGGGGAGTTGACTGAAATAATAGAATCGGTTCCGTTTAGACCGGATACTTTTGTTGAAGAAGATCCTCTGGTATGGGCAATAAAAAGAGAGGGGATTCGGATTTCAACTGAACGTTAATGCTAAGCGGATTACTTCAAGATGGCGGCGATGACCCGGTAGATGGTTTTATATTCCTTCCTGCTGGCCTCTTTTAACAACTCTTCAATTTTTTTCTTAAGCTCCCGGGGGGCCTCTATTTCATATTCGAATAAAAACAGTTCATGGATATTGACTCCTAAAGCTCCGGCAAATTGGGCCAGGTTTTGTGTGGAGAGATTCTTTTCTTCCAGTTCAATGCTTTCTAAAAACTTACAAGTTTGGGGTTAAGTCTTGAAATAAAATGTTTGTAGTTTGGTGAATTATAGAATATAACTTACAGTCATTGTGACCACTCCTTCCAAGATCATCCCACCCAAATCTTCCGGTCTTTTCCCCAGAGAAAGGCTCTTTAAACGGATCGATGATCTCCAAGATCGACCGATTATCTGGATTACCGGTCCGGCTGGCTCGGGGAAGACCAGCCTGACTTCCAGCTATTTGAAAAAACGAAGTTCCTCGGTTCTCTGGTACCAAATAGACTCTGGAGATAATGATATCGCCACTTTTTTTTACTACCTGGGGATGGCTGCAGAAAAAATTTTCCCCGGCAAAAATAAGTCATTACCTCTTCTTACCCCTGAATACCTTCAGGATATCCCAACTTTTACTCGAAGATTCTTTGAGCGGCTCTTTGGCTTTTTAAGAAAGCCCTCCTTTATCATTTTTGATAATTATCAGGAAATTCAAACCGATTCCTTAATGCATCAACTGATTAGTATCGCCCTGTCAATGATACCTCCCCATATTAAGGTTTGTTTTCTAAGCCGCCTGATGCCTCCGCCGGAAATGATACGTCTTCGGGCTAATGATCTTATGGGAATAATCAGTTGGCAGGATTTACGTCTGGATCTCGCGGAAACAATAGAAATTGCCCGATCCCGGTACCGGAAGAATGTCTCCGAAGTGGAATTTACTCAGTTGCATCAGACCATCGATGGCTGGGTGGCCGGGCTGATATTGACTATTGAGAGTATGAAAATCAATTCTTCAAGATTTCAGAGGCTAAGACTGCAACCCTCCGAAGAGATCTTTGAATATTTTGCCAAGGAGGTTTTTTTTAAATCTGAGGACAAACTACAAAATTTTTTCCTCCAAACCGCCTTTTTCCCCAAGATAAGCATTGAGATGGCCCAGAAGCTTACCGGCTCTCTTGAAGCGGGACAAATTTTGAACAAGTTAAGTAAAAATAGTTTTTTTACCGTCGAGCATGGGCAACAGATTCCTCAATATGAATACCACCCACTTTTCCGAAACTTTTTAATGGACTTGGTCCAGAAGAGGTTTTCTCAGGATTATCTCGCAGATTTACAAAATAAGGCGGCTCGTCTCCTATTGGAAGACGGCCAAATCGAGGCGGCCGTAACCTTATTTCAAAAAATAAACCAATGGGAAATCCTTGTCCCTTTGATCTTAAAATGTGCCCCAACAATGATCAGTCAGGGACGCGACCGGCCTCTCGAACAGTGGCTCCGCAGTCTGCCTTCTGAAGTAGTAGAAAAGAATGGCTGGCTCCTCTATTGGCTTGGCATATCTCTTATGACCCAAAACCTTTCCGAAAGTCGGAGCCATCTTGAGCGGGCTTTTTCTTTTTTCGATGGCCAAAAGGATATGTACGGGCAGCTATTGTCATGGAGTGGAATCGTCTCGACCATTATTTTCTCCCAGGATGATTTCTCCCAATTGGACAAATGGATTGACTGGATAGACTCCCAAGCTGACTTGCCGCTTCACCTTACCAAACCGGGGCTTGAGGAGGTCCTGGTTACCAGTATGATGGGAGCCCTCACCTACAGAAGACCGAACCACCCTAAGGTGGAGCAATGGATAGCCAAAGCCCAGCAGGTCTCGGAAGATAGTTCAAACCTGAATCTCCGAATCAGGGCAAGTGTATATTTAGGCGTTTATTTTTTCTGGACCGGACATTTTGCCCGGTTACGCCATATCGTTAATCAGGTCCAAAAAAACGCCGCTTTATTTCAGAATTCCCCGCTTCCAAGGATTGTGACAAAATGGACCGATTCCCATTATTTCTTTTTCCATAACCCGGAAGGAGAGGCCTGTCAAAGGACGGCGCAAGAGGGCCTTGATACAGCGAAGACTTTAGGGGTTCATCTATTCGATATGCAACTTTATGGTAATGTGGTCGTGGGCTTACTGGTCGATGGAAAAATTCTGGAGGCCCGAGGGTTTTTGGAAAGGATGCATTCCGTCGGGAGAGGCCGATACAGTAAAGCCCAATATTATTATCTTTCATCCTGGCAGGCCTATTTGAGCAATGACCACCAACTGGCCCTCTTTCACGCCGAGCAGGCCTTGAATTTCATTACAAACTCCGGTTATCTGCTGGTTGAAGTGCCTATTCGGATAGTCTTTGCTGAACTTCTATTTGAAACAGGCAAACAGGAAGAGGCTGCCAAGCAACTGGCGATGGCCCTTAATCTGGCCGATCGCCTGGGAGGAGAGTATTTTATCTATATCTGTAATCTGACTCAAGCCAGGTTTGCCCTTCAAAAAAAAGGAGATTCCGCTCAAAAAAAAGCAGGCCTGAACCATCTTCGCCTGGCCATGGCCGCAGGGCGCACCTTAGGTTTATTGAATAATTATTGGTGGGTACCCTCCTGGATGACCACTCTTTGCTTAACCGCTCTGGAAGAGGGAATAGAAATAGACTATGTCCAAAAAGTAGTTATCCGGCCCCGACTCTTCCCTGATATCCCACCCTACCATTGCAAAAACTGGCCCTGGGAAATTAAAATCCAGACGTTTGGACGCTTTCAAATAACCAGGAATGGCGAAATCGTTCGATTTCCGGTCAAAGCCCCCAAAAAGGTTCTTTTGCTTTTGAAGGCCCTAATTGCCTGCGGCAGTCGAGGGTCATCGGAAGAACAATTGGCCCAGTTTCTTTGGCCCGAAGCCGACGGTGACCTGGCCCTTCAGTCCTTGGCAACATCCCTCCACCGCCTCCGGCAGTTATTGGATATCGACGGCGTGCTCTCGGTCCGGGACGGATGGACGGCTCTCAATGCAAAATTCTGTTGGGTTGATGCCCATGTTTTTGAAGAACTTTTGCGCCGGGCGGATGAGCAGGCAAGCCCTACTCTTTTCAAGTCTCGTTTATTGGATAAGAATCAACACGAATGGTACAAGCTGCTGGAAACAGCGGTCAGCCTATACCAGGGAGCCTTTTTAGAAGATCTAAATGAACCTTGGGCCATCGTGTATCGTGAAAAGCTGAGTCTAAAATTTAGTCGTGCCCTTCTGCAGTTAGGTGAAAAATGTAAAAATAGTGGGGCCCTGGATCTGGCCGTGGCCTACTATGAAAAAGGACTTGAAGTCGATGATCTAGCTGAATCCCTGTATCTTGGTCTAATGTCCTGCTACCAAGCTTTGGGAAAATCTCCCGAGGCCTTAAAAATCTATCAACGATGTAAAACCGTTTTAAAAACCAAACTTAACGCCCATCCTTCTAAGGAAATTGAATCCCTACGAATATCTTTGGAAAAAAGTTTATAATTTTTTTCAATCCGTAACCCATCTGTAAATCCTCAATTGTTATCTTTCGGTTCAATCCTGGCCTACTATTTTTGATAGGTTTCTTTTGGACTAAAATTTGATGTGTGGAATCCTGTAATAACGGACAGGAAAAAAATGACCATTACCCCAAGAGAACAGGAAATATTGAAATGGTTAAAAGAAGGAAAGACATCCTGGGAGATCGGCCAATTAGTGGGGATCAGCGAAAACACGGTCAACTTCCATATTAAAAGTCTGATGAAGAAGCTGGAGGCCAATACACGAACACAACTCGTCGTAGCAGCCCTCCAGAAAGGTCTTCTGAATATCGAATAACTAACAGGTTGCTGAAACCGAGCACCGCCCGAAGGGGTGAGAGTGAGCTTTTGGCGAACAAAAAGGCCCATTTGCGACGTATTTCTATATGCGCCTCACTCCTCAGAATTTTGGGCGCCTTGTAGTCGGTCGGGCCGCTCGGCTTTGTCGAGCTTTTGAAAAGGCATCCTTTCGGATGCCGCAGGCCGACCTTTTAAGAGGCTTCCTTCGGAAGCACGGAACCTTTTTGATCAGCCTGTAAAAAAAGACTTTTTCCGCCAACTGCTAATTATGAAGAGTCTAATTCCACTGCCCGAATGTCTTTACATGACATATCACGATTACCCTACCAGTTCTGGTAGGTGAAATCAAAAATACGATCCGGTAAATATGAAAGATTTAAAAGGAGGATTCCTATGCCCGAATTGATTCAAAAATTATCCGCCGATGCCGTCCGATTGGAAAACGGGGTAGCCATGTCCATTCTCAAAGCAGAGGATTTTGGAGGTGAATATAATCAACGAAGCCTCGCCTATATAAGTTTTTTGAAAATGACCGGTCTATGGGCCATGACGACGAATTCGTCCCAGGCTTTATGGGTAAAGCTATTCCAGAAAAGAGACTCTTCCTTGAATAAAATCCTCTGGAATCTGGGTCGAGATCCCGAACATATTTCCAGTTCCTTTATGGACCGCTTCAGCCGCTATAACAGGATCGCCAAGGTTGGGGCCGCCGGTTGGCGCTCGCTCGATCTCTTCTACAATTATCAGGAAAAGATCAAACCCCAACTCAATGGAAATTTTGAAAGTTGGTTAACCCGTCTCTGGGTTGAAAAGATGGAAAACCGGCAAGCGGTGACCAATCGCTTAAAGGTCCTGATCGATCTCCTTTCCGATTCTTTTTCTAAATTTCCTCAGGAATCTGAAATCAGGCTGGTCTCGGTGGCCTCCGGCTCGGCCCAGGCGGTCATTGAGGCCATGAAAAGAAATCCTCATTTGACCATCAGGGCCATCCTGATCGACCTAGATCCCACGGCCATAGAAGAAGCGGGCCGGATGATCCGGTCTTGCGGCTTGGAGGATAAATTTAAGATTGTTTGCAATACCCCAAAGTATCTCGAAGAGGTCTGTGCCGATTTCAGACCTCATATGATCGAGATGGTCGGGTTTCTGGATTACCGTCCTCAAAAGCAAGCCGTCCGCTTAATCAATCGAATTAAAAATCTGCTCCCGGAAAAGGGCCTTTTCCTGACCTGCAATATCAATAAGAACCGGGAGAAGATCTTCCTTGATTGGGTCTTACTCTGGCCCATGATTTATCGGAATGAGGAAGAATTTTCAGAACTGTTAATTGAAGGGGGTTTCTCACCCGACAACATCCAGCTCATTTATGAACCCTTTCGGATTCACGGCATTGCCGTCTGCAGGAGGTAAATAAATCGATGAGGAATACATCAGGCAAAATTAGTCTACTTGTTTGGCTTTTCTGGATTGTTCTTTCGGTGCCCTATGTATTAGCCAAAACGTTTTTGGAATGGTCAGCTAATTTGCCGAACAAACTAAAAGGAGGCCAAAAATAATGCTCGGTCATATCTGGCGATTTGCTGTAAGCGCTATGGATTGGCGAAACGGATTACGGAAGACTATGGGGCAGTCGAATATTGAGGCTGTTTTTATCTCCAACATGCGGGATGAAACCGATCGAAAAAGGTATTTAGGCCAATGGCATCCCAAGGAGGGTCATTTCAATGGTCCCCGCTATTGGATTAATAGTACCGCAGGACGAACGAGAGTAATCAATTCAACGACAGAGGATTTAATAACGCTTTCAGATCGGGAAAGGGCCAAGGAGCAGTTTATTGCCGCTACCCAATGGGCCAAGGATAATGGGGCCAAAGTGATTTTATTGGCGGCCGGCACTAAGAGGCTTTTCGGTGAAGATGGGGCGGAACTTAAAAAAAAGTTTCCTGAGTTACTGTTTACTATTGGCGACAATGGGACCATGTTGGTTCTTCAAGGGGAGACCTTTCGAGCCTTGGAAACGGCCGGACTAATACCCGGGAATTGTCGGATAGGGGTTCTTGGCCCTTATGGTTTCCTGGGAGAAACTACGACCAGGGCCTTAAAAAATAAAGGCTATGATCTTGTGGGTGCCGGCCCGAACACCTCCGCTTTAGACAGGATAGCCAAAGCATATGACATCGAGACCTGCCAAGCTTTTACAGAAATGGGAAAAGTCGATGCTGTCGTGGCCTGCACCCATTCCGAAAAAATACGACTTACCACTGAACATATCGAGATGATTCGCCGCAAGAATAAAAGAATTCTGATAATCGATGTCGCCGAACCTTCCAATTTTCGAAGTCGAGAATATCAAAAAAATGGTGAAAAGGTTATCCGCCAGGATGCCGGTAATGCCTACAGCCCGGATTTAAAATATGTCCTCGGGGCTATCTCTTACCGGATGTTCCGCCTGACCAGGGGAGTAACCTTTGGATGTTTTGCCGAAACCCTGGCCATTGCCTCAACCCTGCAACATGGGAAAGACGGAGTAGGCGGTATCGATTGGTTTAAGGTGTCCGAGGAAAACATGGAAGTAGTGGCCGATCTATTCGAAAAGGTTAAATTTACCCTCCCTTCGGCCCGTTGTTTTGGCCGGCCGGTTAAGTCATTCAATCTGGACCTTAAATAAACCCAAGGAAATTGTTCCTAACTCAAAAAATTAAAAGGAGAGACCCATGACCATGAACACACGTGTATCCGAATTGGCCCAAAAACAGATTGATTTTTCGAAGGTCACCTGTTTCCCGGCTGAAATACAGGCCAAATTGGGCGACCCTCGTACTTTCCAGGATCCGGATGTCCTCCATTTCCTCCTCTCGAATTCGGAAGTGTGTCGGGTTCTCTATAAAAACCCGGCGGACTTCGAGATGCTGGAAATGGCCTATTTCGGGACCTGTATTCGGAGTGGATCCTGGATGAACGGGGTTGATCATTGGCTGATCGGATCTCTACCGGGAAAAGCTCTCCGAGATCGGCTGACCGCTGTCTCGGTTTGGCTGGCCGACCATCTAAGGCCAATCAATAACGGCAGACTGCATATTCTGGACTTAGGAGCCGGTCCGGGTCCCTATGCCTTTGCCACCCTAACCTTGACTAACAATAAGGGGGTTTCTCTTTGGGATTGTATTGATGCCGACCGATACGGTTTAGCCATTGGAGAAGTTCGCGCCAGGGAAAGCGGGCTTCAGCATTTGGTTAAATTCAGGCAAACCAACTTTATGTCCAAAGGATCTTACCCCATGAGCGATAGTCAGCGAGCCGACTTCGGTTTGCTGATTGGTATCCTCTGCGGCATGACCGAAGAAGTGGCCGTCGATTGCCTGCAAAAAATCAAACCGCACTTCAAGCCCGGGGCGGAGATCTTGGCAGCAACTTTATTGGTCAAAAGTTTTCAAGAAGAGCCGACCGTATTCAGAATCCTTTGTAATATCCTCGGTTGGCCTCTAAGGCCCAAGACTCTCGAAGAGGTTATGGCTATCTTCAAGTCCGCCGGCTATGAAATCCTCTCCATCTTTACTGAACGGGATAATGGGGATGGGGAATATGCCATCGTTCATGCCAGGATATAATCCGAAAATAGATTTTATAAGCCTTAGTTAGCCGCCCGTTCCCTGCGGTCACTTGACAAAAGCTGGACAAAAAACAGGATAGAGCCAAAACGTTTCTTTTTCCCGGTCCAATGTCGCACCGGGAAAACGGCCCGTTGACCCAGGGGAAAGTCTCCCTGAGTCAACCATCCAGGTAATCCCGGTAATCAAGTCAGCCGCAGGCTGACGGGCGGTTCCAGAATTTATTTCCATCCTTCGTGGCGTCCCATAGAGAAGGGCATGGGGGCTTTAAAAAACTAAAAATCAAAAAATAGGACAGAATTTCTATGAAACGCATTAAAAAACACGGACGGCGGATAGGGGTGATTCTGTTACATACTCTGTTTGGTAGGATCTGGTTTTTTCGCTTTGTTGGTTGGTTCACACAGCTTTTTGGCGTGCAGGTCAAAACCGTTTTTTTACTTTATCCCGCCAGCGAAAAATATACTCTGGAATATGTCTATCTTTGGTTTGCTAAAAAATTTAAGTGGAGCCCGATTCTATCCGGTTTCTTTAAGCAGAATGGAAAATGGGGAGTGACCTTTGCCATATCGGCCTCTGAAAAAGAAATCCGGGACCATTCTAATATAGAGAAGCTAAGGGAACTTTATCAAAAACTGGAACAGATCAAAAACCTGGTAGGAGCCGATCAAAAAACTTTTGCCGGGATTCTACCGAGCATCCTGTCTTCCAGGGGAATTTTGGATGGAAACCAATCCGTAGAAAAGGAAACGACGATTCAAGCTGTTCTGGCCGCTATAGAGAAGACACTAAACATCGAAGGGTTATCAAAAGATTCTCCGATTATGGTTTTGGGTGGGGCCGGGTTTATTGGATCAGGTCTTTCTAAAATAACAGGGAATAAGCACTTTTATTACCTTGATTTGTCCGACCGGGATAATTTCCACCAGTTTCACCGTCAATATCAAAACCAACCGGCCTTGATTTTAAATCTTACAAAGAAAGGGGCCTTAGGCGAATATATCCCCCTCTTTTGGCCTGAGATAATACTGATCAATGAAGTCTATCCCGAACCCAGTAGAGCCGAGGTGGCGGCCCTTAAATCAAAAGGGGTAACCTGTTATCATATTGCCGGGGTCAAAGCCAAGGCTTGGCCGGCCTTCCCTCGAGGATATGAAGGGGGAATTCCCTGTTGCGCCTCGTTTTTGCCGGACAAGGAGGGTGACGATTCCTTTGAAGTACTAATAAGAAAAATGTGAAGCGGATAGTAATTTCCCAAATTATTGGAGGGTCCCTTTGTGGGTTCAATTTTCAAAATTGAACCCACTTAAAATCTTCCTGGAGTGGGTTCTACTCTGGCCGATGATCTATCGGACTGAAAAGGAGTTCGCAGAATTGTTGATCAAGGGAGGCTTTGCCCCGGAAAATTTCCGATTAATCTATGAACCTTTCCGTATTCATGGGATTGCCGTGTGCAGGAAATGAAACGACACAAAAAACACACCTGGCGAATCGGGGTAATTTTGTTATCGACCTTTATCGACAGGGACAGGGTGTATCGCTTTATCGGTCCGGATGCTGTTTAGCTTTTTGACTTGTGCGGTATCGAGAATCTTTCGACAAATTCTTTTGGTGTAAGGATAGGGATCTTCTTAAAAATTTTTAAACTTAATAAATGGGGGTCTCCTGAGACGATGCAATCCACCTTTTGCTCCAGAGCGCAAGCCAAGACAAAATCGTCGTCAGGGTCGGTGCTTACAGGATTTGGCAGAGGGAACCCTGGAGTAAGGATGGCAAAGGCGCGCAAAAAGTCCAGAAAGATTTCAGCATATTTAGCGGAGTTAGGATATTTTTGGGCCAGGTGAGGGCGAGCAATGACCTCACTGAATTCTTCAAGTAAATGTGTTGAGGTGACTATTTTTATTTCTTGACGTTGGACAGCGGCCAAAATGGAAGCGGAGTATCCCGAAGCAATGATCCCGCTGACCAAAACATTGGTATCAAGAACGATTTTCAACATGTCGTTTCTTGCGGACCTGTCGGGTGGCTTTAATGGCGTCTTTCATCACTTCTTCTTCGCTGATATGGCTGTAGGCCTTGCGAATGGAATCAACGGCGGAGGCAAAACGTGCGGCAATGGCCGAGCGATCAAGGTCTTTATCCAAGAGGCGCCAAAGAGCAATCTTTTCCTCCAACGGCAGTTGACGCAGAGCTTTTTTAATTTGGTCAAACGGCAAATCCAAGCGGATGGTATTCATTCCCGATCTCCTTCGAGTTTTAATAATTATAAAAAAAATGAATGAGATGGTCAAGGTTTATTAACCCCGGCGGATTGCCGATTTACAACTCTAAAATTGATGAGGTCTAAAAAACGACTCAAAAAACATGCGGGACCGAATCCGCTGTGGCGGACGATGGAATAGATCAATCTCAAAGGCTTTTGAGTGCGCAATAAAATGATCAAAATAGTTGCCCGATCGGCCCGGAAGTGCCTGTTCGTGACTTTTTCCCTGGTTCTACGTTGGCCCACCTGGTTTCTGTTGGGTCTAATCCGGGTCTTTAAGCCCTTCGATTATCTTTTTCTGGTCTATCCAGGCACAGACAAAGACCTGGATGGATACTGCCCCCGTTGGCTGGCTAAAAGCAGACTCTTCCGCTCCAAACCCCAGGTGGGCGGGGTCATTACCAAAGGCAGTGGTGGCAGGGGATTAGTGCTCGTCGTCCCGGATACGGTCAAGGCCTTCATAAAAGATCCTCAGATCGGCCGAAAGACGATAAAGAATCTTGACCGAATCAGACAACTGGTCGGGGCCAAGTCCATCGCCATTGCCGGTCAATTGCCCGGTATTATGAGTCGGCATAGGATTAACCTGGAAAATCCTTTTGTGGTAGGAAATTCCGGTACGGTTTTTTGTGTCATGGAAACGGTGGGCAGGGTCATGTCTCTCCATGGCCTGATGGCGGGGAAATTCAAAACTGCCCTGGTAGGGGTCGGTTTTACCGGCCGGTTGGTCCTGGAGGCCCTGAAAAATGATGGGCACGATATATACGGGGTGGATATAAAAATCAGTCATAGGGGTGTGTTGGTGGGGGAGGAGGGAATAGCCGCCTTGAAGACTGCGGACATGGTCATTGTCTTGACCCCCAAGGGCTCCGATTTTTTACCGTATGTTGGTTATCTTAAACCCGGATGTATCGTTATTGATGATACTCACCCCAAAATTACCCAAAGGCCGGAGGAGGTCCATTTCTATAAAGTGGCTATGGGTATGAAAGGAGTAAAATTCCTGCCCCGTTTGCCCGGTTATCGGTCCAATTGGATTCCCGGATGTACGGTCGAAGCTATCTATTCCGCCGCAACCGGAAATTTTAATCATACTCCTCAAGCCGAGTTCAACCGCATCGCCAGGGAACTCGGCTTCTATGCCCATTTAGTCGTGGAAGAAGATACGGCCCCAAGTAGCACGCCCCCCCCCCACGAATATATAGTACCAATTAGTATTGGCTGGCGCCCTCGCCATGCTGGAAACCGACCAGCCCTTTCCTGGCTTCCTTTACCTGTATGTCGGTCCGTTGTCTCCGGAGCCTGCCCGTGAAAACCCTGAAACGGCATCTGAGGAGAATTTGGGTTCTATTGATTGCCAGCCTTTTCAGCAATGGTCCCATGATTACCATGCTTAGTCAACTCTTGCGAATGGTCTCGGGCAAGCCTATCCGAAACGTTTTTTGCATGTATCCGGCCTCGGAAAAGTACACTCGGGAGTATTGCTACCTCTGGCATGTCAACACCTTTCGGTGGACTCCCAAGGTGTTCGGTTTCTTTAACCAGAATGGGAGCCCAGGTCTCATTCTTTGCGTTTCCGCCACCGAAAAGGATTTTTATAACCCCTCCAATCACGAAAATCTCACAACATTGTTGCAGAGGTTGGAGCGGGTAAGAGTGCAGTCGGGCGCGGAGCACAAGACTTTTGCGGGCATCTTACCCTCCTTGATGACTTCGAAGAAGGTCATGGAAGAATCGGTGGAGCGTATGATTACTGTACGGGCCGTGCTCCGAGCGCTGGAAGAGGTGACGCATATGGAGAACCTGCCCGCCGACGTACAGGTCATTGTGCTCGGAGGGGCGGGCTTCGTGGGCCGCGAACTGATGACGGTGGCCGATTCCAAACGCTTCAGTTCAGTGGACCTCAATCAAATGGAGATGTTCAAAAAGCTAACCGAGCGACTGCGCGGCCAGCCGACCATACTGCTCAACCTGACCAAGAGGGGGGCCTTGCGCGCCTATGCCCCCCATCTCTGGCCGGAGGTGGTGGTGGTCAACGAGGTCTATCCCGAACCGAGCAAAGCTGAAGTGTTGGCTATTCAAGCTGCTGGGGCGAGCATTTATCACATTGCCGGCGTCAAGGCCAGGGCCTGGCCTCCATTTCCCAGGGCCTATGCCGGCGGCATTCCTTGCTGCGCCTCCTTCTGGCCGGATGAGGAACGCGAGGGCAAGTATGAAGTGGTGATTAAGAAAATGTAGCTGTTTTTAGAAGTAGTCCGGGATCGGGACATCCGGTAGATTATTCAATACTAATGCCTTATTATTAATCTTTTATTTTCTCCCAGGGAATACCTTTGCCGGCCTTCAAACTCACCCGAGATTGGGCAATCCGGCGGAGAAATCGGGGGTCATTTTCAAGTTTGTAATCGAACCAGTCATCTTCGGTCTGGAACCCGATTAATACTCCTACCGGTTTACCGTGACGAGTGATGACAATTTGATCCTCTTCCGCTTCATGGATGTAACGTGACAAATTGTCTTTGACCGCAGCCAGTGCGACATGTTTCATGATTTTACCCCTCTCCTTTTCAACCATTCCTCGGCATTCTTTTTGCTGACGATCCCGAGAACTTCTACTGCTTCATCCCGAACGTCATAGAAAACCCTGACATCTCCAACTCGCAGACGGTATTCTGGTTTTTCCAACCCGCGCAGACGCTTGATCCGGCTCTTGCTTTCCCGCACAGGTCCATGTTGCAAATGTTTATCGATTCCATCTCGAACAGCCGCACGGACATACGCTGGAAGAACTTCATAGTCCTCTCGGGCCTCAGGGGAAAAAGTAATCGTATATTTCATTCTGGCCATTATTTAGCCATATTTTTGCGTAAGTGTCAAGGAATAAAAAATTTATCAAATATTTCACCCGGCTCTATGAACCACGATGCTGGTCATGGGATAGAAAAATGGGGACGCCTCTTTTATGTCGACTATTAGAGGTATTTCTGGAGCTTGCCGTTCGCCTGCGCAGTCAGCTTACTATTTTGTGCAACCTGACCAAGAGGGAAGACTGACCTGGTTTATGTCCCGCATCTATAGTCGGAGGTGGTTTTGGGCAATGAGGTTTATCCGGAGTCAAGTAAGGCCGAGGTGGCAGCGAATCAGTCTCATGAGGAATAAAAAACCTATTCCTGAAAGGCCTCTTCCCGTTTTCGGCGGATAGCCGGAAAGATGACGATGAACAGGAGGATGGCGGAGAAGAGCAATAAGACGGCACTGATCGGCCGGGTTAGAAAGACCATGGGATCACCCCTGGAAATGACCATGGCCCGGCGCAGATTCTCTTCCATCAACGGTCCTAAAATAAAGCCTAAAAGAAAAGGCGCCCCTTCACACCCGGTTTTGGCAAAGAGGTATCCCAAGAGCCCGAAAATAACCATAATGACGACTTCGGTAGTACTGTTATTCAACGTATAGACCCCGATACAGCAAAAAACCAGGATGGCCGGGAAGAGAAGGCGGTAGGGAACCCGGAGCAGACTGACCCAGAGTCCGATGAGGGGCAGATTGATAATGACCAGCATCAGATTTCCGATCCACATGCTGGCCACCATCCCCCAGAACAACTCCGGCCTTTCCTGCATGACCCCGGGGCCGGGAGAGATACCTTGAATAATCATGGCCCCCATCATCAGGGCCATGACGGCATTAGAAGGCAGACCGAGTGTCAACAGGGGAATGAAAGAGGTCTGAGAGGCGGCATTATTGGCCGATTCCGGGCCGGCGACGCCCTCGATGGCCCCTTGGCCGAAACGGGAGGGGTCTTTGGCCAGACGCTTTTCCAACGTATAGGAGGCGAAAGAACTGAGCACTGCTCCACCGCCGGGCAAAACGCCCAGGATGGAACCCAGAAAAGTACCTCTGACTACGGCGGCCCAGGAATCCTTGAAATCTTTCCGAGTGGGCCAAAGCCCCCGAATTTTAGTAGAAATAAATTGCCGATTCTGGCCTCGCTCCAGATTCAAGATCATCTCCGAAAGCCCGAACACCCCCATGGCAATGGGCACAAAGCCTAACCCGTCGGTCAATTCAGGGATACCGAAGGTATAGCGGGCTACTCCGGTACTCACATCCAGGCCGATCAATCCCATGAGTAACCCCAGAAGAATCATGGCCACGGCCTTGATCACTGATCCGTGGGCCAGGACGATGGCTGAAATCAGACCCAGGACCATGAGGGAGAAGTATTCCGGGGAGGCAAATTTTTGGGAAAAGGCGGCCAGGGTCGGTCCGAAGAGGGCAATGAGAAAGGTGGAGACACAGCCGGCGAAAAAAGACCCCAGGGCGGCGATGGCCAGGGCCGCTCCGGCCCGGCCCTGCTGGGCCATTCGATGACCGTCGAGGCAGGTTACCACTGAAGAGGCTTCCCCCGGCAGGTTCACCAGAACGGATGTGGTTGAGCCACCGTATTGGGCCCCGTAATAAATCCCGGCCAGCATAATCAGGGCCGACAGGGGCGTCAACCCGAAAGTGATGGGAAGAAGCATGGCGATGGTGGCCACCGGCCCCAATCCGGGAAGGACCCCGATTAAGGTCCCGATCAGGGTGCCCACCAGACAAAAAAGGAGGTTGGCCGGGACCAGGACGGAGGAGAAGCCTAAGGCCAGGGAATCAAAGATAGTGATCATAGAGGCCAGACCTGGATCGGCAGACCAAGGAAATAGATAAAAAGCAGGGCGGATAAACCGGCCATAAAGACACCCATGATCAGGCTCTCTTTCCAGCGGACCTCAGGGGTTCCGAAGGCGGAAAGGACGGTCACCACCAGAACGGACAGGGCCAGGCCGAAGCGGGAGATAAGAAAGGCAAAGGCCAGAATCCCGCCGAAGATAAAGAACATGGGCCTGAAGGTCCAGCGTTCCAGGGAACTCTCCCCGAAACGGATGGCTTTTAGACTGATAAACAGGCCGAGGAGGATTAACCCGGAGGAGAGAAACTTGGGCAGGTATCCCGGCCCCATACGGGTAATGGTCCCTGAGGTCAGGTCCAGGCCCAGGACCCACCCCAGGACGCCGGATCCGACGAAGATCAACCCCGCCAGGAAATCCTTTTTGTCTCGGATCGAAATCATTTGCTGACTTATTCCGGTTTGATCCCGGCGGCCTGGACTACCTTGGACCATTTATCCATTTCGGATTTGATGAAGGTTAAGAATTCATCCGGGGTCGTTCCGGCGATATCGAATCCCTGTTTGGTCAACTTGGCCTTGATCTCCGGGGACCGCAAGACCTTGATCAATTCGGCATTTATTTTGGCCACCACATCCTTCGGGGTGGCTGCCGGGGCCATGATCCCGAACCAGGCTGAAGACTCAAAATTAGGGATGGTTTCGGCAATGGCCGGGAGGTCCGGGGAGACCTCCGTCCGTTTGGCGCTGGTTACGGCCAGGGGACGGACTTTCCCGGCCTTGATATGGGGCTGAAGCGGCAGGAGGCTATCGCAAAGGACCTGGATCTGGCCGCTGACGATTTCAGCGGCAGCCGCCGCACCGCCTTTATAGGGCACATGGATGATATCAATACCGGCTTTCAACTTGAGGTATTCCATACCCAGATGGGATGCTCCCCCGATGGCCGCGGACCCGTAGTTCATTTTTCCCGGATGAGACTTGGCGTAAGCAATAAGTTCCGGGAGCGTTTTGGCCGGTATGCTGGGGTGGACCACCAGGACCAGAGGGGTACGGCCCAGGAGGGTGACCGGGGTCAAATCCTTCAATCCGTCATAGGGTAATTTTTTATAAAGATAGGGATTGATGGCATGACTGGTATAATTCATAAAAAGGGTGTACCCGTCCGCGGCGGCCTTGGTGGCCAGTTGAGTGGCGATGATGCCCCCGGCCCCGGGACGATTATCAATAACGATCTGCTGCTTGAGATTTTCATTTAATTTGTGGGCGATGATCCGCATGGAAATATCGGCCGTCCCACCCGGAGGGGCCGGAACGATGATGGTGATCGGTTTGACGGGATATTTGGGACCCTCTGCCGGAGCCGGGGCACCAAAGAGGAATAGGACGGCCAAGACGGATAACAGCATACTGACGGGTTTTTTCATCGAGTATCTCCTTTTCTACTCTTTGATAAAGAGTCGGTCTGTTGGATCGGTCGAGGAAAGTCCGGAAATGACTTTATCTAAGTATTGCATGAGGATAAGCTGACTAAAGAAAGAAGTCAAGTCCGAATCAGGCCAAGCCGAGCATCCAAATGATGGAGAGAATACTCTTTTTAGGCTTATCTTTCTATGATTCAGATCATAAAAAGAAAAAAAAGTGACAGTTCTTTTTCTTTGTGATCCAGATCATAGAAAAAGGCGGACGTTCCTGAGAAAATAGAGGCTGCTTGAGAGGGGGAAGAGAAGTTTTTCTAGGAAGACTTTTTTCGTCACATCTCGATGTCTCATTAATGGTCTCTTTTTAAAAACCGTTTTGGGTAAGGATTAATTTTAATGGCTAAGGAGAGTTTATTAAGCCCTTATCGGATCCTGGATTTAACCGATCATCACGGGCTGATCAGCGGAAAATTTCTGAGTGACCTTGGGGCCGAAGTCATCAAGGTGGAAAAGCCCGGCGGTGATCCTGCCAGAGGGATAGGGCCGTACGTTCAGGATCAACGGGATCCTGAGAAAAGCCTTTACTGGTTTGCCCTGAATACGGGGAAAAAGGGGATCACCCTGGATCTGGAGAGACCCGAGGGGCAGGAAATTTTTAAGAAGCTGATCAAAAAGACCGATGCGGTCCTGGAATCCTTTCCTCCCGGTTATCTGGACGGCCTGGGATTAGGCTATCCAGACCTGGTGCGACTGAATCCGAAGGTGATCCTCACCTCCATCACCCCTTTCGGAGACCAGGGGCCCTATAAAGGGTACAAAGACTCCGATCTGGTCCTCTGGGCCTTGTCGGGACTCTTGTATATCTGCGGAGACCCGGACCGGCCTCCGGTCCGGATCTCTCTGGAACAGGCCTATCTCCATGCCGGCACGGATGGTGCGGCCGGGACGGTTATGGCCCTCTATCATCGAGGACGCTCGGGAGAGGGCCAACAGGTTCAGGTCTCCATCCTTAAGGCCATGGAACGGGTGGCCTATACGGCCCATATCCTCTATGATGCCGGAGGCAAGATCTTGCGGCGGCCGGGCAGTGCCCTGAAGATTCCACCTCTGGGGACAACCACTCCCCTGATCTGGCCCTGCAAAGACGGCTTTGTGGCTTTTTATCTCTTCGGCGGGGCCATGGGGGCCGTGAGTAACCCGGCCTTAACCCGTTGGATGGAGGAAGAGGGACTGGCCAGCGAAAGGATGAAGGCCATGGATTGGCCCCGGTTCGATATCGGCAAGACCCCTCAGGTAGAAATCGATGGGCATATCGTCGAACCGGTTGGCCAATTTTTTAAAAGACATACCCGGAAAGAACTGTGGATAGGTGGCATAAAGAGACGGGTGATGGTCTATCCGGTCAACGATGCTCAGGGTGTTTTGAATGATCCCCAACTGAAGGAAAGGGCCTTCTGGGTGCAGATCGAACACCCTGATCTGGATAGCGCAATTACCTATCCTGGTGCCTTTGTGCGCACAGAGGGGGATTTCTGTCAGGTCCGGGGCAGGGCCCCCCGGATCGGAGAACATAATGAAACGATCTATACGGGAGAACTTGGCCTGTCGAAGGAGGATTTGGTCCGAATGAAGGCGGAGAAGATAATCTGATGGAAAATAAGATCCTCGAAGGCATTCGCATCGTCGAATTCGGCTGGGCCGTGGTCGGTCCTTTAACGACCAGCTGGGCCGGCGGCTATGGGGCGGAGGTAATTAAAATCGAATCGAAGACCCGTCCGGACATCATCCGGACCATGACCCCCTATAAGGATGATAAGGCGGGTTTGAACAATTCCTTGTTTTTTGGAAGAGAAAACGCTAATAAAATGAGCTTAGCCCTGAACCTGAAACGACCGGAAGGGATAGACACGGCCAAACGCCTGGTAGCCAAAAGCGATATCGTCCTGGAGAGTTATACCGCCGGGGTGATGGAAAAGTCCGGGTTGGGGTATAAGGCCCTGAAAAAAGTAAAGCCTGATCTGATCATGCTGAGCTCTTGTATGTATGGGCAAACAGGGGCCCTGCGATCCATGCCCGGGTATGGGGTTCCGTTGACGGCTATCAGCGGCCTGACCTATGTCTGCGGCTGGCCGGATCGGCCGCCTACCGGCCCTTATGGCTCCTACACCGATTATCTCGTCCCCCGGCTGAATCTGTTGGCCCTGGTCAGTGCCCTGGATTATCGGCGTCGGACCGGCCGGGGGATCTATCTCGATGCCGCTCAACTGGAATCGAGCGTTCAATTTATGGCCCCGGTCCTTTTGGATTATACGGTCAACCGGCGTATCTCCGGTCGGACGGGGAACAATTCGGACCTGGCGGCCCCCCACGGCGTCTACCCCTGTAAAGGGAAAGACCGCTGGTGCGCCATCACTGTTTTCCATGAAGACGAGTGGCAGGGATTCTGTAAGGTCTTGGGAAATCCGGCCTGGACCCAGAAAAAGGAATTTTCCTCGCTGGAGAAGAGGAAGGAAAACGAAGTCGAGTTGAATCGCCTGGTGGGGGAATGGACCAAGGACAAAGAAGCCCGCTGGGTCATGGAGCACCTGCAGCAGGCCGGTGTGGCGGCCGGAGTGGCCAATGACGGCAAGGATTTGGGGGAGGATCCCCAGTTGAAAGTTGACCGGTATTATCGCAGAATGGAGCATCCACGGATGGGGCCGGTAGATTATGCACCGCACTCCATAGAATTTTCGAAGGCGCCTCAGGAACTGACGCGTTCACCGCTGCTGGGCGAGCATACGGAATTCGTCGCTAAAAGGATTATCGGCCTCACCGACGATGAATTTGAGGCCTATAGGGCCCAGGGGGTTTTTGAATAGATGCCGGATCTCATCGAAGAAGGCCTGGAAAAATATCGGCGTAAAATGCTGGGAACCATTCTCCGGCCTCCGATAGCCAATGAAACGGCCAGCAAAGAGGCCATTCGGCATTTCGCCGACGGGCTCGGGGATCCTAATCCCCTGTGGCGGGATGAAGCCTATGCCCTGGCTAGCATCCATCAAGGGATCATTGCCTCTCCCCTGTTTTTAAATGCCGTCTCCGAAGGTCAGGCTATTGTCGGTTTGCCGGGATTGATTGCCACCTTTGTGGGCTCGGAGTGGGAATGGTTTAAGCTGATCAGGGTCGGGGATCGTTTTTCGGTGACCAATGAGTTGCTGGATTTACAGGAGCTGGAAAATAAAGACGGGCGACGACGTTTCCTCCAGACCGGGCTGATTCGTTACACCAATCAGGACGATCACTTAACGGGAAGCTGCCGCTGGACGTTGATGCGCAGCGAAACCAAACCGGGTCAGCTGAAAAAAAAGGATCTGAAAAAAGATGAGCCGCCTCAGTCCCCTTATCACTATAGTGAGGAAGAGTTAAGGGCTATTTATCAGGCGATTGAAAGCGAAGAAGTGCGCGGCGGGAACCCCCGAACCTTTGAAGAGGTAGAAGTGGGAGACCTCTTGCCGGCGGTAATCAAAGGTCCCCTTTCCCTTTCCGACATGGTCGCCTGGGCCTGCGGGATCAACTGGCAGCGCATCGCCCTGGCCCATGGAATGAAGCTTTCTTTTTTACGCCGTTATCCCGGCCTTTCTTATATCGATCCGGAGACCGGGACCCCTGAGCCGATTGCCAATTCGCACTTTTTGTCTTCGGCGGCCAGGATTTTGATGGGATCGCCTCTCCCTCTTGATCTCGGATTTCAGAGGGTCTGCTGGATGGGTCACCTGGTTACTAATTGGATGAGTGATGTCGGCTTTCTGAAAAAGTTGGAGGTGCGGCTTAATGGATTTGTGCGCTTCGGGGATACGACCTGGTGTCAGGGAAAAGTGAGCGGGAAACGATGCGAAGGAGGAGAACATCGGATTGAGCTAGCGCTTCTGGCCAAAAACCAGGAGGGGAAGATGACCACTGAAGGGAAGGCGGAAGTGATCTTGCCCGCCGGAGATCAGCTTCCTGCCAAGAAAAAGGAGAAGAGAAGATGACCGATCTGAAAAAGGCCGATGAAAAGTTGATGCACTATTTACGTCTCCAGACCTTTCCGGTGGCGGTAAAAATGGTTTCTTCAACAAAGGAATTAGAAGGTCAGACCCGAAAGGCCAAGCGAATGCCCCTGCCCGTCTGCCAGGGTGTGTCTCTGTCCAGACGGTATGGCTGGAAGGTGGCCTTGGGCAAGGAAGAGATGACCTGTCCTCTGGGCGCCGTGACCCTGGGGTTTGTCCCTCCGAAGAAGAAATTTTTGGACGGCACCATCGAAGTCCCTTATTGGGTGAGGAGTCAGGAAGCCCGAGCCAAACTGGCCCAGAATCTTCCTAAGTTTCAAACCGGACAATACGAGTTGATCCTATCAGCCCCTTTGGCCGGGGCCGACTTTGAACCGGATCTGGTTGTGATCTACGGGAATCCGGCCCAAATGATGCGGCTGGTGCAGAGCAGTGTCTATCTGAGCGGTGTACCGGTGGTCTCCTCCAGTTATGGGGCCGGCGGGTGTGGAAGCTATATTACCAAGGCCCTTTTGACCGGAGAGTGCCAGTTTATTCTATCCGGGGCCGGTGACCGGATCTATGCCTCCACTCAGGATGATGAAGTGTGCTTCTCTATTCCAATGGGCAGGCTGGAGGCGGTTTTAGCGGGCCTGGAAGAGACCCAAAAGGCCGGGATGAAATTCCCGATCACCAGTTATCTTCTCTACCAGCCGGAACTGCCGGGGACCTATCAGGAATTGTTGGGGTATTTGAAGGCGGAAGAGGACTAGGGGTAATGGATGTAAAAACTCTCCAAAACGAGTTAGACGAGATGGGACTCCTGGTCCGCAAACTGGAAGAGTGGGCCCGGACCCAGCCGGGTAAAACTTTTTTTTATTACGGCGAAGAGGATCGGGCCTACACCTACCGGGCATTTAATCAACTGGCCAATAACCTGGCCAAGCATTTTAAAGACCGAGGCGTGCAGAAAGGGGACCGGGTCTCTCTTTTTCTGCATAACCCTTTGGTGACCATCCTGGTCATGTTCAGCCTCTGGAAGGTCGGGGCGGTCTTCTGTCCGATTAATTTTCTCTATAAGGGACGGCTCCTTTCTTATCAGCTCAAAGACACAGGACCGAAACTGCTGATCACCGAAAAAGGCCGGGAGCCGATCCTCAATCAGATCCAGGAAGAAATCGGGCATATCCCGGTGATCATCCATCGTCCCGCAGAGGCGGACCATGACTTTAAAACCGAAAACGATTCTTTGACCCTGGATCCCCGATTTTCCTTTTCTTTTCTGGATGAGCTGTTGGACGGAAACCATCCCGACCCGGATACGGAATTGAACTATTGGGACACGGCCAACATCATTTACACCTCCGGCACCACCGGGCCGCCCAAAGGGGTGGTCCAGTCCTTTCGCTGGCTGCAGAATTATTGTTTTTACGGGGTTAAACTGCTCCATCCGGACGATATCGTCTATTGCGATCTGCCCCTTTATCATGTGGGCGGAGCCTTTTCCCTGGTGGGCCGGGCCGCCTGGCGGGGGTGTACCGTGGCCGTCTGGGACCGCTTCAGTGCCTCGGAATTCTGGAACCGAATCCAAAAGAGCCGGGCCAGTTACGCCTTGCTTTTGGATGTGATGATGCCCTGGCTGCTCCAGGCCCCGGCCAAAAAAGACGACCGCCACAATTCACTCCGGCGGGTGCATATGCAGCCCCTGCCGGAATACCATTATCTTTTTGCAGAGCGCTTCGGGATTGATTTTGTCAATGTGGGCTACGGGGCCACCGAAATCGGCTATGGCTGTGCGGCCCTGATCGATGAAACGGCTAAGGGGAACGGAACGCCCGAGGAATTCCGTCGGGGGTTCTCAAAAGAAGAAATTTTGGCTGTCGCCGCCCGGTTGGATATGCCGGTGATCCCGGGCCATAAAACCATCAAGAAAGGATTCATGGGCCGTCCCTGCCGTTTCCATGATGTCTCTATCGGAGGAGAGCACGACGAGGAGTTGGGCCCCGGGGAATATGGTCAAATCCTCTTGCGCAACCGGGTGCCATACGTCCTGCTCAATGAATATTTCAACCGACCGGAGGCCACGGCCGCGGTCCTGGGCAATCTCTGGTTCCATAGCGGGGACGGGGCCTATCGGGACGAGGAGGGGTTTTTCTATTTCGTGGACCGTATGGGGGGATTTATCCGGGTTAAGGGTGAAAACATTTCTTCTTTTCAGATTGAGGATACCCTCAATACTCACCTGAAGATCGCCGTGTCGGCGGCCCTGCCGGTGAAAGCGGAAAAGGGTCTGGAAGACGACATCCTGGTTTACATTGTTACCGCACCCGGAGAAGATCTTAGTGAAGACGAATTGCGCCTCTGGATGGAAAAAGAAATGCCCAAGTATATGCGTCCCCGTCACATCCGTTTCATCGAAGCCCTGCCTCAAACTCCGACGCACAAGGTGGAGAAATACAAACTGAAGGAGATGTTTTTGGCCGAGAGGAAAGAATGAGCCTTACCTCCGAGTAACCTTTATTATCATGACTTGTGACTTCTCGCTATGAAAGGGAGGGGCGTTGTGAAACGTTATTGGAGTGGAAGAAAAATGACCGCGAGGCGATGGACGGCTTTTGTTGCCGGGATCGGGAGTCTGGTTCTTCTTTGCGCCTTGGCTTATGGAGGAAGCGAATATTTCGTGGAGATCTCCGATCCCCAGCGCGCCTACGGCGGAAATACCCTTTTGGCCGATAATTCGAATCCAGACGTTTCTGAAATTGTCGAAATCAATATGGCCGGCCAGCCGGTTTGGCGCTATTCGATCCCGGGAGAGCTGGCCGAGAGAAGAAGAAATCGTGATCAGATCGTCATGCAGGCCCAGGCCTTGCCCAACAGCAACATCCTATTCAACATCCAGCATGTGGGACTCTTTGAGATCGATCGGAAAGGGACCATTCTATGGCAGTATAGAGACAGTGGGGCCTCTCATGATGTCAGACGGCTTCCCAACGGAAATACCCTCTACTGTCGGGGCTGGGTATCGAAAGGAAAGCCGCAGGTTGTTGAAGTCGATTCTGCGGGCAAAGTCGTCTGGACCTGGGATGGATTGAAGCACTTTGACCGTCCCCCTTATGGGGATATCAGCAAAGAAGGCTGGATGCACATCAACGGCGCCGTCCGTCTGGCCAACGGCAATACCCTTATCAGTATTCGAAATTTCAATTGCCTGGTGGAAGTTTCTCCCGATGACTCTTTGATTTGGAAGCTGGATTTTCCGTTAGTCGATATGCCAATCGAAAAAAAGTTGACTATCCCCGCCCATCCTCACAGTCCGGTGGTCCTGCCCGGCGGGAATGTGCTGGTATCCCTTACCGGGATCAATCTCATTGTCGAAGTTGACCGAAAGACCGGCGTGCCGGTCTGGAAATGGGAATATCCGCAGAAAGGAAAACGGCCGGTCCATATCCGCGATGCCAGCCGCCTGCCTAATGGGAATACCCTTTTCGTGGAATCCAATGCGATCACCGAACTCACGCCGGAGGGAACCCCGGTCTGGAAGATGGTGGTTAGAAGTATCAATCCGGGAGGACCACGATTTACCTATTTATTCAAGGCCCAACGAATTATTCCTCCTACTCAGTCCAAGCAACCAAATTCTTGAGACGATTAATCCGAAAATAGGCTTGGGAGTCTTCTGTATCTATTTTCATGGTTCGTGGTGCCACGCCCCTGCGGGGCATGGCGGATTAATCCGAAAATAGGCTTTGGAGCCTTCTATGCCTGTTTTCGTCTTTGGTGGTGTCACGCCACTAGCGTGGCATGACGGATTAATACGAAAATAACTTATAACCGCCCGTTCCCT